>Ga0116193_1001074_pt1 | contig 23804 bp, 20 predicted proteins | sample AD_UKC115_MetaG_FD_89892 | JGI IMG/M metagenome (GOLD analysis project Ga0116193, IMG submission 89892) | Active sludge microbial communities of municipal wastewater-treating anaerobic digesters from Hong Kong - AD_UKC115_MetaG | ecosystem: Engineered > Bioreactor > Anaerobic > Digestate... | reverse complement strand
TACAACAGATAAAAGAGTAAACAAGTGTAAATTTGCATTATGCAAAACTTAACAATCAGCCGGCGTGGACAGGAAATGCCTGCATCGCCTATCCGAAAACTGGTACCCTATTCAGAGGCAGCAAAGAAAAAAGGTATTTCTGTATATCATTTAAATATTGGCCAGCCCGATATAGAAACGCCGCAGGTAATGCTTGACGCAGTGAGAAATTCTGATTTTAAAGTACTGGAATACAGTCATAGCGCAGGTATGGAGAGCTATCGAAAAAAATTAGCCGAGTATTATCATCATGTCGGCATCGAGGTGGGCTTTCATGAAATTATTGTAACGACCGGAGGCTCAGAAGCCATATTATTCGGTTTCATGGCCTGCCTGGACCCCGGTGATGAAGTGATCATTCCGGAACCATTTTATGCAAATTACAATGGTTTTGCCATTGCTGCAGGCGTAAAAGTAGTGCCGGTCACAGCGCATATAGAGAATGGTTTTGCCTTACCTCCTATTGAAGATTTTGAAAAACACATTACATCGAGAACCAAGGCCATTGTGATTTGTAATCCTAACAATCCCACCGGTTATTTGTATAGTGAAAAAGAAATGAATGTATTGAAAGAACTGATCACCAGACACAATTTATATTTATTTTCCGATGAGGCTTATCGTGAATTTTGTTATGAAGGAAATCATTTTAGCGCGATGCAGCTGCAGGGAGTCAAAGACCATATTGTTTTAATGGATACGATCAGTAAAAGATACAGCGCTTGTGGCGCCCGGATTGGCGCTTTTGTTACACACAATAAAACCATCCTGGATGCAACCATGAAATTTGCTCAAGCGCGGCTCAGCCCACCCACTTTTGGCCAGATTGCAGGAGAAGCAGGAGTAGGTTTACCTTCCAATTATTTTGATAAAACAAAATCTCAATACATGGAAAGAAGAGATTTGCTGGTAAATAGATTAAATAAAATGGAAGGTGTCTTTTGCCCTCAACCGGGCGGGGCATTTTATGCAATGGCAAAATTGCCCATAGATGATTCGGATGAATTTTGCCGCTGGTTACTGGAAGATTTTCAACTCAATCAAAAAACAGTCATGCTGGCTCCTGCTACAGGATTCTACAGCACTCCCGGATTAGGAAAAAATGAAGTACGCCTGGCTTATGTACTTAATCTTGATGATTTAGAAGCTGCAATGGATTGTTTGGAAGCCGCTTTAAAGATTTATCCTGGAAGAATAAAAAATTAAATTAAAAACAATTAGTTTTGCAGCCTTTTGGCGAGGTAGCTCAGTTGGTAAGAGCGTCGGATTCATAACCCGGAGGTCATGGGTTCAACTCCCATTCTCGCTACAATCCCTCATTGATGATGGGGGATTTTTTTTTTGACATATCCCATCATCTTCTTTGAATCCGTTCTTCATTCATTATTTTTCATCTATAAAGATGGACGTGCTTCAGCATGGCTGCTTGAATGCTATTTTGAAAAAGTACTTTTCCGGGATCAATGTAAAATCATCTATCATCAGGTATTAAGAATTTTCAGAAATAATAAGGCAATAACCGGTCTTTCAATGCCGTTGAAAGGATTTTTTTAAAAAGATCCATAGATTAAATGGCTTTGAATTGCAACATCCTCATACTGTATTTGCATAAATGAATATGAAAATAATGTTTTGTATGTTTCTGCAGGTGGTACCTTGCAAAACAACAGCTATAAGTGGAATAATACGAGCACCGGAACCCATGTAACAATCCAGGGAGACTCTTTATAACAGCCTTTAGAGAATGGCAGCTATACCGTAGAAATTACAAACCAGATAGCTACTAAACTTACGCTTCAAAGTGATACGGTATTGTACCAAACCATAAATTTTTCTGCCGGAAAGAATAATTCTCTTCAAACCCAGGAAAATACAAAAGAGGATAAAGTTTATCCAAACCCCGCAAAGGATAAAATTTATATTCAAAATAACGATCATGGAGAATATATTTTAAGAGATGCAAGCGGTAAAACACTTGTAAAAATGAGCGTTCTTAAAAACAGTTATATGAATGTTTCTGCATATCCAACCGGCATCTATTACCTTACAAACCTCGAAACCGGCAAATCGTATAAGATTGTAATAGAGAAATAAATCTTTATGCCCATTTAATGAAATGCAGAAAATATTTTCTGCATTTCATTTGGATAGTTATAGCCATGCAATTATTTTTGCATCCCGGTTAATTCCGGCAATCGGATTGCCCGATAGTATAAGGGTAGTACAACAGTTTTTGGTACTGTCTGTCTTGGTTCGAATCCAGGTCGGGCAACAAAAAAACCGGGCTTGTTCCCGGTTTTTTTATTGCCAATTCAAAAAATGATTCTACTCAAATAGGGTATCTACAAAAGCCTTTTTATCAAAAGAAAGTAATTCATCTATTTTTTCCCCTACACCGATATATTTGACCGGTATTTGAAATTGGTGTGCAATAGCCAGTACAACACCTCCTTTAGCCGTACCATCCAGCTTAGTGATCACCAGAGCAGAAACATCTGTGGCTGCAGTAAATTGTCTTGCTTGTTCCAATGCATTTTGACCTGTAGATCCATCCAGTACCAACATCACTTCATGTGGAGCACCGGGAATGACTTTGGTGATGGATCTTTTTATTTTACTCAGTTCGTCCATTAAATGTTGCTTATTTTGCAAGCGCCCTGCAGTATCTATTAATAAAACATCTATATCTTTTGCCACAGCGCTTTTTGCCGCATCAAAGGCTACCGCGGCAGGATCACTGCCCATCGGTTGCTTGATAATTGGCACACCGGCTCGTTCGCTCCAAATGGTAAGCTGATCTACAGCAGCCGCTCTAAAAGTATCAGCAGCTCCAAGCATTACGGATTTTCCGGCCTGCTTAAACTGATACGCCAGTTTACCAATTGTTGTCGTTTTCCCTACGCCATTCACGCCCACAACTAAGATCACATAAGGCTTAGGAATTGATGCCGGTTCATCGGCTTTGGAATGATCTACTAAAAGTTGAGCAATTTCATCTTTTAATAATGTATTTAATTCTGATGTGCTTACATACTTATCTTCTTTGACTCTTTTTTCCACCTGGTTAATAATATGAATGGTTGTATCCAGGCCTACATCCGCAGCAATTAAAGCTGTTTCCAATTCATCCAGCACTTCTTCATCCACGGTGCTTTTACCGGCAATGGCTTTTGTGATCTTTGATAAAAAGCCGGTCCGGGTTTTTTCCATCCCTTTTTCCAGGCTTTCTTTTTCTTTTTTACCAAAAATTTTTCCAAATAATCCCATAGAATATCAATAAATGGTGATTGAATATTTCAAAAATACAAAAGCTGTCCCGGTATGTTCAGAACAGCTTTTCAAAAATTTAAAACGAACTTATTTAGAAGACAAAAAATCTTTCACTTTGTCTTTATGAACGATGGACTCTTTAAAAGTGTATGCGCCGGTCTTAGGGCTGCGAACAGCACGGACTACTTTACTCCAGTTTTTAGATTCTGCAGAAGATTTCAAGTCTTTCTTAATCGCTGTTTTTGCTACTTTGGCCATAAAAAATGTTTTCTGATTATTTAAATACTTTGATTATTTAATTTCTTTATGAACGGTCACTTTTTTCAGAATAGGGTTATACTTTTTCAGTTCCAACCTTTCCGGTGTGTTCTTTTTATTTTTTTTACTGATGTACCTGCTGGTTCCGGGCATGCCACTGGTTTTATGCTCTGTGCATTCTAAAATAACCTGTACCCTACTGCCTTTTTTTGCCATATACTTTTATTAAAAAATTTTAAATTAAATTTTTACTCCTTTTGCACGCATTTCTCCAATAACAACAGATAATCCTCTTTTATTAATGGTACGGATGGAATCGGCCGTAAGCTTTAAAGTAACCCAGCGACCTTCTTCAGTAAAATAAAACCGTTTTGTCTGCAAATTGGGCAGGAAACGGCGTTTTGTTTTAATATTTGAGTGGGAAACTTTGTTGCCGCGAATGGGTTTTCTACCGGTAACCTCGCAAACTTTAGACATAATTTTATTTTTCGGACCGCAAAGGTATGCAATTTCAATAAATAAACAATATTTAAGTACATTAATTTGGTAAATATTTATTGCATTTAAAGTGAAATATTTTCAAAAGTGGAAAGTTTGGCCCCGAAGACATCCATATTTCCTTTTCAATACTTTATAGGTATTATTTTCTGCAAATGAAATCTTATCGCTCGTCACAATGAAGTGAAAAATCACTTTTTGAAGGCAGGAAAATCACTGCAAAAAAGTGCGATTTCACCTTTAAAACGGTTTCTATAGCAAATAGGTTTGCAAAATTATTTCATCTAAAATTTATTTTATGCCAGAAAATCAAAAGTTTATTAAAATTATTACAAATCCGGCAGATAAGGAAACTGCCGGAAACGCAAAAGCCTATTTATTAGACAATCAGGGAAATCTAATTGAAAAAGTATCCCTAAGCAAAGGAGAAACTACTTTAAAAAGTGTTCCCGAAAAACTTGGTAAAGGTACCAGATTAATGATTGGCAGTGACATTCCAAAAGAATTTCAAAACCAAAAAATCACCAGTAGCTTCCTTTTGAAAATGGGCGCTAAAGAAGTTCCATTTCACCTTTCAACAGGTAATAAACTATTGCTTCCCATTCTTCCAAAATTTCCATTTCCTTTATTTCATTGGTGCAATATCAAAGGATCATTATCAAAAACGTTCTCTATTGATAATATTCCTGAAGTGCAGCCCGTATGTGAAGCCAGGGTACATATATGCGAAGTGGACCCCTTTGTATGGTGGTGGCAAAAAGTACCAGATCCTGTCTTTTTAGATTTAATCAATAAATTAAAAACTGTTGTTCAAATTCCCAAGCCCATTCCTGATCCCGGGCCAATTAAACCTCAAATTAGCCCTTCAGCAATCAGGCCAGATATTCAAAGCCATGTTGTCAAAACGATATCCGGGAAAATAAATAATCCGGAATTAAAAAATTTTTCAACTTCTGCGATCCATTTGAGTAGCGCTACAAAACTTGAATCCCTGCCGGTTTTACCAGACATTGTAAAAAATGGTATCATGTCTCCATCTCTTACAGTGGCGCAAAATACCATTATCAATAATCTACATTTATTACATCCTTACTTCTGTTTATGGCCCATATTCTGGCCATGGCTTTATCGGTGTGATGAAATTGCGGTGGTTACTACTGATTGTCTAGGAAAATTTGAATTTCCCTATTTTTATTTTGAGAATGGAGATAAACCGGATATTTATATTTGGGTTGAAGTGAATATAAATGGAGAATGGATTACTGTTTATAAACCGAGTTTACCATGTGGCACCTATTGGGATTATGCTTGTGGTACTGATATAAATGTAAGGCTTACAGATTCACGCATTCGACCATGTGTTTGCAATCCAATACAAGGAAATATCATTTGGATGAAGAATGTAAATACAGGAACTTCTATACGAGCTATTCAACAAAATAGCGCATCAAGCGGCAACCAGGAGAATGCCGTAGGCTTAAATAATTATTTCTCTGAGTTTGGCAATTTTAAAATCAGTCCTTTCGGTTCTACATTCCCATTTATTATTCAATTTGGGAATGGATACCCAAATTCTGCAGCCACACATTACCGTTGGAAATATAAACGTGTAAAAGATGCTTTTTTGAATAATGTATCTGAAGGTTATGCTTATCTCGAAGGTGAACTATTTAAAAATTACACTTATCAGTTGCCAAATGGGAATTTTGCTACGAAGAGTTTCAGACTGGGGGCAGATTATGATGCCGGAATTCCAAAATACATAATTCCTCATGTGCATGCAACAGATGATGTGCCCGAATCAACTGCAGAGTGGAATCAAGATACTTATTCTATTTACATCAATTCACCCAACTTTTCAAATGGTTTGTATGAATTTGTTTTTGAACTCACCGACAATGCAGGAAATTTAATTCCTGTAAATGCCAATGATTATGTAGTTACGCGGAATGATGCAGTGGATCCGCCAAAAACATTTCCTGATGAAGTTACCATTCATGCAGATGGCTTACCTGAAAATTATCTTATAAAAAATTTCGGCGGACAGGCTACTGGTTTCAGGTTTTTACTAAGGATTGATAATCAACATTGCTATGCGAATATCATAGATGCCTTAGTAGGCTCCGGTAGTACAGATACAGCTTGTGGCTTTGGCCATTTTAATGACGCGAATCATCATGCCAGGTTACGCTTTTTTGCCGGACACCCACAGAACTTTGGAGTATATCATTTTAATGTAACTAAAGGTAATAGTGGTGACGTTGCAGTTGCAGATTCAAAAGGCTTGTTGAAATCACCTGGAAATGGATACTCATTATCAATTGATGTTCCTGATGCTGATCATGGATCTGCCCTGGAAGATTTATATCATAATCAGTTTAATGTAGATACATTATTAAATGGCTGTCCTCAGGCTGCTTTTGCCGAAATTCTGGGTGTATGGAGTACACATACGGATGGCACAAATCATCTGTATAATTTAGATGCATCTGATACAGCTGCAATAGCAATTGCGCCTAAATCTTAACACTTACAGGATATTTCTAAATGGCTGAATAATTTCGATAAATAAAAATTCAATTATTCAGCCTTTCTTTATTTAATAATTATTCGTTTTATCTAAAGTTTTCTTCTTATAAAAATGAATTACCTTTTATCTTTATAAATAAATCTTACTAAATGAAGAGAAGCCTTTTTTACATCCTATTTCTTTTCTTTTTTTCTTTCAATCAAGTTTCTGCTCAAAAGTTTTTGACTTTAGATGAAATGGCTAAAATTTTTTCTATTAATAATCGCGATGCTTTTGGTAAATATTTATTATCCAGGGGTTACCAAAAAGAAGAAACATCTAAACATCCAAAAGTATTAGTATTTGATAGTTATAGAGACCCTTATACTTTTCCCGATGGCAGATACTGTACTGTGAGTTGGCTGGTATTGGAAGATCGCTCAGGAAACCATCAATATGTTCAATTCCAGTTTGTAAACCCGGAATTGAGTAACTCAATTATGAATACTCTTATCAATCGGAATTATCAAGTACTGCCTTTGAAGGTACCTAAAGATGCAAAAGGAAATATGATTGTTCAGTGTTTCAAGAAAGGTTCACTTGGAATTCAAATTTATAATATTGTAGGTTCCGACAATCCACAAAACGGCCCTCTAACACAGGTAATATTTAGCAAAATCACTACACCTAATTGGCCAAATGATGAAGTTTTTTAATGAACCTTTTAGGTAATTCTATTCAATGCTTCATCATAAGAATCTTCTCATCATACCCAGGTAACATCCCCACTTGGCAGGTTTGCAGCAAATTGGTTGAAAGCGGTGATTCCTTTAGCCATCATACCCTGCATTTCGGATGGATCAAAAGTTAATCCGCCAGGGCCGCCACCCAGGTAGTCATCCGGCCTTATTTTAAAAATCTTAATCGGTTCTTTATCCTGAAAAATATTGGCAGTGGGCAAAGTGAAATAATTTTTAATGTCATTCTCATCAATACCTGCCATTTTCATTTTTGTTTTAACATCATCTATATATTTTAATGCCGCGGCATACTGATCTGTAATGGCAACATCCGTTTTCCCTACACTACTTGTTAAAATATCGACCGTTTCACCCAAAATACTCATTAAATTGGTAAACTGATCTTTGACTAAAGTGCTTTTGTCGGGCGAAAGTAAAATGGTAAATATTTCTGTAGCGCCGGCATCTATGGCCATTTCTATTCCCACATATTTTAATACACCTCCATCCACATATTGATATTCGGGATGGGCTGCACCGGCAACATTTCTGGCTATTTGAATTGGCTGCATAAAAACCGGCTCACAGCAGGAAGCTAATAATGCCCTACGGTAATGATTCGCATCTAATGTTTGTACAACTTTATAATTTCCCGGCTTGATGGATAAAGCATCATTGGTAAAAACATTCAGTTCATTTGTTTGCAAACAAACCGTTGTCAAAAAGACTTTTTTACCAGACGCCTGTAATTGATCATAAGCCTGATCAGGGTACTTGTTTTGTATTAAATTCCATGCCGGTGTTACATCAAATAAAGATGTATCGCCCAACTTATCTACTATATTCCCCTCTATAAACAAGTTGTCATTCGAAATAGTAGAATAGATTTCACTCAATGTATCCATTTGATTTAATGCCGCAAGTGACACCACGAGTGAGCCTGCACTTGAGCCAACAAAAATATCAAAATCAAGATTGGGGAAAATATGGAATAGCTGTTTCAAAACCCCTACAGCGAATGCCCCTTTGGACCCTCCGCCACTAATGACTAATGCTCTTTTCATAATCTAATTTTATTATTGGAAATGTGGGTACTTTATAATCATTGATCCTACTAAATAACCGGGTTTTTATGTTTTTTTGTCAGGCGGATTCCTATTTCACTTTGAAATAGCCAGGTATTAAGATTATAATCGCGATGTGTTGTGATCCCGATTGTAATAATATTTCCGGTATCCAGAATGATGCCCGCGCCGATTTGTCTTTGTTTATTTGTGCCCCAGAGATGATCAATTAATAAATTGATATTGGCTATGGAACCCACAGTGGCGCCTTCCAGCTTGGCATTGAATGTTTTTAATTTCAAAGAAACAGAAGGGCCAAATTCGCCTTGAATTTTTTTGCTGGAATAGAAGCCTCCGGCAATGGCTCCAATTCTTAGTAGATGCGGAACGACCGTATATTGCGGTGCAAGCTGAATACCTCCGATGAAAAGATCAGGCGATGAAAAATTTGTTACCAAACCCGAATGCAACTTACCATACATGATAAAACCTTTGGGAAATTCTGTATCTGTTTGTGCATGAGTTATGCTTGTTAAATTACAGAACAAAAAGATCCAGATCATTTTTTTGAAAAGATTGATTCGTATTTGCATGTCAAGTATTTTTCTCAAAATAAAGAATTCATTCCGGAGTATCAATAGTGAAATACCACCCGTTGAAGAGTGATTTTTCACGGCAAACCTGACAAACCATTTGATTCCTTGGATTGCGTTAAAGGTTCAGAAAAAGGAGAAAAATCAATTTTAATTCATTGTAACATCCTGATCAATGGCTTTCCTCAAAACTTTGAGAGATAAACTCAAAAGATTCCGTGCAGCCTGGTAATTAATCTGCATCAATTCACTGATTTCATCATAAGAAAAGTTTTTATAAAACCTCAGGTAGATAATCTCACGTTGACGGGCGCTTAAATGGACCATCAGGGCGGAAATTTTCTTCGCTTTTTCAATATTTTCTTCCCCTTCAACGATTAAAGATTCAGCAGTAATTTCAAATGGTATTTCAAATTGGTCCGGTGAGGAAGACATACTTTTATGCTCATAAGCCCCTTTTTTGAAAATTTTATATTGAAGGGATTTAAATAGATAGGCATTCATTGAATTGATTTCTGTTTTTCCGGCATTTTTCCAGAGATCGGAAAATAATTCCATGATACAGTCTTCCAGCAAGAAGTGATTGGGCATTATTTTAAACCCATAGCTGTAAAGTTTCGGATAATATTCCCGGAAGAAAATTTGAAATTCTGCTTCATTAGTAAAACCATTTGCCATATCCAACAAGCACTTTGCAGGGGAATTTAAAAGGCCCTGCCGATTTGCCCCCAAATTAAAACAGAAATTTCAAGGAAATAAAAAAATATATGAAATATGGTTACAAAACTCAATAAATGGATACTTACGGTCATTATACTATTATGAAATCTACTTTTCATTCACCGGAGGAGCTGTTATCAGAAGATAGCTTTTTGGCTTATCTGCAATCCGGAAAGCAACCTGATCACGATTATTGGGTGGCATGGCAAATGGAAAGCCCGGAAAATGCTGCCCTGGCCGCCGAAGCAAAGAAAATATATGTCGAAGCAGTCATTAGTGAAACCATCTGCAATACTAAAATGGCTGAAGCTGAAGCTAAATTTATTCAGGCCATTTTTCATCCGGTAAAAAAGATCGTTCCTTTTTATAAAAACAAAAAGTTTTTATCTGTTGCCGCTGCTTTTATTCTGGCCCTGGGAACAGCATTTATTTTGTTTACTGCACCATCAAAAGAAACTAAAATTCAAACGGCCAAAGGCGAATTGTCTCATAAAATTTTACCGGATGGATCTGAAGTCATTTTGAATGCCACTTCAAAATTAAAATTTTCCAGTAACTGGCATTCCGGTACTACGCGGGAAGTATGGCTGGAAGGCGAAGCTTTTTTTCATGTAGCTAAAACCCCACAAAAGACTCATTTTGTGGTACATACCGGGAATTGCGATATTATCGTTACGGGTACAAAATTCAATGTAACTAATATAGGTGGTGTAACACAGGTATTATTAGATGAAGGTAGTGTCACCCTTCAAACAAAAGACGGAAAGAAAATCAATATGGTCCCCGGTGATTTCGCAGAAGTAAAAAATAATGCTATTCAAAAGGAAAAGGCTGAAAAAGAAAAAATCCTTGCCTGGAAAGACCACAAATTGGTTTTTGATAATACTCCATTAGAAGAGGCTATTAAGCAGATCAATGCGCAATATGATGCACATATCATCATTGCGGATAGCAGTATTTCACAAACAACCATTACGGGAATATTACCCAATGATAACCTGGAAATTTTGTTGAATTCCCTGGAAGCAACGATGAATTTTAAAATTGTTCGGAATAATGATCAAATTTCCATTATAAAACCCTGAGTGCAAACATTAAAAATAAAACCTGCATCAAATGAGAAAATCAATTACCTATTACCTGGTCTGTATTGCTCTGGTAGCACAGGCCTTTTGCGCAAAATCTCTGTATGCGCAATCTGAAAATGCATATGCCATAAATGTGCAATATGCCCAGAGAAATAATGATCCTGTCAATCTAAAAGTACAGGATACGCAAAAACAAACACTCATAAATGTCCTAAAGGAATTGAATAAAACACAGGGCATTTATTTCCTTTTTTCCGAAAAAGGTATTGATCAGACTTTGGTTAATCCCATTCCTGAGAATATACAAAACACGGATAAAATCTTGCAACAAGTATTAAGAAACTCCGGACTTACTTACAAAAAAGTTTCTGATAATACTTATGTCATCGTGAATGACAATAAAAAGAAAATAGCCGATATCAGTGTGAGCGATCTCGAGCATTTTGTCATTATGAAAGGATTACCCGGTACGTCATTCTTCTACGATATCATTAACGGTAAAGTTACAGATCAAAATGGCAATCCTCTTGCCGGTGTAAGTATTACAATAAAAGGAAAAACCCGGGGTGTATCGTCTGGCACAGATGGAAGTTTTAAAATAGATGCCAATGAAGGAGATATCTTAGTTTTCTCTTATATTGGTTATGATTCCAAAGAAGTAACCGTAGGTACTGATCACTCCATTACGATTTCTTTATCAGAGACTCAAACTCAATTAACAGATGTTGTTGTGACAACAGCATTAGGTATTCAACGCCAATCAAAAAGCTTAACTTATGCAGTGCAAAAAGTGAATAATGAAGATCTCACCACAGTACAGGATGCCAACTTTATCAATAACCTGACCGGCCGTGTTGCCGGTGTGACGATTTCCAAAAGTGCCTCAGGTATCGGAGGATCCACCCGTGTTATTTTGAGGGGAAATAAATCCACCCGCGAAAATCAACCTTTATATGTTATTGATGGGGTGCCTTTAGTCAACTATTCGCCTGCTCAACCTAATGATGAATTCGGCCAGTCAATTGGATATGTTGGTCTGGATGGTGGAGATGGTATTTCAAACTTAAATCCGGATGATATTGAAAATGTAACGGTCTTAAAAGGTGCTTCAGCGGCAGCTTTATATGGAAGTAGCGCAGCGAATGGGGTTATTTTAATTACTACTAAAAAGGGAAAAGCCGGAGTAACTAAAATTGATATATCCAGTTCACTTACATTCGATAACCCACTTTATAAAGAGCCCTTACAATTCAAATATGGTCAAACGACTCCCCAATCATCAACAAGTCCCGGAAGTCTTGAAAGTTGGGGTGGTGTGGTAAATGCCAATGATTATATTGATGATTTTTTCCAAACCGGCCTTACTTCATTTAATTCTATCGCCTTATCAGGAGGTACTGAAAAAGCACAGACTTATTTTTCCTATTCCTATACGGATAATAAAGGTATAGTGCCTACTTCTACATTAAAAAAGCACAATATTAATTTCCGCGAAACCGCTAAATTCTTCAATGATCGCCTGACTGCAGATTTCAATGTTTTATTTTTAAATCAGAATGCACATAACAGGCCTGCAAGTGGTACTTACGACAATCCTTTAGGCGGTTTATATTCATTACCTCGTGGCATTGATTTTTATCAATACAAAAATTATGAACAATATTCAACACTCCGGAATACCTATGTTCAAAATTGGTGGGATGTGAATTTTGATAAAGGCTGGAATGCCAGCGCCGATCAGCAAAATCCTTATTGGTTGCTGTATCGCAATCAAAGCCAAAATACATTGAATAGGGTTTATTCTAATTTATCTTTTAAATATAAAATCAATGATTGGATCAATATTCAGGCAAGAGGAAATATTGATAAATTATTCAATGATATAGATGTTAAAAGTTATGCCACTACCTCTCCTATTCTTACTGCAGATAATGGCGGTTACTCATTGATGAATGCGATAAATACTCAGTTATATGGCGACCTCTTATTGACAGGCGCTAAAGACCTCAGTGAGAATTTTGGTATCAATGCCACTTTAGGTACAAGTATTACGGATGAAAAATTTAATAGCAATTCTTTTGGAACAAAAACAGGAGGGCCCGGATTGAATATCCCGAATGTATTTGTTTTATCTAATATTCAACCAAATTTCTTATCGCTCTCTCAAGATATTACCCATCGCCAGGTGCAATCAGTTTTTGCAACTGCATCACTCAACTATAAAAAATTTGTGTATGTAGATCTTAGTGCAAGAAATGACTGGTCTTCTACATTTGCTTTTACCCCTGAAGTAGGAAAAGGCTATTTATATTATTCCGGCGGTGTCAATCTTATCCTGAGTGAGATGACCCATTTACCCTCTTTTATCAGTTTTGGTAAATTGCGTGTATCTTATGCCAAAGTAGGTAATGATGTTAGCGCTTATTCTACATTTCCGCCCAATTATTACGTAAATTTCGATAACACACAGCCCACTTCTTATAATGGAGCAGCTCCTTACCCAGGCACTTTTTTGCAACCTGAAGACAACCGCTCCTTTGAAACAGGTCTTGAATTCCGTTTCTTCAATAGTAAATTAGGTTTAGATGCTACTTATTATCAAAACAACAATTATAATCAATACCTGGAAGTAAGTGCACCCAATGGCTCCGGCTATAATACCTATTTCATCAATGGTGGAAATATTCGTAATACAGGTGTAGAAATATCCATTTATGCCACACCGGTTAAATCCCCATCCGTTACCTGGAATACCAGCCTGAATTATGCTCTCAATAAAAATAAAGTCATCAGTTTATCAAATGACCAGTTGAATGTTGGCCGTAATTATTATACCCTTACTGGTTTAGGTAATTTACTTTATGCATCCGATATTGTAGTGGGTGGCTCCTGGGGAGATATTTATGGCCGTTTCTTCAAACGTGATGCAAGTGGTGCAATAGTAGTTGACGCAAATGGTGCTCCTTTAAAAGGCACAGATCCAAATACACAAGTGGGTGATGAGGGACAAACATACCTCGGAAATCCAAATCCAAAATATACTTTGGGATGGTCCAATTCTTTTGATTTCAAACATTTTACCGTAGGGTTCTTGTTTGATGGCCGTTTTGGAGGAAAAGTAATGAGTGTAACTCAGGCCATTCTGGATAAACTAGGCGATACAAAAGCCACCCAGGATGCACGTGATGCAGGAGGATTAAATATTCCTGCAGTTTATGAAGATGGTACCAAATTTGTCGGCCCACTCGATCCTCAGACATTTTTCCAGGCTGTTGGTGGCCAGGATGGTATTTCAGAGTATTATATGTATGATGCGACCAATGTAAGATTAAGGGAATTATCTATTGCTTATAATTTCCCGGTAAAATCTAAATGGATGCAAAACCTGCGTTTAACTTTAATTGGCCGGAATTTATTTTTCATCACGAAAAAAGCGCCATTTGATCCGGAAATTTCCATGGCTACGAATAATGGTTTACAAGGAACCGAAACCTTTAGTATCCCATCTACACGTAGTATTGGTTTCTCCTTAAATATTGGGTTTTAATATAAAAATTTATTAATTATGAAAATTCTAAATAGTATGAAAAAAATATCAATGGTTGCAGCGGTCATCCTGGTGGTTTTCTCCATGACAAGCTGTACCAAGAATTTTGAAAAATACAACACAAACCCACTTGGACTTTCTGAAGATCAATTGGAAGTAGATTATCAAAATCTTGGTTCTCCATTAAAACAGGCCCAATTATTTATTTATATAGCAAATCCTGCCTGGGCATACCAGCTGCAACAGAATCTGATTGCAGATGTTTACTCAGGTTATATGATGTCACCTTCTCCTTTTCAAAGTAATATCAATAATACCAACTATTATCTGATAGATGGGTGGAATTCTTACCCCTGGGATTGGGCCTATAACAATGTGATGAACAATACGGATGCCGTATTAAAAAAAGCCAAAGACCCCCAGTTTCAGGCATTTTATCAATGGGCAAAAATTCTGCGTGTAGAAGCCATGCACCGTGTCAGTGATATTTATGGCCCTATTATTTACACTCATTATGGTCAGATTAATGCAGATGGAAGCATAGATTATGATTCACAGCAAGATGTTTATAATGCATTTTTTAATGACCTGGATACAGCCATTAATGTTTTCACAGAAATGGTTCAAAATAATGATCTGCCTACACTTACAGATTTTGATTTGGCCTATGGCGGAAATAATGAAAAATGGCTGCAGTTTGCAAATACATTACGTTTAAGATTGGCCATTCGTATATCAGGAATTGATCCTGCAAAGGCAAAAGAAGAAGGCGAAAAATCTTTATCTAATCCTTATGGCTTATTAAAAACCAATGATGACAATTGCCTGATTGATATCGGCACCAATACACATCCTTTGAATGTAATCAATGAATCATGGGGCGATATTCGCTTAGGTGCTCCATTTGCATCACTTCTGAATGGATATAATGATCCTCGTCTACCCAAAATGGCTACTAAAGCCACAGACCCAACCGTAGCAGGACAATTTATTGGTATTCGTAACGGTATTAATATTGATGATCATTCACGTTATGCCGATTATTCATCCATGGTAACATTCCCTAATAAAGTGCAACTAATGGTCGCTGCAGAAGCATGGTTTTTAAAAGCTGAGGCAGCTTTAAGAGGCTGGTCTGGAGCCGGGGATGCTCAGGAAGATTATGAAACCGGCATCAGTACTTCATTTGCTCAATATGGCCTGGATGCATCCGCTTATATACAAGACGGCAGTTCTACAGCACAGCCTTATGTAGATCCTAAGGCTATGACTCCAGGGCAAAATGATGTACTTACAGGTTCTCCATGGTTAAGTAAGATTACTATTAAATGGGATAACAATGCAAGTTTTGATCAAAAATTGGAACGTATAATTACTCAAAAATGGATTTCTATGTACCCCGAAGGACAGGAAGCCTGGAGTGAATTCCGCAGGACAGGTTATCCAAAATTATTCCCTGTTGTGATCAATAATAGTGGCGGTACCATTTCTACAACTGATTTTATTCGCAGGATAAATTTCCCAGCAGATGAAAAAAGTAATAATCCTATCGGCGTTCAGAAAGCCATTCAAATGCTCAATGGCCCGGATAATGGTGGCACACATTTATGGTGGAATCCATAATAGATGAATTATAAAAACCAAACCCCTCAGAAAAAGGGCAGCATGTGCTGCTCTTTTTTTATTGTTCAAAGATTTATAGAATCCTGTATTATATCAGTCATACAGTTAAAAAAAGAAATGGTTATAAGTTAAAGATGAATGTTGATGAAATATTTTCTCTGGAGTGAGGGCATTTTTCATGCAGTTATTTCTTTCTCGTATAAGCAGCAGCCAATCCGGAGAAGCCTGATATCAATCCACCAATACATGCTGTTAGAAAAATCAATAACACTGAGGAGCCGCCAAGCGGCAGGATCACAGCTACCTTTTGAGATAAAATATGGTTATTCGCAATATCTATCCAAAGTGCATTGCATCCCCATAAAAGAAACAGACCTAAAAAACCGGCCAGGAAAGATTTACCAGGCGATTGCCTGAGAAATATGAAAACAATGAATGTGGTAATGGCAAAACTCCACCAGGGAAGGTATAAAGGCGCTGCGTATCCTAACAAAGCAGTTAATAATATGCTGGTTATAAATTTCATTTTTTTGAATTATGCTTTTTTAAATATCATGGTACCCTTTAATCCAGGTCTGTTTTTCATGGCTGTTTCTTTCATAAAAAGTAAAGGGTAATATTTCCCCTGAACCCAGTTATTTACAAAGTTATCATAGTATGGGCTGCCGGGATTACCACTTTGCCCTCCGGGATAAATTCCATAAGCTTGTGTAGAATCTGTGAGTTCTACGATCATACGCCAGCTGGGACCATGGAATTCTTTTAATGCATTGATTTCCGTTTCTCCTCCACTGGAAAAAAGATCTAAGCGACTTAATACCGGTATGCGCAACAAATGCCGAATACCACTCTTTTTAAATTTTCCCCAAACTAAATTGTTTTCTGAATCTGCTTTTTCCAATACAGGGATCATTTTTTTAAATGCACTGGTAATATCATTTTGTAAGGTTTCCTGACTCGAAGTAAGTGTATTATCCAGAAATAAATAATGTGTCGAATCTTTAAGTAAACCATCCAATAAAGTACTTTTCTCAGGCCATGGTAATGGAAGTGATGAGCGGGAGAACTCATCCGAATAAACAGTAGTCATAAGGCTATCCCACCATAATTTTTCAATGGTTGGGCCTTTTTCTATAGCATCATTTTGCAAATTCCATTGAATATAAATATCCAGGTATTTCATTTCTTTTTCTGAAAGAGCAGACTGATCTATGTATTTCAGTAATATAGGCCTGGCCATCTCCTGGAAAATATTATAATTATTTGTTTGCAATTTTTCCATATCCTGTACGGTGATTTGTTGCATACGACCTAGGTAACGGTTTATCAGGTAACCTCTGTAAACCGGGTAAACACCTCCTAAATAATAGGGATAACTGGTATCATAAGGTAATTGGTTTGCACTGCTAACAAATCCCCGTGAGGGATTATGATCAACAATATTTGCACTATCCTGAATGAAACCACGCCAGGCATAGGTATCATTTTCTCCCGGCATGAGAAAATCACCCTGTCCTCTCCATTTTGCAGGGAATTTGCCATTTTGTTTTAGGGCGATATCCCCTCTCTTACAGGCGAAAATCATATTTTGTCCGGGGCATTCATACCCTTTCATGGCTTCAATATAATCATCGTAATTTTTAGAAAAATCTAATGCTCTAAACGTTTTAATTTCATTACTACCATCCTGTGCCTGCCAATGACAGGCATAAGCTTTACCAGTATGCAACATATCCGGATAATCCTGATCATACATGACCGGCCCCCAGATTGTTTCGGGGATCTTTTCAATATGATCCGGTTTTCCTTTAATATGGATCACTTCATTCCGGAATGTTGTTTTTTGCCAGGCACTGTCATACCAGTATTCTTGTTTTGAACTGTCTTTAAATTTTATTTCAAAATAATCCCGAACATCCCGCATAGCATTCGTGAAGCCCCACGCACAACTGTCATTAAACCCAATAACGATTGAGGGAGCGCCCGGGAAGCTTGCACCATAAGCATTCATTTGTGGAGTGGAGATTTGCATTTCAAACCATAATGAAGGCAGGTTTAATCCAAGATGCGGATCATTACACAAAATGGGCTTTCCACTTTTTGTTTTGTTGCCCGATACGGCCCAGTTGTTACTTCCATTGCTTTTATCCGGTTTGATCAGGCTATCCGTTTGAGGAAGGTTTGAATGATAATTAAAATATACAGAGTCCGCTCCTGCCGGAGGTTTCATGGAAAAAGCTGCGGGTGCAAATTTTGTGCCTTTCGGAATGATGGGGTCTAAGGAATCCTGCCCATAAGGATATAAAGCGGCCATCTCCGTTTTTGAAAAAACTGATTTGGCATTGGTCATTTCAAAATCCTGTTCAAAACCGGCCAGGTCAAAAGCCATATATTTCATAAATAAAACAGACTTTAAGTTCGTCCATTTCTCCGGTTTATAATTGAGTAGTTTATATTCAAAGGGGATATCTTTATCTTTCAAATTGCTGATGTAATAATTCACGCCTTCAGTATAAGCATCAGCATAGGCTTTCGTTTCAGGATTTGACTCCAGAGAAGCTAAGGAATTTTCTGCACCTGAAACCATGCCTAGTCTTCTGAAGAAACGATCAATTTTTAAGAAATTTGTTCCATTACTACTGTCACCCATAATTTCACTGAGCCTGCCACCTGCAGCATAGCTTTGAAAATCCATTTGCCATAATCTGAACTTAGCATGCAGGTATCCTTGCAGAAATATTGCGTCATGTTCATTTTCAGCATATACATGTGGCACCATCCGGTCATCAAAATATACATTTGCATTTCCCTGCAACCCTTTTATAGCGTGTGTCTCATTCAATTCTTGATCTACCGGATCCGCATTTTGCCAAAACCCTTTTTGAGGTGAAAGAAAATAACCCAACCTAGGCGTATGGCTATCTTTTACTGGTAAAGGCATATCTAACACCATAATCAAAGCCACCGTAATGATGGCTGCCAGGGAGAAAGGAAGGATTTTCATAAAACCAATTTATGGCTTAAACATAATAAAGAAAAATGAAATGGGATAAATTGGCCTTAATTATTTTTTCACAAGAGAAAAAAATTCCTACGTCTTTGTATTTCAAAAATGACCGTTTGAATATCATAAAACAGGTTTTCTGAATATCACGAAGAACTCCGAATCTGTTATTAAATCAAATAATCAACTACAAGCCGATCCATGTTTATTCAAACCGAACAATTTTTCGAAATAAAAAGTCAACTTTTTTAAAATATCTAAATCATGAAAAATATTGAAATGATGAAGTACTATTATTGATAAGAAATTTTAATGCTTACAACTGAATTTAAGAATTTACAATTTTGGTTTTATTTGAATCGCTTATCTTTAAAAATTCAAAATAAACCATATGCAGACTGCTTCTAAAAAAGTCATTAATGGCTGGGCCATGTATGATTGGGCAAATAGTGTATATAATCTTGTCATCACTACATCCTTTTTTCCAATTTATTTTACAGCAGTTACTAAAAAGGAGTTTGGCTCTGATATCATCCCTTTTCTGGGAAGGAAATTTGTCAATTCTTCATTATATGATTACAGTCTTGCAGCGGCATATTTAATGATTGCCATACTCTACCCGGTACTAACATCCATTGCGGATACACGTGGCAATAAGAAAAAATTCATGCAGTTTTTTTGTTATATGGGCGCTATTGGATGTTCCTTGTTATTCTTTTTTAATGGTGCAAATTTATGGTTGGGCATTTCCTGTTTCATGCTTGCTGCAATGGGTTATGTTGGCAGCCTGGTTTTTTATAACGCCTATCTTCCGGAAATTGCTTCATTGGAAGACCAGGATCGTATAAGCGCCAAAGGTTTTTCCTATGGATATATAGGCAGTGTAATATTACAATTGATTGGTTTTGCATTGGTATTTTTTATGCCGGATCAGTTATTTGCTACCCGATTAACCTTTTTATTAGTTGGGATATGGTGGTTTGGTTTTGCACAAATCACTTTTGCTGTTTTGCCAAAATCTCAAATAAATATTTCATCCAAAAACAATATTATTAAGAGCAGTTTCCAGGAAGTAAAAAAAGTATACCGGGAAGTAAAAAAAATGCCGCCCTTAAAACGATTTTTAAGAGCTTTCTTTTTTTATAGCATGGGTGTTCAAACTGTCATGCTGGCTGCGACTTTATTTGGTAGTAAATTATTAGGATTACCGGACGAAAAACTCATTGCTACAGTTGTATTGATTCAGTTGGTTGCCATTGCCGGAGCATATATCATGAGCCGTTTCTCTGCAAAATATGGGAATGTTAAGGTACTGATGGGGGTTGTGGTTTTTTGGATTCTGATATGTGTGGCAGCCTACTATACTGCCTGGTATAAGGAACAAGGTGCGGACCCTGAATACTGGTTTTATATTATTGCGGTTGCAGTAGGTCTGGTGATGGGAGGCATACAGTCTTTGAGCCGGTCTACTTATTCAAAATTTATGCCTGATACAAAAGATACCGCATCTTATTTCAGTTATTATGACCTCACAGAAAAAATAGCGATTGTGATCGGTATGTTCAGCTTCGGATTGATAGAAGAATTAACAGGGAGTATGAAAAATTCTGTCTTATCACTCATTGTTTTTTTTGTTATTGGTTTAATATGGTTGTATTCCACCTTAAATGCTGAAAATAAAATAGCAAAAAAAGTACCTTTGTAATTATGAATTTATATTCCATTCTTACAGGCAGGTTTAAATTAGATGGTGGCGCTATGTTTGGCGTAGTACCCAAGAGTATCTGGCAGAAGTTAAATCCGCCGGATGAACAAAATTTATGCAGTTGGGAAATGCGCTGTTTACTCATTGAAGATGGGAATGATTTAATATTAATTGATAATGGTATTGGAAATAAGCAAAGTGAAAAATTTTTCAGCCATTACTATTTACATGGCGATGATACGCTGGAAAAATCACTGGCAAAATATGGTTTCCATAAAAGCGACATTACGCATGTTTTTCTTACCCATTTACACTTTGATCATTGTGGGGGAAGTATTGAACGGAAGGGAGATGAATTGGTGCCTGCATTTCAAAATGCCCGTTATTTTTCTAATGAAGCGCACTGGAACTGGGCTATACAGCCAAATGATCGGGAGAAGGCATCATTTCTCAAAGAAAATATTTTGCCTATACAGGATAATGGCCAATTGGAATTTTTACCCTTAACAGAAGGATTTGAATTTACCAAAAATTTCAAGGTACGTTTTGTAAATGGCCATACGGAAGCCATGATGCTTCCTCAGATTTCGTATAAAGGACATACTCTAATTTATATGGCTGATCTACTTCCTTCAGTGGCGCATATTCCCCTGCCCTATGTGATGGCTTATGACATGTTTCCTCTAAAAACATTAATGGAAAAAAAATCATTTTTACAGGAAGCCGTGGAGAAAAAATATATTTTATTTTTTGAACATGATCCTTCTATTGAATGTTGTACAGTAGAAATGACGGAGAAAGGTATCAGGCAGGAAAGAACCTTTTTACTAAAAGATTTGTAATTGATTTTTTAGAAATAAAATATTACCTGAAACTAATCAAAGAAGAGAGTGCATAACGCAAGTTTTTATACCCCATCATATCTACTTTGATACTCCCCACAGCAATAGGGCTTTCAATGCGAAGCGGCACATGATTATTGTCATCAGATACCCAAACAGTCATTTTTTCTCCGCCTTCAAAAATGGTCCCTTTAATCAGTAAAGGTTTGAATTTGATGGCATTAAATTTACCATATCTTGTCTTGATTGTTTCCTTGCCGAGATAACGGATATATAAATTAAAGACCTCATTATCCAAAAACATGGAAAAAGGAATCCTATCTCCCACCTGATATTTTTTAAAATCAATATTCCGGGCATAATAAATGGAACTCAAAACATCCTGTACACAATTAGGTACTTTGAATACTCCGTCATTGGTAATAGCGGTATTCGTTTGTTGATTAAAAGCAACATTTTCATTTTTTTTATACCCGCCTTCATCTACATTTCGAATAAATTTTAGAGGCTGCAAATTCATCGTATCAAAAAAAGATTCATAACGATCCCGAACTTTAAATATCCAGTCATAACTTGAATTGGTTCTTCCTGTTCCCACTACATGAAAAACCGGTTTATTATTCAACCGATCCAGGTTTACATTGAACATGGCTACACCTGCGTTGACATATAAGCCTGCCACATTATAATAAACATTGTAAGTAAGCGATTCTCCTGCACTAAAAGTATGATTTCGCAAACCGCAAAAATCATCTCCCGCACTAAGCCTGAGCGTTAAAGCAATGCCGGCTAAAAAGAGTACGCATTGTTTCATATCATTTATTTCTAAAAATTCTAACTCCCAACATAAAAATACTTCCAAAAATGGATGGAATGATTAAGTTAACCAACCATATACCTGTTGCTGTTGCTACTATACCCAATGAATTTGCACTTATAATGCCAAAAAGTTGCAATCCTGCTTCTCCTCGTAATCCCACATCTGCTAAAGGAATCGTAGGTAAAATCGCTAAAACCAAAAAAAGCACACAGGTGGTAAAAACAGCATCCAACCAATATACCTCTACCTGAAATATATGGAGCAATAATAAATATTGTAAGACAAAAACACAAAAACGTACAACAGATAATAGCAGGATTTTTGTTAATTCTTTTGGATGAAAATTTTCGATACTTTCAATGAGGTATTTATACTTATATATATACGGTATTTTATCAATAATCTTTGTTAACCAGGATAACTTAAAATAAATCAATAACAATAATAAAGTACCGATAATGATGAAATACATAATACCATCCATCCAAAAAAGGGTTAAGCCTTCAAATTGGGTAGTATGAGTCCATGTAAAATGCCTTAAGTAAATGAGCCCGGCAATACCTGCAATAAATGTAACCAGTACTTGTGCAATACTACCGACAATGGTTAATGCTACAGAACGTAGCCGGTTTCCTTCACTCATATAAACAATACGGCCGGTATATTCTCCAATACCATTGGGTAAAAATAAGGAGAGGGATAAGCCAGATAACACAGCACGAAAGGCCCGAAAAATATTCAGTTTTTCAACAGGCCTTACCAGGATTTGCCATTTTTTAGCCTCAATTCCCCAATTCGCGATCATAAAGAGAAATAAAAAAACAATAGGCCAGGTATTTTTCGAGGAAAAAGCGTACCTCATTAAATCTTTGCTTTGTGCTAAAGAGGCCTGCCCCTTGATTTTTTCATAGATAGCAAAAGATAGAATAACAAATACCAGCGGACCAATGATGTAATTGAGTAATATTTTATAACGGCGCTTCAGCAGTTTCTTTTTATTTTACAAAATTGATTTTTCGAAGCTCTTTAAAAACAATAATGTATCACAAGATATTCTTTTTTTTAAAAAGCCTTAAACAATGACTTATAAAATATCCTGCTGGATGATAAAATAAAAACTCTTTTTTTATAGCTACTTATTTTTGCCTCCTTTCAATTCCTTCATTTTTTGTTGTGTCGCCATCATTTGTTCATAGCGCTCCTGGAATTTACTTTTTACTTTAGGTGTCTTACGTTTCTGATCAATTTTAGCCAGAATTTTATCATGGTCAATGATATAATTCTGTATAACAAATTGGATACCTAATGTGATAATGTTAGATACTGTATAATACCAGGTGAGGGCTGAGGGTAGCCGGTTGAATACAAACAATAAAATGAATGGGAAAAAATAAGGCATATACTTCATCGCAGGGTTACTCTGCTGCGGTGTCATATTGATATTATAAAGCGAAATCATAAAGCTGGTAATCACGGCAGTTAAT
>Ga0116193_1001072_pt1 | contig 23816 bp, 12 predicted proteins | sample AD_UKC115_MetaG_FD_89892 | JGI IMG/M metagenome (GOLD analysis project Ga0116193, IMG submission 89892) | Active sludge microbial communities of municipal wastewater-treating anaerobic digesters from Hong Kong - AD_UKC115_MetaG | ecosystem: Engineered > Bioreactor > Anaerobic > Digestate... | reverse complement strand
TGCTGGGTAAATCCGGGCAGTAGGTGAAGATACCAGTTTTTTCCCCGGGTAGTGATCATGACATTGCTTCTTTCCGGGCCGGGAGAAGGCGACGCTCCGATCAGCGATTCCCCGCTGTGTTGCATCCATCCGGCAATGTTTTTCAGATTTTCATAGTATTTGGGATGCATTTCTCCATCAGGTCCCGGGCTGACGTTAGGCAGAAAATTGCCCCCCAGTGAACGGCAGGCTGCCAGATGGTCAAAAAACCAGGACAGGGGACGAAAAGTCCCTGTTTTATCATAGCCCCAACCTCCACCTCCGGAGGTCCAGATATCGCAATGTTCCCACCACCTGGAAGGAACATAGGTGGGCAGGGTGCACTCAAAAGGCGTGGTGAAATCGCCAATCCTGACTCCCCGGCCATTTGGATCATCGGGATTGACCAGATTTGACCAACGGTCATTGATGACGATCCCGGGTTGCAGGGAGCGGATCCAGGCATAAACCTGCTGGGTATGCATATCGCTCACCCCGCGGAAATGCATGCCATCCAGCCACAGCAGATCAATTTTCCCGTACCGGGAAAGTATCTCCTCCATCTGTTTCAGCACAAAGCCCAAGAATTGCACATAAGCCCTGTAGTTGGCCACTGAATCGGTTATCGGGGGGATATCGTGCCATTTATCGGCATCATATTCATTGGGTACCATCAGTCCGGGATAATGCCAGTCACGTGGGGAAAAGTAAAAGCCGACCTTCAAACCGTTTGCACGACAGGCATCCACATAGGGTTTTAAAAGATCCCGTCCGTGCATGTATTGTTGGGTGCCGATGCCATATTTTGACGGCCACAGAGCATATCCGTCGTGGTGTTTGGTGGTGAGCACGGCATAGGTAAACCCTGCTGCTTTGGCTGCTTTCAGCCATTTGTCAGGGTCATAGTGCTGAGGATTGAACTGTTCGGCCAGGGCGTAATACTTATCGGGCGGCGAAACTTTACCTCCGTAACGGTAATTGGCGATCATGTCCCAGGAAGGCTGGGCTCCGGCCACACTGTGAATGCCCCAGTGCATAAACAGACCCAGGCTGGCTTCGGGATACCATTGTGCCCTCGGATCGGGGTTCGGCATAAGGACTTTTTGTTTCAGGGGGGTGTCAATTACCTGCTGTGCCCTTCTGATGTCTTCCCTGTCGATTACATAAGCTTCCGGGTAGGCGTTCAGCTGGGCCAGGGCAGTGGCTGCAGACCATATGAAAAGTGAAAGGAAAAGAATTTTTCTCAACGGTACTTTTTTTCTTAAAAGTTGGTTCATGTTTTATTCTCCTCTGATAATCAATTTTATCGGATATCATTCATTATTTTTTTACGGATTCCGATAGAATGGAACGGAATCGCCTGAAATCCGGGGACCTTTTTATAAACCACAGATGATCTTTTCAGCATAAAATTCTGTTTTTCCCTGTTTACAAATTCCGGATCTTCATTAGTGACCCAATTATTGTCTGAATATTCGAGCCAGCTTTTATTTCCCTTGATGACTTTTCCGATATTGATAAACACATTTTTGTCCACTACATTGCGTTTGGGAAGTCCTGGACTTTCGTCCCAGTATTTTGTCAGTTCGGGATATTTTGTGCTGTAAGGAGGTTGATTGTATTTTATTTCATTCAGTTCTTTTTCAAACAAATTACCGGGAGTGATCCAATCTTTCGCCCAATTGAGCAACCTGTCGTCGACATGAATGGCGATCGGGCAATCGATGAAAATGTTGTTCATGTATAAATTGTCATTTCCCCCTCCGATTAAAACGGGGATGCTTCCTGCCCTGTAGAAAACATTTCCGAAGACTTTCATTCCGCAGGCACCATCATCATGGTATACTGCAGAGCTGGAATGGACATCGCTGATATGGTGGAAATAGTTATACCGGACCAGATTTCCTCTTTCCGAAGGATTACGGCCATAATAGAGAGCGCCCACATCATCGGTTACCTTGCACACGTCATGGATATCGTTGTATTCAATCAGATGGTCGTTTCCCGACAATTGCACTGCAAAATGGGGAGCATCGGAAATTTCACAGTGTGATATGCAGTTACCGACTCCGGTGATCTGAATGCCGGGACAATAGGTCTGATAAATTCGGTTAAACACTGAAATGCTGCAGTCTTCCGCATAATTGCCGGCTGCTTCCAGCGTCTGGCGGTTGCCGCCTCCCAGTTTTATTCCGCCGGCTCCGGCCTGCGTTATCCTGCATCTGTAAAGACCATTCTTCTTTCCGACTTTCCCGTTTTGTTCATCCGCGATATTTACCGCATAAGTACCGATGTTCCGGAATAAGCAGTCCTTCAGTAAACATTGACAGGAACTTTTTATCTCCACGCAGATTTCCCTGGTGCATTCAAATGTAATTCCCTGAATGGTGATATCCGAAGCCGCTTTCATCGAAATAAAAGGTTCCTCGAGAACAGAAACTTCCAGTTTTTCAATCTTCCCGGGATTATAAAAATAGAGAATCCCTTCTTTTCGGTCGATGCAATATTCTCCAGGACTGTCAGTTTCCTCCGGGATGTTATAAGCATACCAGGCATTCCATGATTTTCCGGAGGAATATCCGTACAAATGGGGCTGAACGGTAGTAAATGTTTTTTCCACGGTATCGATCGATGCCAGTTTGACCGCGTCATCGGCCCAACCATATCTGAAGTACCCGAAAATCCATATGTCATCCGATGCTTTCCATCCCGAAGGATGGTTCCCGGGATAGGTAAATTTACCTCCCCTTGTGTCTTTATCTCCTTCAGCGGCAACCGAACCTTTATCGATCACTTTACCAAGGGAAATGACGGAATCGTTGGGCCAGCGTGAAAGGTGACCGGGTTTCCCGTTGATAAAAACTTCCATCCACGCCGGGGATATGGGATGGTTAAATCCCACCTGTTTGAGCTGCCCGTATTTGTTGATTCCCAAATCCCGGAGGCTGACCATCGAAATGAAATTACGGTTTTTCAAAGGAAAGATATTCTCTTTACCGCTTCCTACCACGGGTCGGATATTCCTCGGATCGATGGAAATTCCCCCGGTAAAACGCACTTTTTCATTTTTGTACGGTGCAATCGTCAGGTTATTATCCTGTTCTCCTAACTCCACCGGACTGACAAAACAATAATCTCCTCCCCGGCAAAAGATGGTAAATGATCCCTTTTCTCCCGATGCCTTTCTTTCCCTTGCTACATCCCTTGCTTTTTGCAGGCTCAGAAGGGGGTGCTTCAGGGTTCCATCGCCAGCATCATTTCCCGAAGGCGAGATAAAAACTGTTTTTTGCCCGGAGCATAAAAAGCTCAGAATACAGAACTCAGATATAAGCAGCCACTTCAGTTCAATCAGTTTTCCCATTTTAGTTTAATTAAGTCTCTATTTTTTATTGTGTTTATTCGGTAAACTGTTCCGGAACTTCATTACAAGTCCCGTCTCTTCATTGCCCTCCTGTAACGGACATACTTGTTTAGGTCTCTTAATGCCAGTACCTTATAATGATTTTCTGAAAGATATCGAAGGTATTCACTGAACAATTCCGGGGGTGTGGTCACCCAAGGGTGTTCCACATCGGGAACGCCGTGAATGGTAATGACGACAATTTTTCCGTCTTTGGCATTATTGAAGGCTTCATAGATCTGATCGCGGTTGGAACCCACCATCGCCCAACTTGGTATGAGCAACGGATGGTCGGTAACCGGATCATATGCCTTGTTGCCGCCAGCCCTTCCGAACCGGTATCCTTTCTGTTCCAGTATGTTCAGTAAGGTTTTATTCAGGTTATAACCCGGATAGGCAAACGAAACCGGAAGGGGAATTTTCATTGAATCGCACTTTCTTTCAATATACTTAATCTGAAATTTCATCTGTTCTTCAGTCAGTTTGCTCATTGCCGGATGTGATTGCGAGTGGTTGGCTACTTCAAAGCCCATACGGTCCAGTTCTTTTATCTGCCTCCAATTCATGTATTTGGTGCTGTCGCTGAAATTAGGTGGAAACTCGCATACAAAAAACGTGGCATGAAAATCATATTTTTTGAGTTCCGGAGCTACAAAGGCAAATTGGCTGGCAGTCGCATCGTCGAAAGTGAAAACCACCAGTTTATCGGGTATTTTTTTTCGCACGATTTGCGAAAATCCTTCCATAAAGAGAGAAAGAAATACCAAAATTAAAACAGCTCTTTTCATTCTATTAAAGCTTATTTTATTCTCCTGTACATTATCACTGCTGCTCCGGGTTTCTTGCTTATTTCGATTTTCAGACCCTTTTGCATGAGAATTTTACCTGATATTTTCATTTTTCCAGGTGTATCAAAATTTCTGATTTCGTATTGTGCTCCGGGATTCAGCCCCTTAAGAAAGACCGAAATTTCAGACTCCGCACAATTGACTCTTCTGAAAGCCTGGATCATTCCGTCCCCTTCTTTGATCCGGTTGAATTGCCAGGCTATCCATTTCTCTTTTTGAAGGCTGTATGGTGTGAGCGGGAAATAATCACCGTACAGCATGACAGGGGCAATTTGGCTGCATTCTTCATATGCCTGCTGCTGTGCAGCGCAATTTTCCGGATTAATTCCCCCCATCCCGAATCCGGGCATATAAAAACTGCGGAATGAATAGGGGTCATAAAGATAGGCCCCGGTACCCTGGAATGGAAGCCAGGAGGAGAGTCCGAAGGTTTGTCCCTGGTTCCCTTCTATCACTTCAGCCATGGAAGGCCACTGGAAATCGCTGCGAAGCAACGGCACGGCCCGTCGCATGGTTTCCAGGTCATTCCTTCTTCCGCCGGAAGCACAGGCATCGATCCGCAGCCGGGGGTTGAGGCGCCTGAGTTCATCCCAGAATGCAAGGTGTCCCTGGACATAAAGATTTTCGGTGATGCCCTGGCGGTCGGCTGAATCATTTTTGTTCCAGGCGGGCAGGGGACCTCCTCCGTTCATATCTTCCCGGTACCAGTCAATTCCCTGTGATTTGATCAGGCTGTCCACATGACAGACCAGCCAGTTTAAAGCTTCCGGATTGCCTTCGTTCAGAAGGGCCCCGTGACTTGTACCGGGCAATAACCATTCCGGATGGTTTTTGCTCAGCCATGAATCCGGATTCCCGACCCTTTCGGGTTCGAACCACAAAAGGAATTTCATTCCATTTGCATGCACCCAATCACTGAAAGGACTGAAACCGTCCGGATATCTTCGGGGATCAATCATCCAGGTTCCGGTATTGAGCCAGGCATCATCCCCCTTATACGGTCCGGAATCGCTCGGGTACCATGTTTCCCGGCCTCCGGCATCCCGCCAGCAGATGTCGGGATGGATACCTGCCTTTAAAAACTCCCTGATCATGACAGTGTCTTCTAAAGATCCGCCTACCTGGATTTGCATGACCGGGATCTGAGGCTTTCCATCAACCCGAGGAATGATATGGGTCAGGTAAAATCTCCGCCAGAGGTTTTGTGCAGCCACTATGTCACTTCCTTTCCAAAAAAGCAGGGTAACCGATGGAGTCCGAACTTGCTCTCCGGGTTTTAAATAGAGATGGGTCCGCTGCTGACCGGCCTGGATTTCCAGACCGTTGAGGCTGTCCCGGGTAAAAGAGCAGGCCCATTGCCCCGGCCAACCTATAGCCAGGATGACCCCTCCTCCCGGAAACTGCAGGTTATAATAAGGCCAGCCATCCGGACCATTGCTCGATTTACCCGAACGAATGGGTGCAAATTTTCTCACAGATGAGGGCTTCAGAATTTGCTGGAAAGGTTCATAACTGTCGGCTGTGCAAAAATCACCCTTTATGCCATGAAGGATAAATTCTCCTTCATCATTTCGCTGAAGTGAAGTATGCAAGCCTTGTATCGCTTCCAGGACAGGAGTATTTTTCCCCCCAGTGTTTTTAAAATATACCGTCCATTCTGTAACCGGAAAGTCTTTGTATTCAACCGATTGAAAATGCACTTCAAGACCTGTTGCCTGATCTGTCCAGAATTGGTCGTGTAAAGTGGAGTTTGTACCGGAAGTAGTTCCCGATTTCTCTTGCCAGTTGTTCAGCAAATCAGCGGATGGTTTTCCGTTAAAAACAAAAGAAAACGGTAAATCCAGGGTGTTTCCCGTCAGGTGTTTCCGAACCCATTCCGATTTATACTTCAAATTCCCCGGGGTCATCATCCTGCCTGTTTTCTGGCTGAAGGAGGATAATGCCGAAGTGACCGTCAATAAGAGAATAAATTGTATGCGATATCTGAATTTCCTTTTCATGATCACTGAATTATTCAATAATAAAGCTTCCGAGGTACTGGCTCTGCCCCTTATGAATCAGTCGGATAAAATAATTCCCTCTTTGAAAATGTTTTAAATCAACGGTTATTGACTGGGTATCCCGGCGCAGGTAGGATGAGTAGCATAATTTACCTTCAGGATTATAGATCATCAGGCCGGAATTTCCGAACAGGGGATCGTCCGACATGATGTGAATCCGGTCTTTTGCGGGATTGGGATATATTCTGGCTGCAATGTTTCTGTTGATCTGACTGGCAGCTGTTAATCCGACCGTGATATAGTCTCTTTTCAGGAGCGTATCCAAACCGTATGCATTCCCGGCTTTTAGAAAAACATTGTAAATTCCTTCTTTTGAATAAGTCACTACGGGATTTTGTTCATGGCTTGTTTCAGGGGAACCGCCCTCAAAATGCCATTCCCAGTTCTGAGGATCAAATTGGGTTAAGTCCTGGTATTGCACTGTTCTTCCCGGGCCAATTTCGGTTTTACTTGCTTCAAAATTCACAATGGGACTTAAGGTGTTATGATATAAGTCTCTTACTCCTTTTATGGAAAGGGAACCCTCATAAATAATTACATCCCTGATGTATCCATCGTGTCTGAAATCCTCATTGTCGTCTTTGTATGCCCCGATCTGGAACCAACCGAAAGGAGGATATTCTATGTCCCCTGGTATGTTCGCAGTGCCTTTTAACTCTCCATTAATATAGATTTTCTGAGTGATGCCGTCGAAAGTACCAGCCACGTGATACCATTCTCCCAGATTTAAAGGAGCAGCAGCTTTCAGATAATTCATTTTGCCATTGGTGGTCAGGGCAAAAGAAAAACTACCATCCAGGGTTCCCAGTACCCATCCTTTTTCATAATTTCCGTTATCCTGGAAAATCCCGACAAAGCCGCCCCAGTAATCGGAGGAATTCAATTTCACCCAGCAGGAAACGGATATGGATTTATCCGGTAATTTAAGATTGGCCGTACTTCCAGAAGAAATTACAATCATTCCTTTGTTGCCGAAGCGGGCTGCATTTCCTTTTTCAGGATCGGAAGCGAATGCGACACCTGCGTCGGGCACTCCATCAAGACCACTGCCCATGGCTTCGTTGCCGTTTCCGTTCAGTTTATATCTTAAAACCGGGTAAACCGGTTGAACAGGTTTGCCGTTTAAAACGGTAAATGAAACTGTGTCGGACCAGGGAGACCAGTGCAAAGACTGATCCCTGTATCTGAATCTCAGATAGTTGGTGCCGGAAAACAGGAGTGCTGAATCGAGGGTAAACTGTTTCACATCCTTGCCTTTATTCTGATCAATCGGGGTATAATCCGGTGAACCTGTGCTCAGAAAGATATTTTCATAGTCTCTTTTCACATCATACTGGGGATCAGTAAAATCCATTTCATTGCTGGCAATCTGAAATTCAACACTGTTGAATGGTTCCTGTCCTGAATATTCACCGCACTGAAAAGTGTAAGGAAGTCTGACCGATTCCGGAGCATCGTGGGCGAGTGCGGGCTTGGCCGGAAGCGGGGCTTCCGGTTTCATCCAGAATTTATCGATCATCAGGTCTTCTGTAAAGCCCGGAGGGAGTTTAGTCCCGTTTGAATAGGTTTCTACGGTCATTTCCCTTTTTGCGCAGTCAATGTCCACTATCTGGAATATTTCTCTTTCAATGGTTTTCTGGACATCCTCATAATCGGTATAGGCGGTCTGCCCCCAGTACTGATCCCCTGAGGCACCGCCGTTGATAATCACATGGCAGGGATGATCCCGCAGCGAACCTCTTGAATAGAGATGAGAATGGCCGGTGATATGCATTACATATTTGCTTGATTCAGACAACAGTGGACCATAACTGTTCCTAACCGCCACCGATCCGTCGCCGGGCATTTGTTCGCTCAGAAAACAAAAGTGGTTCACAGCAATGATCCATTTTACGGATGGATCCTGATCGGCCGCGGATACGATCTTCCCGATCCAATCCAATTGATCCGGGTCATTCCCGAGGTTGCTGTTGATCATTACGAAAAGAATATCGGCAGTCTGAAAAGCGTAATATTCTTCCCCTCTTTTACCGGTGATCCCTTTATACGAAACGTTGTCGTAAGTGTAATGTGCACGGTACAGGTTCAGCAAAGGATCCTGACTGTATTCATGATTCCCTACCACAGTCATAATGGGGATGTTGCTCATTAAAGGTCTCGACTGTCCGAAATGCATTTTTTCATAGTGTTCCAGGATTCCGGCATTCACCTGGTCTCCGTCGCAAACCAGTAATCTCAGATGATCTTCAATCAGGGTGTCGGAAGGAGACGTGGCATATTTTTCAATTACTTTGTCTTTACAAGCCTGTACCAGTAATTCATATCGTTTGTCTGAAATTACCTGATGATCTCCTATTATGGCGAAACGATAATGTCCGGAAAAATTGCCCTGGCTGGGTTGGGTTCTGAACCTCCGTATACCGGAGACCTGGTTTCCCGTTACCGTCCGGTAGTAATAGCGGGTATCGGGAGTCAATCCGGACAACCTGGCGGTGTGCCACCAGTAATTGCCCGCAAGGCTGTCGCATTTTCCTGTCGTTGTGCGGATAAGCTGATCGGATGACAATCCGTACTCTACCAATGACCCCGTATCGGAAGCTGTTCTCCAGCTGATACAAATAGATGTGTCAGAGGGTGAAGAAAGGTATGGTTCAATTTGAGCCACTGCTTTCCCTGTCAGACAGTTCAAAGCTGCAAGGAATATTCCTGAAAAAATTGCTTGGTTCAGCATTACTGAAGGGTTGCATTTCGACTTTTCCCGGAATGACAAACTTACAGGGGAAAGTGTATGCAACCATAATCGGATGTGATACATTTTCAAAATGATCAATTAGATTTGTTAATTTATAAGATGAATCCACTTCCGGAATTTGGTTCCCGGAGCAGACTCAATGGTAATATAATTTCATTTTTTCAATTCAATCACAAACAACCAGTCTCATTTGCCAGGGGTTTACTTCCGGGAGGACAAATTTCTGATAAGGCCCGTCTTTTCCGGAGGAGCGGACCATGCTTTCCCTGCATTCCATATCATATATGCGTATGGATTCTTTTTCAGTCCTTATCATCAAAACAACCTCTTTACCCGGATCAAACGAGGAGTTTGTAAAAGCCAGTGCTGTCCTCCCGTTCCGTGGTTCACGAACCCAAAGATTGATTTTGTGGAAGGAGGCTACATACGCCGGTAGCTGATCATTGGAAAGCCAGCGGAATACCGATTTCATCTGGGAACTTTTGGAAAGGTTTTCCATAAAAGTCCAGGGGTAGTAACCAGCAACGCAGATTCTTCCTCCCAGTTTATTAATGAAAATTCCGGATGTACAGGAGGATACCTCTGCTCCTGAATAATCGGTCAGTGCGGAAAGGATTTCTGCATTTTTATCTGTTTTCCTGAATGAATAAGCCGGCGATTTCCAGAATGACTGCCGGTTGTCCCGCTCACGGCCTGCAAAACTGCCGTTTAACGGATGGTTTGTAAATTTTTCAATGCGGTCTCGGGATTCCTGTCCGGTCACCTCAAATCCGGTCATATCCCCGAATCCCATATCGTTCAGTTGCTGTAAAGCTCCGGCATCCAGGTATACACCGCCGGACAGCAGTTTCCTGATTTCTTCCTTTTGAAGCGCATATACATTGTTTTTCCCGAGCAGGGTGACCACTGCATTTTTACCCGAATAACAAGTGGGAAGCCCGATATCTCCGAATTCATGAGAGACCACAGGACTACCGGATTCCGTCCAGTTTCCTTTTTCAAGATTCACAGTGCTGTAACTCTCTTTATTCCAGAAGGTCTGTATCCCGGTACATGGTGAACGGCCCAGATTGCGGGCCAACAGATCAAAAAATGGCCGCATATCTTTTATACGTGCCACCAGAGGTTCAAATTCATCAAGGGGTTCATCATATCCTGAAAGCACATTGAACGCAGTTCCTGTACATCCGGCACCTATGTGGGAACAGGCTTCCAGAACGGTGATATTGGCTGCTTTCTTCAACCGTTGATATGGAAAATTTTCTATTTCCGACTGGATGGAAACCACATTCTCCGGGAGCAACGAGACCTGCCGGCCTATTTCGTTCGATTTTCCGGAAAGCTCCTGGGTGTGCAGATCGGTATAATAGCCGCCGCCCGGGCGCCACATTACCGGTGTCTGGTCGGGACCGGCCAGAATCCCTGCCCATGTATCAAAATCATAACCTTCGAAAAAACGCTCGCCGGTCATAAATCCCAATGGCATGGCGGGATTGAGATCATGCACTGTTTTTTCGATCAGCCGGAACAGATTTGAAATCGTGTTCCGGTTATGTTGCAGCCATGCTTTGCGAATGTTCAGTTTATCGCCGGGCAAGCCTTCATCAAACGCTTTTTTCAGCGATTCACGGGTATATCGGAAACCCGTTTCCCGGGCGAATATTTCAAGGCATTTATCACAAAAGCAGCCGTTACCAATGGGCATATGACCGAAACGAACATCATCGTCGATCCAGATGTAATCGGGATAGGCTTCTGCAACCATCCGGTATATCGACTTTATATATTCCTGATAATTACTGTCATTGGGACAAAACGAACCGAGGCACACTTTGCCGTCGATGTTGGTCATCGGAGTATAATCTCCTTTCACCGAATTGCCGAGGTTTTCTTCATGGTGACCTATCGTGGTAAGGACGTTGATCCCTGACCGATATCCCCGTTTTCGTGCCTCTTGCATCCGTTCTTTCATGATTTTTGTACGTTGCCCGATCACATCGGGTGGCAGAGGAGAATGGGTAAACGAGGTGAACAGGGTAATTTCATCGGTCGCTCCTTGGTTTCTGTCCAGTAAATCCAATAATCCGGCAAACCGTTCTTCCCTGTACCATTGAGTTACCCCAATTCTGAATGAGATAAATGCTTTGTTAATCTCTCCGGTTCTTTCCCGCACATCAGGGGGTAACCCCTGTTTCCCGGCATTTGGTTGACAACCCGCCAAACACAGGAAAAAGAATATGGTTTTGTGTATTTTCATTTGGTTTTGTTGATTATGATTGAGTAATTAATACATCCGGGGAATTCCAAGCCGGGTTTTCCCGGAGGCATGATATCTCACCTGTTCGTTCTCCTGCGGATTTTCTTCCTGCACCGACCACAACTTCGGATTCCCGCCTTCAGGAAGAACGGTTATCACTTCATTCTCCCTGGTCGGGATCACTAAGGTATTTTCTGAAATTTTCCGGATCCCCTTTTTCAGGCTGGAAAACACAGATGCTTTAGGCCATGGAATTTCCAGTTTACAGGGATACCCGTGAAGGCTCTGAATGCAAATCCATTGAATTATTCCGTCGTTGATTTCGGAAGAAACGATAAAACCGCCTTCTGCATGAAGGGTAAAACGTCCGGTCCGGTTTGCCGGGAAAGCTGGGAATACGCGGATGGTCCCGTCATAGCTCTGCATTAACGATTCATTCATCGCTGTGGCCAGCAACGACATCGATTCCATCGACATATGGCGGAATGGCCACATGGGAAACGGGAATGTGCCGGCTTTCGGCGAAGCGGCATCCCGTACCATATTGGTTCTGAAAAACATTTCCGCGTCTTTTTTAACTTCATTTTCACCGCCTATGTGCCCCCATCCATTGCAGTAAATCTGCCATTTTCCGGGAAAATTGGCCAGATTGGCTGCCAATTCCCCTGCCAGCCCCAGTCGTGCCAATACAACCGGAACTGGATCCCAGCCCATGACATCGTTCCCATACAACAAAGCCGTGGAGGTCATGATCCGGAACTGAGGAGTCTCTTTTTGCGCCAGACCAATCATCCCGGAGGGAAAAACAGGGGAGGAGGGGACCGAGGGGAATATGCCATCCAGCAATTTAAACCCGTAATTGTAAGTTGAATCTTCGACAGGATAATAAACGGTCAACATCTTGTTCTCTTTGATTCCCCAACCGGCAGCATAAATATCCTTCCCCGGGGAAGGCTCTCCCTTGAAAAATCCGCGACGTAGTATGTACCCTGACCGTTCTGCTGAAATGGTATTTTCATCTGCCCTGATGACCGGCAAAGGGGCCAGATTTTCCGCAATCTCTTTCCATTTCTCAGATTCCGGCAAATCCATGCCGGCTGATTTCAAAGCTTCCAGAACTGCCGGGAACAAAACCCGGGCATAAACCAGCTCAGTGAGCCCGTCTTTCAGCATGATCCAGCCTTCGTAACCGGTTCCCCCTTTGGCATGATATAGCCCATCGCTTTCTCTGACAAATAACGATTCATAAAAACGGGCTGCCTCAATCATAAAAGGAAGGGCTTTATCCTTTAAAAATTCTTTATCACAGGTATAGCGGTATTGCTTCCAGAAATCAAGTGCAATTTCGGCTACCGGGGTATGGTTCTTTTTTTCACTGGTTGAATTGTATCCTCTCCTTTCTGTAACATCCGAAATGAAAGCACCACCGGCATTGAAGATTTCTTTTGCATCTTTTTGGGCATGAGGCAGCGAATTGAACCGGTATTCGAGATAGGGAGTGACCAGTTCATGAAATCCTGCCGCATTCACTGGCCAGTATAATTGCTGCTGGTTCCAGTGAAAGTAAAAATTCCAGTTCTGGACATCCCGGCTCCAACTCCACAAGCCATTGTTAAAGCGACCGGGGTACTTTCCTCCTTGGGAAGCGTTGGTATAATACATGGTTAAGTACCAGAGGCTGTTCAGGTAATCATCCCCATAATCCATAAATGACCGGTTCCATATCGATTCCCAATAAATGGCATTGGATTCCTGAAAATAATGAATCCCATTTTTCTGTGCCGAAGCCAGGCTGTTTCTGACTTCTGAAACGGGATCTCCGTTACCGGGTGAAGTAACGGTAAAAGCCAGCTTCACGTGTGCATGAGTGTTCCCGGAAAGCTGCATGGAGGCACACCTTGAATGGATCCGGGAATAATTTAACTTCGTTCCCCCAGGGTCAATGACTTTACCGCCGGCGGCAAATTTGCCTGTGGATAAAGTCTGCGTGATATAAATCCCGCTGGTGTCTGCAATCGTTTCGGTTCTGGCCAGTCCGATGGAGGCATCCCGGTTGATGAGGCTGTACCAGTGCGAAAAAGTCCGGGAACCATACCGCTCTGCCGTTATTTCAACCGGTGCCTCTTCTTTCAGGTTACAGCCCAGGTCACATAAAAAAATGCCTGTTTCATGATCCACGAAGGCTTTTACATTCACCTCCCCAAACGGAGTAACCGACCGGATGTTTAATGACGCATCGGCCAGATTCAGTTTTGCCTTGAAGTCAGAAAGATACATTACGTTGAAAACCGGAAACCTGAAATCAATGATTATCATGCAGGCATGGCGTTGTGTGGTACTGTAATCCTCTTCTTCCTCATTCCAGTTTCCGAAACGGGTGAATGCAGCATCGTCCCACAGATCACTCTTATTGACAACCGCAATGATTTTGGAATTTTCACACCATACCAGCACTCCCGTTTCTCCGTTACCCAGCGGAAAACCCTGAAGCGGATCACACGGAGGAGTCAGGTATACAAGATCATATTGTGAAATCCTGCCAGGCCAGGAAATGTTCCATTTTGCTGTTTTGGGATTAAACACTGAAAGAACAGCAGGCTGATTTTCTTCACGCTGAAGGTTATTTCCTGAATTTGCAGTTCCGGGTATGAACATCGGAAATAACAGTATGGTCAGGAATAAGATCCGGTTTTTGAAACACTTCTTATCTGCTTTCATGGATAGGATATTTCGATATTCCATATTCTTAGGTTCCCAGAAAATCATTGCTCTTCATATAAATGGTACACTTTATATCTGATCTCCCCCTATTTAAAAGGAATAATTGTCGTCATAAAATTTATTTTGATTTGAGTCAGAGAATAACAAAAATTTTCGATTGCAAGGGTGCCAGGTTCAATTTGATTTTGTTTTCTGGAATTTTTTGTTCCCTATCCGTTTCTCCTGTTTGCGGATCCAATCCAACATACCGGTTCCCCTCCGCAACTTTCAGCGCACCGGTATAGTTTTCGTCTCCGGTATTGGTTATGAGGAATATCTTTCTTCCTTCCCGGGTGAATTTTCCCATGGCAATGTCAGAACAGGATGGAATAATTTTTTCCTTATCCCCGATGACCCCGAAAAGCTGATCCGGTGAAGGACACTCAGAAAAGTCACCGGCCATCACGATTTTTACCCCGTTTTCTTTTGCTTTGGCAATAATACCGGAAATTGAGTGTGAGAACACGATGTCTTTGGGAAAAAGAAGGGTAGAATAGAGATCCTTTCCTATTCGCATGGTTCCGTTTTCGGTGAATGTAGCCTTTTCAAGCGTGAGATAGTCCACCAGTACAAACGGGATCTGGGCTTTTAACAGGTTTGTTCCCAGGTCTCTGAAAGAAGATTCAATTGTTTTTGATAACCTGCTTTGGGTTTTTGAACTCATTTTTTCAGCGGCGGGGATGTACTCCCGCTGCAGATCATAAACCGGGTAATAAAGCAAGACCTTCCTGACAGGCATGGCATCCATGACCATGGAATTCACCCTTCCGATAAAATCACAATAAGCTTTATATGCAGTTTCATTGCGGTAAGGGTATTTGTTGCTGTAAGCGATGGCGTAATAGAGTGTGAAGTCTGTAACGCCAAATGCCATTTGCCAGGCTGTCGCTGCCTGCATCTGTTGAATGGATGCAGGACCTTTGCCACCCATGGTTTGGCTGAAATCGCTCATTTCGCACATAATACGGCGTTGCCCGGTCAACACTGCGGAAGAAGCCGGAAAGAAGACCGACATCCATGCATCCCGGTTCCAGATCGAAGGATCCGAACTGAGCTGGTCTAAGCCCGGAATATCAAATCCGGTTCCGGCCAACAGCTTATTCCCATCCAGCGGCACATGGATCGCAGGGTATTCCTCCCTCAGACAATGGCCTGATGAGACCGGCCCAATTCCGCCATTCTTCTTCCTCATTGTTCTGCACCATTCCTGAATGGCATTGTAATAGTATTCTTTATCCAGTTCGGCAAGCAGTGACCAGAATTTCTGCCTTACAACCTTATCCTTTTCTTCTTCGCCTGAAAACAGGGAACCAAGGGATGTTATCAGTTCTTCCCCGTATTTCTCTTTGTATTTCGCAGGTAAGTCTTCTGACCAGGAGATCATCGGCAGATTTTTTTTCTTTACATCCAACGGATCGGTCACTTGCACATTTTTCCGAACGCTTTCATTCAATTCACCCAAATTCACAGCCATCATGGACGGCTCGTCGGTAAAAAAGGCTTCCACCTCTCCGAAGAGATCCGGTCCGAGGTGATGAAAATAGGCCTGGTGTGTCAGTTCAATGAATTTCTGGGTGGCTTTATAATTCAGCGGATTGGGGTAGCGGCGGGCAACATAAAAGTTGTTGCATGCATGTGTATATTCGTAACAGGGACGAACAACAAAAGGATTCCTGTTTCCTTTGTCATACACCATTTCGAGCGCTTCCAGGGAGGGATCGGCTTCCAGGACCCTGCCGCCAGCTCCTAAACTGGGATATCCGTCCTCGTCGTATATCCACACCCGCAAGCCCTGGCTGCGTATAGCCTTTACTCCGTCAGTGAATACTTCCCAATCTTTTTCCGATTTTAAATACTGCTCCCCGAAGGGTACATTGCACACCACGCCACCCAGGCCACAGCTGTCCTTAAAATAGCTGGCCTTGTTACGGATATCTGTCCCGTGGACAATCTGTAGAGGACGATAAACGGATGAGGGTGATGACCAGGCAATCCACCAGTTCTCTGGCATTACCTTTTGATGGGTACATTGAATCCCAAAGAGGCTTACAACCATAGCAACGCTCAAAATAATGGAAAGATGCCGTTTCCCCGTTTTCATATCGTATTTATTTATTTGGTACAAGCGCCTGTCTTGTGGATTTGTGTTTTTCATCATCCAATCTTATAACTGACTATCCTTTCCCCATTCTTTGTTGGGTTGGCTTCCCATCAAAAATTCCAGGGTCCCGCCCTCTTTCAGGGTTTTATAGCTGATCCACGGCTGATTGAAATCTTTTCCGTTCAAATGGGCCGATTGTATATAAAAATTGTCTTCGCTCACCTTTCTGGCAACAATCCTGAATCTCTTGCCGTTGTCCAGGTGAAGGATTAATTCAGGAAAAATGGGTGAACCTATCAGGTAAACGGGTTCTGCCGGATCAGACGGGAACAGGCCCATTGCGCTCATCACAAACCAGGAAGACATAGCTCCGGCATCGTCGTCCATGGATTCAATGTACCCTTTCGTATCAGCGCGGTAAATCCTGCCAATCACCGGTTCTTCAAAGAAGCCGTGGTTATGATATAACTGGGTCACCTTTTTGGTGGTAAAGGTGCGGGCCCATTTCTGGGTCAGATAGGGTTTTCCCAGGTAATCAAACAAAAAAGGAGCATGAATATCCGGCTCATTCAGGTGCATGTAAAAGTCCTTTTCGAAAAAATACTCCAGGTCTTCTGCCAGTTTGTCTTTTCCTCCGCATAAGCCGGCCAGTCCGCTGATGTCATGAGGCACAAACCAGCGATAATGCCAGAGATTGCCTTCATAAACGTATTTTTCAAATTCTTCCACGTCGGGTACCGGTTTTCCTCCCGGGGTGAAAAATCCGCGAACATTTCCCTGGTTGTCCTTTTGCCGGGCACACCATATCTTTTTATATGCCGATGCCCCTTCTCTGAGTTGATCCATTTCGCCGGTTTTCCCCAGCGACTGGGCCATTTTTAGTGCGAAAGAGGCATGGTATGCTTTTTCAAGTATTTCACTTACATTATTTTCTTTTAATCTTTCGTAGTCTTCTTTCATTCCCCGGAAGGCTGTTTCTGTGTCAAAATCGCCCAGTCCCTTGTAATAGGCATCCATAATCACTGCACCTGCAAATTCCATCCGGATATTAGGTGTTGGCCAATATTTGGGATCTCCTCCGTCACGGTGTGTATAATAATCGACCAATGACCGGGCAATATTTTTGGCAATCTCCGGTTCTGTCAAAGAAATCAGCGAATATTTCCTGAAATCATCCCACAGACTCCAGGTGGAATAAAAAGTAAAATCAGGAGCCAGGTCGTGCGTCTGAAACAATGTATCGGGGTGATGAGCTATCCGGTACGTGCCAACCGAGGAGGTGGCATTGCTCGGGACCAGGTAGGAATGATACAAATGGGTGTAAAACAAGGTTTTGAATTCATTAGTCCCTCCTTTTATCTCTAATTTGGAGAGTTTTTCTTTCCATACAAGTGCAGTTTTCTTTCTCGCCTTTTCGAAATCCCATCCTTTAATTTCCGTAGTTGCTTCCATCAATGCCTGTTCCTCACTGACCGGTGATAAACCCACTTTCAGCCTGACCACATCATTTCCGTTTCCTGGGAAATTCAGCCAGACCCCTATGTTATTCCCTTCGCGGAGCGGCTCTTTGCTGTTGTGGTCCGGTCCTTTCCAGGTGGTGAACGAGGTAAAGGGTGAGTCAGTCACCATGGCAAAATAGATCACATGATAACCTCCTCCGCTGTTGTGAAGCGATTTGATCATCCCGGTGACTTCATGATTGTTCCTTACCTTCAGTCTGGCATTCAGTATGCCCACATAGCTGTGTGAAAGGTCCACCACGATGTAACGGTCATTCTTTACCTCTCCCGGGAAGGTGTATTTGTGGAAACCGACTCTTTCCGAAACGGTCAGCTCTGCTTTTATGCCCGATTCCAATACCACCCGGTAATAGCCGGCAGAAGCCTGTTCCGATGGCTTGATGTACTTTTCCCTGAACTCATTGATGTCATTGGTGAATTTTCCAATGCCCGGTTTGATCAGAATGCCTCCTCCTTTACCCTTTGAACCGCCTCCTGGGATCCTGAGATGAGAGAAGCCCTCTATATATTCATTTTCGTAATAATATCCCACATGCGAATCACCTTCTGTTTCCGGGGAAAGCTGAACCAGTCCGAATGGGTAGGATGCACCGGGGTAAAGTTGTCCGTTATCCCCTTCAGTACAGATGAATGTATTGACATACTTCAGCGGATTTACGGCAACTGGAGCCAGGCTAAAGAGCATTAAGATCACCGTTAAAATGCAGGTGTTTAAATGATTACCTTGATTCCTCATGGTTGTTCCGATCGTTTGGTTAATTGGATTTATACGGCCCGTGAATGGATTTAATGCTGAACTGCTCATCGGAATCGTCCAGGATATAAATCATATAGCTGCCGCCGCCCGGGTTCACCCGGACGACAATATGCCCTTGCTGGCTCTTCAGACTATCCATCCTGCCACAAACGACACGGGTTTCCTCCATGGTGTTGGTGGCAAAAATGTCGCGGGGTCCAGAATAGGTCCAGTTGGAGAGCATCCGTGCCAGAATATTGGCCGCCGGCTGACTGGGAGACCAAACCTGTATGATGATCACACGCGGGCGCAGTGCCTGAAGAAATGGAACACCCATCGCATCATAATAGGCATGGTGATTGGCTTCACAAACCTCGACAGGTCCGGTGACCAATCCGACCTGTGTTTCAATATCCTGCCAGGATCCGGGTGAACCTGCAGTGAGATCGCCGCCATTGAAATAATCAAACTTTCCGTAAGAAAGGCGGAAAGCAATGCTGCACATGTTTTCACCCGGAATTTCTTCAGGTTTCAGATCTTCCATGGCGGGAAAGCAGTTTCGTCCGGTAAATCCCACCCCCGTCCATACTTGTCCGTTGGCTGCCAAGTTACGGATTTCAAAATCCCTGTATTTATCTGGATGATGAACCAGAACAAACTGGTTGTTTGCCCCTACCCGGAATTGTTCCGCCTGAACCCCCTTATTTTCCACATGCCATCTGACAAATCGGATATAGTTCTGAATATACTCCCCTTTCAAAGGTCCCGGCCAGTTGTAATCAGGCCAGTTGCGGTCCACAATTTTATCGAAAGCGATTTTATCACCCACTTCCGTGATACCGCTCAGCAGGTATCCTCCTGTTGCGGAGGCTTTCAGTCCGGGGTATAGCTCACCGATATGATCGTCATGAAAATGGGTCGCCAGCACATAATTTACCCTTTTCTCAGGATTATTACTGAGGAAATGGAGAATATACCGTGAAATCCATTCACCGGGGGTGCGGCTGCCATCCGGTGTCGGGTCGGTCACCTGGGGTTTGGGGCGCCCTGTGGCCCCGGCATCAACAAGCATGGTGGTTCCGTCAGGTAGAATGAAAAATGACGATTCCCCTTTGCCGGTATTGATGTGGTGAATATCGAGAAAGCCTTCCTCCCATAAGGGAAGTGTGTCTCCGATTTTTACCTGGCCATAGCTGGTGGTCGATATAAAGGCAGAAACGGCCAGAAAAACAGTGATTCTGACAGATGTTCTCATAAAAATTCTTATTTTTTTACTTTAAAAACAGGTTGTACCGGACGGAGGCCAAATACCCCAAATATTCCGCTAAGCCCGGAAATATCATTGACCAGCGGAAAGTCAACACCGGTATTAAAAAGCATTTTTATCATCTCCGGAGAATCGGTTCCAAAATAATTAATCCGTATCCCATTCTCTTTCAATAGTTTCACGTCGTTGGCAAATTCAGGGTAGTCCGACTTCGTCAGCTGGATAAAGTCGGTTTTGGTCCGTAGGGTTCCTTTGACATATTCCCGGGGAGAGTCTTGTCTTTCCATGTTGCAGATTAAAATTCCCGGTACAGCATTTCCAGCCTGCCGGGCGGCTGTGGCATTACATGCCAGGAAGGCCTGATGCAGTCGTCCCTGCTTTTTAATCATTCTGGCTGCCATCAGGGGCAATTTCCCATCCCCTTTAATATGGATGTTCAGCCAGATATTATATGGCATCTCTTTTAGTACTTTCTGAAGGGTAGGGATCCTGATTCCAGCAAATTCAGAAGCCATCCAGCTTCCGGCATCCAGCTTCTTGATATCGGCCAGCGTGAGATCCGAAACCTTCCCCTTGCCGTTGGTGGTGCGATCGACGGTGGCATCGTGAAGAACAACCATCTTGTGGTCTTTAGTGAGCCAGACATCAAATTCAATCATCTGGGCACCGGCTTCAACGGCAGCTCGAAACGCAGGGATCGTATTTTCCGGATGGGTTTTCATTGCCCCACGATGCGCACAAAGTCCGCGATCAGGAAGACTGAACGTGGGATCGGTTTTTTTGGGTGATCCTGCACCCCTGGCTGCTGCAGGAATGGCTGTTCCCAGGAAAAGTCCGATGAGTAGGAAAAAGGGCAGGTACGACAGCCCAATGTGATTTTTTTCTGTTTTTGGCAGCATCACGTTTTTAGCTTTTTTAAAATTTCAGCAATTTCAGTTGATCCTTCCACCTCTCCGGTCTCGGTGACCCGTGTGATATTGGCTGTTTCATAGAATACATACCCATTCAACACGGAATGTTCTCTGACCAATCCGATCTCTGCTTCGGTACTGGCGAAAGGACCGTTGAATGACATTCCGTGGAAATCGCCCTGCAGACAAATCGGTTTACCGGCAAGGCGGGCAGCGTTGCTGAAAACATCGACCGCCCGGTTAAAATTCCATGGGCGAAGCTGATAAATCCCGCGGATTTCCAGTTCGTCAGCAATCTCTTGAACCCAGGTTTCCCATTGCCATTCAAAATTATACGGATAGGAATTTGTTTTTCCCGGACGGTCATCAGGAATAATTAGTTCTGTCTCCAGGTGGACGGTGAGCTTTTTTCCCCTGCTTTTCACCAAATCCCTGGCTTCACGAAGGAAAAGGGTGTAAGCATCGCCATTTATTTTGCTGAGGGTTGTAAAATCGGTATTCCCCTTTGAAGCCTTGATGACCGGTTCATTAAATCCGTATTCCCAGCGCTCAGGCGACAGCGTATGGTTTGATGTCCGTATGTTGATTCCATCCACACCTCTGTCAAGGCAGTAACGGACCATATCCAGCCAATGTTCCCTGACTTCGGGGTAGATGGGATGCATATGGCCCGGGATGTATTCCGGTTTTCCGCAGGCTACTGCCACATATCCCTCTTTGTCTAATGTGATTGTGTCGGTGATGTTATACTCACCAAAAGAATAGAAATCGCGATAGTGCGCTTCCATTTTTTGCCTGTCGTTTATTTCAGACTGAACTTCCGGATGCTGTAAATAGGCCACAGTTTGCTGAAGTAATCCTGACTTGTAAAAACTTTCATAATGGTCGTCAAGATGAACCTGCCCGGTACTCATCGTTAACGGAAGTGTCTTTTCTCCGGCACTCACAAGTTCAACAAGATTCCCTTTTTCATTGCTGAAATCTCCATCTTTATCAGCCAGGGAACATCTGATCAGAAAGCAGGTATGGCCCGTCGGGATTTCCAGCCCTTCAAGATGAAGAATCCTGCACTGCCTCCAATAAGGGAACCGATACCGCTTTTCAATGGTTTCACGAAAAAACACGGGACCTTCATATTTAACGAATCGGTTATTTGATGCACTTGTCCAGATGGAAAAATGGTCACCTTTCAGCCGGGTTGGACGGTTGTCGCTTTTTACCAGGCGTATAGCTGAAACAGGTTCCGTACATTCATGGCTTCCCGGCCGGCGTTTCAAACACAACGTGGGATTGGCAGCTGCAAATCTTCGCATGGAAGGGAAGATCCCGCGCAGATCCTTTATTGCTCCGGTCCCGGCAGGACATGGCATTGTGTGGGGTAATACAATACCAAAACATCCCCCTTCAAAAGGTTTTATTTCCCCGTAAAACTCAAGGCCATGTGCGTGTGCCGATTTTACGGCTTCTCCTAAAAGGTCGATTCCCTGCGGATAATTTTCATACAGGGTCCACAGTGTGTCGACTATCCATTGATGCCTTGTTACTCCGACAGAAGCGAGGTATTTGTGCAGTCCGTCAAGCTGTGCACGGTCCATAAAACACTTGTGCCGCGTATAGTATTCATCTGAGCGGACTGCAGGCGTGTCATACCTGTTGCCACGATGATTAATAATGATGTTATCGCTGAAATCGGTTGTGGCATAAAGCTGCTTGGCATTTGATTTTACTGGTTCTTGGACCGTTCTACCTTCAGAGGTAAGTGATCCGGGGAGTTTTCCTAAAGTTACCGCTCCCATCCCTGATAAGCTGGTTATCATAAATGATCTTCTTGTGATCTCCCTTTTCATAAACCTCACTTTTGGTAGCTGAAATCTTTTGCTAATACCCGATTTTACCGAATCCTGCCTTCAGGAAGGCGTTATTTTTTTTATATCCATCCAGGGTGGCAGGCATCAGTGTGGTGAACACCCAGGCATAATGATGTTCCTCATAGCATAAGGGACGATATGGCTCCACATAACTCACATACTTGTCTTCCCTGAATATTCCCGACATTGCCTCCAACAGGTTAGCAGGCCAGAATGAGTAATAGGTTTTTAAGCCCAGATCGGAATATTTGCTTTCGGGAGAACCAAAATTGGGATGGTCAAACCATTTCCATTCCTGGGGATGCCGGTTGTAATAAAACAGATAGTCCAGAGCAGCTTTAATGGACTTCCCGTCTTTTTGCAAAGCAAAAAGATTTTCTCCGGAAGCATTGAATGCTACCCAGGTCATGGCAGTCATCGGGGCAAGGGAAAAATAGGTGTACCATAATCCGTTAGCTCCGCGGCGGGTTTCCTGCGGCATGTGCCCGTCTTCCGCTATCTTGTCAAAAACATCCGATTTGAAAAGCCGGATATTTTCATCCATTTCTGCCTTGTCATCCAGATAGTAGGCCGTTAAAGCCGAACCGAACCTTCCCCAGTCGGCCCAGTTGTTTTTCTTCTCTCTGATCTCGTTGGCGGCTTTTCGGAACACATTTGTCAGCCATTCTTTAAAAAGTTCCCTTTCGTTCCTGCCCCATCCGGAATAGTCCGACATCAGTTCGGCTGCCATGACCAAAGCCGTCCCGTTATAGCACATTACCAGGGAACCATCGCCCTCAGAGTACTTTTTATTTATGGAACTCCATGCATTTATATAATACACAGCCTTGTCGGCATATTTTTTTTCTTTGCTGAGTTGCCATGCCAAAGCACAGGTATAGGCATTAAAAGCATCTTTTGAGATACTTCTTGAATTTCTTTCGTGCTCCTCGGGCTTTTGGTAGTAACCAGGAACACTGAAATCGGCCAGGGCGTGGTGTTCCTGCGAAAGTGCACTGTCGCTCAAATTCAAAAGCTGACGCCAGGCTGAAAAATAAGGCTCATTGTGATGTTTGATTTGTTGTCGGACAAACCTGATCTGTTCCCTGGGATGCATCCCTCCCGGATGGACATAGGCGTAAGTCTGCCAGGCTGAGGCAATAAGCAGATAGAAAAGAAACATGAATTTTCGTTTGAATTTATTGCTTTTCGGGAAAAATGAATAAATACCCATGGTGTCTGCAATTTATCGGTTGTTTTTTTATCAGAATTTCTGGTGATCCGTTCTTCAGATCATCTGTTTTGTCTATTCAATGATGATTTGCCCCATTTTTTATTT
>Ga0116193_1001068_pt1 | contig 23891 bp, 19 predicted proteins | sample AD_UKC115_MetaG_FD_89892 | JGI IMG/M metagenome (GOLD analysis project Ga0116193, IMG submission 89892) | Active sludge microbial communities of municipal wastewater-treating anaerobic digesters from Hong Kong - AD_UKC115_MetaG | ecosystem: Engineered > Bioreactor > Anaerobic > Digestate... | reverse complement strand
TGGTGAGGGTGGCGGCTTCACCATAAATGGCAGCCAGACGTTCACGGATATTGGCAAGCCCGACGCCGCCGCCAGTCGACTGCGCCGCGGCGCTCAGGCCCACGCCGGTGTCGGTCACGCTAATCTGCAACGACGCGTCGTCGTAGCGCGCAGCCAGATGTAGCGCGCCGCCGTCGAGTGCGGGTTCCAGCCCGTGCTTGATGGCGTTCTCGACCAGCGAGATCAGCATGGCTGGCGGCACCGCCTCGTTCACCAGCGCGGCGGGCAGATCAAGTGAGTAAGTCAGCCGATCCTCCATCCGCGTCTTCATGATGGCAAGAAATGCGCTAACCATCTCGAACTCGCGCCCCAGCGTGGTCGTCTCGTCGCGCAGGCCCGCCAGGCCGGCGCGCAGGAAGGCAATCAGCTCACGGGTGAGCGCCGCCGCCGCGGGCGCCTTACCCTCCGCCAGCTCCTGCACGCTGGCCAGTGTGTTGAACAGGAAGTGCGGCTCCACCTGCGCCTGCATCAGTTTCAGCCGCGCATCGGCCAGCTGCCGCGCGGTGCGGTCGGCCTCGGCTTGTCGCTGCAAAGCTTGGTGGCGCGCCTGCAGCAGCCGGCGCCGGGTGTGAATGACCGCGAGGATCAGTAACCCGTAGATCGCACCGACGATCAGACCGGCCAGAAATACCCGGCTGCCCACGCTGCCGAGCCCGTCGAACATGCCGGCCAGGGTGCCCTTCCGCGCCAAGCGCCCCACGATGCCGCCAACCATCGCGCCAGCAACGCTCAGGACCAAAGTCTTGATGACGGTTTTGGCGCTGAAGCGAAACTTGTAGTGCCCGAACCACACCGACAGCGCAGAGAACGCCGTCGCCGCCAGCAGCAGGCCGGAAATCGTCAGGCCCTCGACCCAACTGGTGTCGGATACACCGTAGCGGAAGGCGCTGGCGGCAAGCAGCCAGATCACACCCGACGCTGCCAGCAACCGCCACTTCTGCCGGCGGACGCTGGCGTCGAAGGCCAGCACTTCCTCGCGGACATCCGCCGGCAGCGCGGCGAGTTTGCGCGCCTCAAGGCGGGCGTACCAGTCCCGAATCGGGGTCCAGATAAATGTCATGGCACGCAGAATAGCGGCGCGCCATTCGCCCGCCAGCAGTCGTGGCGCGAGTGGCGACTAGGCGCGACCAATGACGACTTGCCCGGATGTCCGGCGCTACGGCAGCCTGATCTCGCCCGCCCCCAGCGCCAACACTCGGCCGCCCACACGCACACGCCGCTCGGCCGTGAGCGACAGTTGCAGCACGTTGAGCCGGTTGATGAACTCGCCCTGGGTCACCGTGAACCGCGCTGGCGCCGGCTCGCCAGCGTCGAGCAGATAGCCACCCAGATTGGCGCAGGCCGAGCCGGTGCCGGGGTCTTCCGTCATGCCGCTCGCGGTCGGAAAGAAAAAGCGCGTCTGGAAGCGGTCGGGCGCCACTCGCGCGACGAGGTAAGCCATGTAGCGGCCAGCATCATTGGCAAAGTCCGCCTGCAGCATGTCAGCAACGGGCTTTGCCCGCGCCAGCACTTCTACCGATTGCACCGGAATGACCAGTTGTTCGGCGCCGGTCGACACGAAGCGCGGCTCCCCGGCGAGGTCAGCCGGCGTCAAGCCCACCGCCTGTGCCAGGCGCTCGCGTGAGGCGTTGATCGACCGTGAGGTGTGCGCATTCGCGGTGAAGGTCCACGCGCCCTGCTCACAAGTCACCGGGATGTCGCCCGCGTTAAGGCCCAATGTCAAACAGTCGGGCGCGGTGCCGGTATCGGCAGCAGCGAGGCTGGCCAGTACGTGCGACGTGCCCACCGTCGGATGGCCGGCGAACGGCAGCTCATAGCGCGGCGTGAAGATGCGCACGCGCGGGTGGCTGCCCGTGCTGGGCAACACAAAAGTGGTCTCGGAGAGGTTGAACTGCGCCGCCAGCGCCTGCATCTCGGCGTCCGTCATGCCGTGCGCGTTCTCGAACACGCAAAGCGGGTTACCACCAAAGGTGGCGGCACCGGATTCGACGAAGACGTTGACGAGCTGGTAGCGATAGCTGCGCATGGCTTGCGGCCGGACTTTGCCGGACCTTGAGATAATGATGGGAAATTCAGTTTACGTTCACCTCTGCCCGCGGCGCATGCGACTTTTGCATGCCGCCCTGCAGAAAACTTTCCCAGGCATCGCGATGCAATACATCTACACCATGAACGGCGTGAGCAAACTTGTTCCGCCGAAACGCCAGATCATCAAGGACATTTCGCTGTCGTTCTTCCCCGGCGCCAAGATCGGCCTGCTCGGCCTCAACGGCGCCGGTAAATCCACCGTGCTGCGCATCATGGCCGGGGTCGACAAGGATTTCACCGGCGAGGCACGCCCGCAACCGGGCATCAAGGTGGGTTATCTGCCGCAGGAACCCGAGGTTGACCCGAACAAGACGGTCCGCGAGATCGTCGAGGAAGGCCTCGGCAGCGTGACCAGCGCGCAGAAGCGCCTGGACGAGGTGTACGCCGCCTATGCCGAGCCGGATGCCGACTTCGACGCGCTGGCCAAGGAGCAAGCCGAGCTGGAGGCGATCATCGCCGCTGGCGACGGCCATAACACCGAGCAGCAGCTTGAAGTCGCCGCTGACGCCCTGCGCCTGCCGCCGTGGGACGCCAAGGTGGGCCTGCTCTCCGGCGGTGAAAAGCGCCGCGTGGCCCTCTGCCGCCTGCTGCTCTCAAAGCCGGACATGCTGCTGCTGGACGAACCGACCAACCACCTCGATGCCGAGAGCGTGGACTGGCTGGAGCAGTTCCTCGCCCGCTATCCGGGCACCGTGGTCGCCGTCACCCATGACCGCTACTTCCTCGACAACGCGGCGGAGTGGATTCTCGAACTCGACCGCGGCCACGGCATCCCGTGGAAGGGCAACTACAGCGAGTGGCTCGACCAGAAGTCGGCCCGCCTGAAGCAGGAAGAGTCGCAAGAGTCCGCCCGCCAGAAGGCGCTCAAGAAAGAGCTCGAGTGGGTACGGCAGAACCCCAAGGGCCGCCAGGCCAAGAGCAAGGCTCGCCTCACGCGCTTTGACGAACTCTCCAGCCACGAATATCAGGCGCGCAACGAAACCAACGAAATCTTCATCCCGGTCGCCGAGCGGCTTGGCAACGAAGTCATCGAGTTCAAGAACGTCACCAGGAGTTACGGCGACCGCGTGCTGATTGATGACCTGTCGTTCCGCATCCCGCCGGGCGCCATCGTCGGCGTGATCGGCCCCAACGGCGCCGGTAAGTCGACGCTGTTCAAGCTGATCACCGGCGTCGAGAAGCCTGATAGCGGCGAGGTCGTCATCGGCCACACGGTGCAAATGGCCTTCGTCGATCAGTCGCGCCAAAACCTGCAGAACGACAAAACGGTGTGGGAGGACGTCTCCGGCGGCGCCGACATCCTGCAAGTCGGCCGCTTCGAGATGCAAAGCCGCGCCTACATTGGCCGCTTCAACTTCAAGGGGCCAGACCAGCAAAAGATCGTCGGCAACCTCTCCGGCGGTGAGCGCGGCCGTCTGCACCTGGCCAAAACGCTGCTCAAGGGCGGCAACGTACTGCTGCTCGACGAACCGTCGAACGACCTTGACGTCGAAACGCTGCGCGCGCTCGAAGACGCGCTCGGCGAATTCGCTGGCACGGCCGTCATCATCAGCCACGACCGCTGGTTCCTCGACCGCATCTGCACCCACATCCTTGCCGCCGAAAACGACAGCAAGTGGTTCTTCTACGAAGGCAACTATCGCGAGTACGAGAACAACAAGATTCAACGTCTGGGTGAAGAGGCGGCGAAGCCGCATCGGGTGCGATTTAAAGCGTTGAAGTAGTAGTTCGTCGCGTTGCCGTGCAGGCAATTGACCGATTCGATGGCGCACAACTAAACCTGCGACCGCGACCGTCGGTCGCAAACGTACGGACGACGCCACTGCGGTAGAGACGCCGATCTGCACGATCCGAGGTGTGCTCACGAGGGCGGCTTGGCTGGCGATGCGGTCGATTAGGCACTGCTCGCTGGCACCCGCGTACCCGAGACCGATCGACTCCGGACAGGGGTATCGATCAGTAATCTTGCTTCACACTAAGACCGTGAGTAGTGGCGGCCACCGATATTGTGCTGTCGCGCGCGCACTACACTCCGTGGACCGTCGTAACTTGTTTCTCAGTCGGGAACTACGGCATGCCGACCGGTCGCGGTTTGCTATTCGTTGGTGGCTTAACGGCCCGGTCTCGCGGGCTTGCGGTTAGTTCAGACCACTCGTTGACATCGGTGCCGCTGAAACTGCTTGGCTAAGGACGTACATACCAATTCATGCCGAACTTGCCGAACCAAGATTCAATTTGCCTGGGAATCGTCGGCTTGGGCTATGTCGGCCTGCCACTGGCGGTCGAATTCGGCAAGCAGTTGCCAGTTATAGGCTACGACTCGGATGTTCGGCGCGTCGAACAGATCAAGGCTGGGCAGGACGCTACCCGAGAACTTTCGTCAGAAGATTTGTCCGAGGCACGCCTCCTACGTTTGACATCGTCTCCAGATGGCCTGAAAGCCTGCAATGTAATGATCATCGCGGTGCCAACGCCCGTCGACGACAACAGACTGCCTGACTTGACGTCGCTGATGGCGGCTACGGAAGCAGTAGCTAGTGCACTGATGCGTGGTGGAGTGGTAATTTACGAGTCGACGGTCTATCCGGGCGTAGTTGATGAACTCTGCGCTCCGTTGCTCGCAAGGCTGTCAGGGTTGACACTGAATGAGGACTTTTTCGTCGGTTACAGCCCGGAGCGCATCAATCCTGGAGATAAGCAACACCGCCTGCCCGACATCCGAAAGATCACGGCAGGGTCTACGCCTGAGGCGGCGGATTTTGTTGATGCGCTTTACCGCCGGATCATCGTGGCTGGCACGTGGAAGACGGCCAGCATCCGGATTGCGGAGGCTGCCAAGATCGTTGAGAACACCCAGCGCGACGTGAACATTGCGCTGATGAATGAATTCGCCTTGGCGTTCAACCGGATAGGGCTGGACACAACAGAAGTTCTGGAGGCTGCGGGTACAAAGTGGAACTTCCTGCCTTTCCGTCCCGGACTGGTGGGCGGGCATTGCGTCGGGGTCGATGCCTGGTATTTCGCGCATTGCGCGCATCGGGCGGGGCACACGGCCCGTCTGGTACAGCAGGCCCGTGAGATCAACGACAGCATCGCACGCCATGTGGTGGGCGAAGTGCTGCGACTCATGGCGTACAAGAGCATTGCGCTGGCGGGGGCGCGGATCCTGGTGCTGGGCTTCTCGTTCAAGGAGGCTTGCCCCGACATGCGCAATTCCCAGGTGCACGAACTTGTACGCGAACTGATGCGGTGCAACGCGCAAGTGGACATCCACGATCCCTGGGTGTCAGCGCAGCGGATGCAAAGCGACTATGGACTATCGCCGCTGAACTGTGATCCGACGGCCGGCAGCTATGACGCACTGGTTCTGGCCGTTGCCCACCCCGAGTATGTTGCGTGGGGCGCCACAAGACTCCATGCACTGGGCAAACCAGTCCACGTGCTTTACGACGTGAAATCAGTCCTGCCGGCTGACGAATCAGACGGGCGGCTCTAACGTGCCGGCGCGCAGCTCGAAGGCCGTGAAGGCGTGGCCCTGTGCCAGCTGGAAAGTTCCCTCCAACATGAAGCCAGCAGGCAAGTGATCGCCCGGTGAATCAAGTACACGAACGTGCACCCGGCCATCGGCAACGCTGCTCACCTGCACGCCGGTGTAGTCGAAATGCTTGCGAACGAGCGGGTAGACACACTTGAAAAACGCTTCCTTTGCCGAGAACATGAGCGTCAGCAGGGTCCGATCACACAGCGGTTCTTTGACGACGCAAGCACGCACCTCATCGGCTCGAAGGCAATGGCGGGATACGTCTATCGCCGCCTCGTCGTCGAGTATGGTTTGTGCGTCTAGCCCCATGCTCGCGCAAGCCGCAAGTGGCTGTACTGCCACGCACGCCAGCAAAGGGCTATGAGTGATCGAGCCTGTGAAACCCTGCGGCCAGACAGGAGCCCGGTCGAAACCGTTGGTTACTTCGACCGAGGCCGCGCCTTGCGCTCGTAGCAGCGCTGCAGCCCCGGCGCGTGAGGCGAGGTATTCCAGCCGCCTTTGCGGCGCCGCATGAGCAGCAAGTCCCGTTGAACGTTGCGGTGCCCCAGTTTTCAGAACGGCCAACAGGGCGGGATCGAGCGCTATGACGCACTGCGCCTGCGGCGGCCAAAGGTCAAACGGACAAAGGTCGAGAAGCCCAGGAACGACCATGACGACTAGCCCAGCCGAGTCCGGTCAACTTTGCCGGTTGGACCGAGCGGCAAGACGTCACGAAACTCGACGATCGACGGTATCAGCCGCTGGTCAATGCGGTTGCGCAATGCAGTGCGCAATGCCAACTCATCCAGGTCAGCGCCTTCGCACAACACTACGATGGCTTTGATTGCTTGTCCCTGCACATCGTCAGGAATCCCAACGACACATGCGTCGCGCACGCCAGCAACCCCGAGCAGGGCGATCTCGATCTCCCGCGGCGCCACCCGCTCGCCGCGCGATTTGATGATCATGTCGTCCATACGGCCGACGATATATAGGTAGCCTTCAGCATCAAGCCGACACAAATCGCCCGTATGCAGCACTATGCCCTCAGCCCCCGGCTTCAGCCGTTCCGCACTGGCCCGTGCGTCTCCCCAGTAGCCCTGCATGACTGTCGGTCCCTGCACCACTAGCTCTCCCACCTCTCCGACAGGCAGCTGGTGCCCACGCGCGTCAACCACCCACATACGCAGCCCGGGCATGGCGATGCCTACGCTGCCTGGCTTGCGGTCGATGTCAGCCGGCGGCAGGTAGGTGCATCGTTTGCATTCGGTGAGGCCATACATCGAGTAAATCTCTGCCGCGGCAAAAACCTCGCGTAGCCAGAGAATCCGGGCGTGCTCCAGTGGTGCGCCTGTGCTGGTGACCAGGCGAACTGCGGAGAGATCAAGTCCTGCCCAGTGCTTTATCTGAAACAGCAATGCAAACACAGTCGGCATGCCAGGGAACACCGTAACCCGTTCGCGCGCGATGTGCACGAGCACCTGCTGCACCAGACCAAAAGAGCGTTCCAGCAACACACTCGCGCCCGCCGCGAAAGCCAGGATGATCTGATACAGGCCATAGTCAAAACTCATCGGCAGAGCAGCCAGAACTTTGTCGTCCTGGCGGTATCCGAGGTACGACTGGATGGCATCTGCCGCGGCCAGCATGTTGCCGTGGCTAAGCATCACTCCCTTGGGCACACCAGTGCTGCCCGATGTATACAGGATGGCAGCGAGATCACCCTGCTGATTGAGCGTTATTGGGGGCACGCACGGACCAATTTGCGCTTTTGGGAATAACCGACCACCCGGCAGGTTCGAAGCCTCTGGTGGATACTCGTCAGCGGACAGCGTCACCGATCGGAGGTGGCTGGCGCCGGTCGCGGCTTCAATCACGTTTGTCAGCAGCGATTCATCACAGATCAGCCCGGTGGCTCGCGTGTCTGCCAGGTACCACGCGAGCTTGGCCGCCGGCGTGCCGGGATGTACAGGACAAACTACTGCATCCGCCATCAGCACGCCCCAAAAGGCGACAACTGCATCGACACTATTGTGTGCATAGACAAGCACGCGTTCGCCACGTGCTACGCCCGCCGCTTGCAATGAGCGGGCAAGGGAACTTGCTCGCTGGACAATCTCTGCGTAGCTGAGTCGCGCCTTGCCGCAGACCAACGCGAGTCTGTCAGGCCAACGCTGTGCGCTCGTCAGCAACAATTGTTGCAGCAGTAATTGGGTCGTCGCCATGGCATGGCATGGTACGGTATCTTCGGTTACGATCTATTGAGTGATACCGAAGGTCCTCTCAGGGAGTCAATGAACACCAAATTGGGGAGCTGGAATGCGCAGGCAAGTGGCTGGCGCATGCTCAAGGGTTTGCGCCCACGCGCGCTCGATCTGCAAAGAATCTCGCTGGTTCGCAATGCGCCTGTGGAAAAACTTCGTGATAGCGAATGGCTTGAGACTTTGCTACCAAGTCTGGGCTTGAACGACGAAGGCTTGGACGAGTTTCCTGCTCATCTGCATGCCGCCTGTGGCAGTGGTCTGCGCATCTGGCAGTATCCGACGCAGTTCAGCAAGTATTTGGCCGCGCTGGCGAATTTGCGGGTGCGATCGTATCTGGAGCTCGGCATCCGCCACGGCGGATCCTATGTGGCTACGGTCGAAGTGCTCGACCGCTATTGGCCACTGGACTTTGCGGTCGGTGTTGACATCATTGCCTGCGATTCCATGACCGACTATTCAGCACTCAACGCGCGCAGCCAGTTTGTGTGCATGAACACCCAGACAGAAGAGTTCTCCGAACTTCTGGTTCAGCTAGGCCGAATTGACCTGGTGTTTGTTGACTCTCACCACGAGGAAGCTCAGTGCAGGCGAGAGTTCGCGTCACTGGCCCATCGTGCAAACATGATCGCTCTGCACGACATCTCCAACAAAGGTTGCCCCGGTATCGGCATCGTTTGGAATGAGATCCGGGCTGACGACAACTGGCATTGCCTTGAATTCACTGACCAGTACGAAGGTCTGGGGCCCTATATGGGCATCGGTCTGGCCATCAAGAAAGAACGTCTCATCGTATGAAGGACCATCAATCAACCATCGCGACAATCAAGGACATTGTTGCGCGCCTGAAGCGCGAACCACAGCTGGCCGCGACGCTTGCAGACACCGCCGACCTGGTTGACGGCGTTGGTCTGGACTCCCTGGAAATGCTCCAGTTCATGCTGGAACTTGAAGAACGATTAGGCATCCAAATCGACTTCGACCAAATGGAGTTCTCCTACTTGCGGTCCTTGCAAGCGCTCGCCAAGTTTCTCGACGCGATGCCAAGACGACCCCCTATTGGCGGGGTTGTGTGAGCGGCAAGCGCACCACCGTCATCCTGACGTCGGCCGTAGGATTGGGCGTCTACATTCCGGCACTCCTGATCCAGCGCAATTTACGGTTCATGGACCACGTCGCGGAGGTTGAGGTGCTTGAGTCGCTGTTCACGCCTGAGCGACTGGCTGCGCACCTGGCGCACCGCAAAGCCCATCACGAAAATTTTGCGCTGGCACAGATTGCCAACCGAATGGTGCGCGATGTCGAGGACTGCCTCGATACCGACCGCGTGCAGGCGCTACTGGAACGGTGGGTACGCGAACAACGCTCGCGTTTCATCGTTTGGTCTGGCTTCTGGCTACCGCTGATCGAGCGCTATCGTGCGCTTGTCACCGGCCTGCAACTGGAGGTGGATCACTGCCGTATTGACGCGGACATCTCCGCATCATTCAGGGTGTTTCCGCAATTGCGCACCACGGGCAACGAAATATGGCTGTGGCACGGCGCGAGCGGACGCGTGCTGCATGAGATTCCGGTGGCCGCAGCACCCGTCCCCGAATTTACACGACGACCCCAGCGGCTTGTGGTTCATGGCGGAGGCTGGGGTATTGGTACTTACCGCGATACCCTCACGTCATTGCGACTCGCGGGCTATGGCATCGACCTTGTTGTACACAGCACTGAAGAATCTGCGGGTCAAGCCGCTGACACTCGGTGTTACATGTTGGATCCGGCTTGGGAACCATGGCTGCGCTCAGCGTCAGGTGAGCACATCTTTCCTCCGATGGGCGAGGTCAGCAATGACAGTCCCACAGTCTTCGCGGGACGTGATGACTACCACGTCTTCCACGACGTGATACGGCGAGCTAGGGCCATCGTGAGCAAGCCTGGCGGTTGCACATTGATCGACTCCCTGGCCGCGGCCACGCCGGTGATCTTCCTTGAGGCATACAGCCAAGCGGAGCAGTGTAACGCGCAGGTATGGGAAAAACTGGGCTATGGCATTTCGCTGCATCACTGGGCAGCAACCGGCTACAGCCTGCGGGTGCTTGAAGAGATGCATCACAACATCATCGCACGCAGACCGGCCATTGACTACCCAGCTGCGTGGGCTGTCCGCGGAGCTGCCGAGGTGGCAGCATGAAATTCGCTGACGTCACGTCTTCGCCATCTTGGGTGATCATCCAGTTGCTCGAGGCTTGCAACCTGCGCTGCCGCATGTGCTACGAATGGGGCGAAACCGGTGCGTACCATGAGCTCGCACAACTCGCGACGCTGGACCTGGAGCTGGTGCTGCGTACCGTACGCGAATGTCTGCCACGCAAGCCGGCGTTTGAATTCTTCGGCGGTGAGCCAATGCTCTATCCGGGCATCTGGGATGTCATCCGCGAGATTCGCGCCGGCGGTTGCGATCTGGCCTTCCCGACCAATGGAACACTACTCGAAGTCAATGCTCAGCAGTTGGTTGACAATGGGCCGACTCGTCTCTGGGTTTCTCTGGACGGTCCTGCCCCAGTCAATGATCTGCAGCGTGGACGCGGCGTGTTCAAACGTGTCATGCGCGGCTTGCAGGCCCTGGCTGCGGCCAGGGCAGCCAAGGGCAGTCGCTATCCCGAGCTAGGCGTCACCTATGTGGTCACACCATCCAACTGCGACCATATCGAATCTTTCTTCCTCAACGACATTGATCTGTCGCTGCTGTCGTGCGTCAGTATCGAACTGCAAAGCTTCGCCACGCGTGATGAAGCGACCCGCTATGGCAACGACCTGAAGAAACACTTTGGAGTAGCGAACACGCCGTGCGCAAGCGCCTACGTGCGCGACCCGGACATCTTCGCGGGCATGGATGCTGTGGAGGTCACCAGGCAACTCCGGCGTGTCAGTGAGGCTTGCGACGAACGCGGCATTCTCTTCCACAGCCAGCCGCAAACGCTCGAAACGAGCAACGTGCAGAATTATCTGAGAGGCAACTGGCAACAAATGATAGACCGCAGAACGCGCTGTGGTGTACCGTGGCTTGCAGCTGAAATATCCGCACGGGGTGAGGTCACCACGTGTCACACGTTCAATGACCTGCCTCTCGGCAACATCTACGAGCGCCCGCTACTGGAAATATGGCAAGGCGAACGGCACAAGCAGGTGCAAGCCTATCTGCGGAGCCAGCTGTTCCCCATTTGCACAGCGTGCTGTCGCTACTGGGGTGGTGCGGGCGCACTCCCAGCTCGGCGCGAACGCGATGACTGATGTACTGGCGGTCGCAGTGGCGGGGCATCAGGCGCGGTGGGATGCCATGCGCGCGGCAGTTCGTCAGCAACGAACTGCACCACCATTGCAACGTGTACCACCCGGTGGGCCGCTGCCCGCGTCCTTTGCCCAACAGAGTCTGTGGCTGGTTGAACAGATTGCCGGCGGGGCGGTAAACAACTTGTGCATTGCCATAGAACTCTCCGGCCAGCTGGATCGGCAAGCGCTGGAGGACGCACTTGCTACGCTGATGCGAAGACACGCGGTTCTGCGCACCACCCTTCAGTGGCAAGGCCACCAGTTGCTGCAACTGGTACATGAACCGGCCGCATTCGGCCTGCCGTTGACCAATTTATGCATTGAGACGGTCGATACCGCCAAGCCTGATCCCACAGCCGAACGACGTGACCAGGCCCACCGCATCGCAGCGCGCGAAGCAGCCCTTCCATTCGATCTGTCAAGCGCGTCGTGTATGCGCGCGCGGCTGCTACGGCTGGCAATAGAAAAGCACTGGCTGCTGCTGACCTTTCATCACCTCGCGTTTGATGGCTGGTCGTTCGAAGTGTTCATGGGCGAGCTGGCCGCGCTGTATCGTTCTGGACGGGATCACGGTGCCGTTGCATGCCCGCCGTCCGTGCTGCCCGACATTCAGGTGCATTACGCGGACTATGCAGCTTGGCAGCGCCGCTGGATGGACGTCGCCTCGCTGCCATCGCAACTGAGCTACTGGAAGCGGCAACTCGCCGGGCCACTGCCGGTGCTTCGGCTGCCTACTGACCGACCCCGGGCGCCAGTGACAGAACGACGAGGCGATGTCTTGGGCTTCGAATTGGCGCCCCGTTTGTCGCGGCAACTGACTGCACTTGCCGAACGCGAAGGCAGCACACTATTCGCGCTACTGCTGGCCGCATTCAACGTGCTGCTTTACCGCTACACCGGTGACGAGGACATCATCGTCGGAACGCCTGTCGCCCAGCGCAACAGACCCGAGCTCGCGCGCGTGGTGGGTCCGCTGCTGAATACGCTGGCTGTGCGTACCGATCTGGCCGGTGCACCTGCTTTCAGCCGACTTTTGGCGCGTGTCACGGCCACGGTGCAGGACGCGCTGACCCATCAGGACCTGCCGTTTGAGCAGCTGATCGAAGCCCTTGACCTGCCGCGCAATCCCGACGCTACGCCACTCGTACAGGTGATGTTCACATTCCAGAATCTGCCCGCATCGGACTGGTCATTTGCGGGCCTGACCTCTGAGGCATGGAACGTTCACAACGGCAGCGCCGCCTTCGACGCAAGCCTTGCAATGTGGCACAAGGCTGGCGCGCTTGGCGGCCAGCTGATCTATGACGCCGACTTGTTTGACGCGGCTTTCATGCAGCAGCTGTTCGAGAGCTTCCGCACCCTGCTCAATGCGCTCGCCGCGTCGCCTGCCACTGCGATCGACCGGCTGCCAGTGCTGCCTGACGGGAGCCTGCGAGCGCTGCAGCAGTGGAACGCGACGGCCAGCGCCTATCCGCGCGAGACCGGCATTGTTGATCTGTTTGACGCCGAGGCCGCGCAGAACGGGCAGGCAACCGCCCTGGCCTGTCGCGGAGCGCGTACCACATACGCTGAGCTCAAGGCGCGTTCCGTTGCACTCGCGGCTGTGTTCCGCGAAACAGGCGTCGACCAGGGCGCTTTGGTCGTTCTTCGACTTCCGCATGGCCCGGACTTTGTCATTGCCGCACTGGCAGCGCTCAGGACGGGTGCTGCATACGTACCGCTGGCACCCGATGAGCCCGTCGGCCGGGTGATGGCTGGGTTGCGTGGGGCTCGCGTTGCCTGTGTGGTGGGCGTGGACCCCAATGATGAGTTGGCGTGTATTTTCGAGAGCGTACTGCTCGTGCCTGACAGCAACGGTGCCTTCCAACTGCGCGCGACCGCAGCAGGCCCGACGCCCCGCATTCCCCTTGTGCAGCACGGCGACGCGCCCAGCTCGCCCGACGCGCTTGCGTGCGTCATGTTCACCTCCGGCTCCACAGGAAAGCCCAAGGGGGTATGCGTACCCCAGCGCGGCATCGTACGACTGGTGAAGGGGCAGAATCATGTCCGTCTAGGACGCGATGAGGTCATGCTGCAACTGGCGCCTGTTGCATTCGACGCTTCAACCTTCGAGATCTGGGGAGCGCTGCTCAATGGCGCGACGCTGGCCTTTGCGGACGTGGCGCAGCCTACACTCGCCGACATAGCGGTGGTCATTCGTCGGTATCGGGTGACCACCCTGTGGCTCACCACGGGATTGTTCGATGCTATGGTGGACGATCAGCTCCAGGCCCTGGCCGGTCTGCGCCAGTTGCTGGTCGGCGGGGATGTCCTGCCGGTGCCGAAGGCCATGCATTTCATGCGCGAAGTGCCGAGCTGTCGACTGGTCAACTTCTACGGCCCCACAGAAAACTCGACGTTCAGCACCTTTTGCGAGCTATCGCCCGCCCTTCTGCAGCATGCGGGTAACGCGCCGATCGGCAGGCCAGTCTGCAACAGCCAGGTCTGGGTACTGGACCGTCACGGAGAACCCGTGCCGCCGGGCGCCCCCGGCGAGGCATGGTTGGGCGGCGACGGCGTAATGCTCGGATATCTGAATGATGCCGAAGCCAACGAAGCATGTCTGCGGCCGAACCCCTTCAGTGCGCGACCCGGCGCATTGCTCTATCGCAGCGGAGATCGCGTGCGAATGCGTCGGGACGGACAATTGGCATTCATCGGGCGCAAAGACAGCCAACTGAAATTGCGCGGATTTCGGGTGGAGCCCGGCGAATGCGAGCAGATCATCGCAGCGAGCCCGCTGGTGCAGGCCGTGGCCGTGGTAGCACGCCCCAGCTGTCATGGTCCGCAGCTTGCAGCCCATGTGGTGGCGAGGCCGGGCGCAGCAGAAGGCCATGCCCTGGTGCTCGCGTTGCGTGACCATGTGCAAGGACTACTTCCGCTGCATTTGCGTCCTGCCGCCTGGATGGTACATACAGCGCTTCCTCTGGATGCTAACGGCAAGATAGACAGGCAAACGTTACGTAGCCTCGCGGCCGATGTCGTTGTGGCAGGCAAGGGTACTGATCAGCAGCGCGCAGTGGCGCCTGAAGGCAGCCTCGAAGCCACGATAGCACAGGCATTCGCCCAGATCCTGCAGTTGCCTGCGGTGGACCCGTCGATGAGCTTTTTCGACCTCGGTGGCCATTCACTGCTTGCGTTACGCCTACTGGACGCGCTTGAAGCGACATTGCAGCGCAAGGTACCCCTTGCATGGCTGTTTCGTCACAGCAGCGTCGCGGCGTTGTGTGCAGCGCTGCGCGATGATGACTCAAGGCGGAACAGCGATGCTGCGCCTGACATCCGCAGCGACGCCATGGCGCGCGACTTGGGACTGGTGGAACTGCGGCGAGGTCCACCGGGTCGTGCCCTCTTCGTCGTTCCCGGCGGTCGCGGCGGCATGGCGGAGATGACGCTGTATGCACGATTGTTAAGTCACGCCGAGCCATCACTGGCGGCATGGGGACTGCTCGCGCCAGGTATCGATGGCACCTCGGCGCCACAGGCGTCGGTGCAGGCCATGGCGACGGACTTCATTGCGCGTGTCCGGCGCGAGCAGCCCAGCGGGCCGTGGTTGATTGCCGGCGAATGTGTAGGAGGCGTCATCGCTCATGAGATGGCGCGCCAGATGCAAGCACAGGGCGATGAGGTGGCGCTGCTGCTGCTCGACAGCTGGTGCCCGACCGATAACGGCGTGCGCCACTATTGGCAGGTACAGCTACCACGCACTCTGGCACGTGAACGCCGACTGTTGCGCCGCGCGGCCGCAGCCGACCTCTGGGACGTACTGCGTCAACATGTCCGCAGCAGACCTGCATTCGGTATGCGCACTTCCGTGCTATACACCCGCGAGGTCGTGCTGACGCTCGTGCGCGTCGCCTCCGCATGGCGGCGAAAGATCGCGCAGGTCGGCAAGCCTGAGCCGGGAGCCGAGGCGGCACATGCGGCCGGACAGCAATACATCGCTGCCGCCATGGCGCACCGTCCTCGACCTTCGCCGCCCGACTCGACGCTTCGCGCGACGTTACTTGTCACCGAGCAAAACCAGCGTTTGGGCCTTACGACCGACTGGCTCCCGCTGTTGCCCGGCTTAACTGTAGTGACAACCCCGGGCGACCACGAAAGCTACCTGCGCGAAACGCCAGAGGCCACAGCACCACGGTTCCTGACCTGCCTTGCCAGGCTTGAATCAGATCACGAGTAAGGTTAATCCCGATGCCATCCCTGCCCGCCAAGACGTTCGATGAAAACTCCTTTGAAAAGCTGCGCCGCATCGCGCCCAGTTACCTCGCCAGCCACCAGGCTGCCCGGCAGGGGCAATGGCAGGCACGGCCAGTGCCGGAAGAAATCGCTTTCAAACTCACCAACCGCTGCGATCTGCGCTGCTCGCACTGCTATCAATGGAACGAGCAGGGCTATCACCGTCAGCTGGCGCCCGGCGCTCGCGGCGGCGACATGGATCTGGCGGTAATCGCGAAGGTGCTGCAGGCAACCCGCGCGCGCAGGTCCAACGTTTATCTATGGGGCGGCGAGCCACTGGTCTATCGCGATTGGGACAGCCTTTGCGACCTGCTTGCCGACGACCCACGGTGGACCTCGATCTGCACCAATGGCACCATGATCGAACGACGGCTGGACTCGCTGGTCCGCATCTCGCAGCAACTTGAGGTTTCGATTTCCATCGACGGCTTCGAGGCGGAGCATGACGCCGTGCGTGGCGCGGGCAGCTGGGTACGCACGCTCGCCGGACTGCGTGCGCTGGTTGCAGCCAACAAGGCTGGGGCCTTCCTCGGTGAAGTGACTGTCAACTTCCTGCTGACCGGGCCCATGGTGGGGCGGGCTTTTGAGTTTGTCAGCCTGCTCGAACAGGAAGGCGTTGGCACGGTCTATGTGAGCCTGCCCTGGTTCCTGTCCGAGGGCGCTTGCGGTCGTATGGACGACTACTACGCGCGGCACTTTCGTGGTATCCCTGCCTTCGGCAAGCCCAGCTGGTACTCGTACAACTACAGCCTTGACCCGGCCCTCGCTCCGGTGCTGGCACGCGACATGGCGCAGCTCGACGCACGCCGCTGGAAGCTAAAGCTGCGCTACAACCCGGAGCTATCTGCGGCCGATCTTGGTGAGTTCATTGCCGGCAGTGATCGGCCGGCACAGAACAAGACACGTTGCCAGTCAATCAGCACCCGCATGGACATCTTCCCGGACGGCGAGGTGATCTCGTGCAAGTTCTTCCCCGAGTTCCGCATGGGCAACCTTGGCCGCGATGAGGTGCTCGACGTTTGGCATGGCGCACCGTTCAACAAGCTGCGCGAGACCGTTTCCAGTTGCGGCCTGATGCCGGTGTGCGCCAAGTGCAATCTGCTTTACACCCGCGGCGGATGACTCCCCGGTCCTCGCCCACGGTGTCCGTGGTCATTCCCTGCCACAACTCGCGGCACTTCCTGGCGGAGACGGTCGCGAGCGTCGCCGCCCAACACTTCACCGGGTTTGAAGTCGTTCTGGTCGACGATGGCAGCACCGATGACACGCGCGCGCTCATCGACCGGTTGATTCAGGCTTATCCCGCGCTCGAAATGCGAGCAGTGGACAAACCGTGCGGCGGTGTGGCGTCTGCGCGCAACGCAGGCATCGCTGTTGCACGGGGCCGCTACATCTTGCCGCTGGACGCGGACGACCTGATCGCCCCCGGGATGCTTGCAGAAGCCGCCGCACTGCTCGACGCCGATCCCTCAATCGGCATCGTGTGCACAGACCGGGAGGACTTCGGCGACATCCAGCGGCACGTGGCAAGCGGTCCCTTCGAACTGGATCGCCTCAAATACTTCAACCAGGTGGCCTATTGCAGCATGTACCGCCGTGAAGTCTGGGACGCCGTCGGAGGATACCGTAGCAACGTCGACGGCTTTGACGACTGGGACTTCTGGATCGCTGCGGCACTGCGGGGCGCCCGGGCGACTCATCTGCGGCGCGCCCATCTAAGACACCGGCGGCGCGGCGATTCTTTCATGTGGACCCTGCTGGATCGCTACGAAGTGCTACATGCCCGCATCATTCTCAACAACGCGGATGCATACTCGGAAGCCGAGGTGGCCATGGCAAGAGACTACCTGGACCACGGTACCCCTGCGCCGCTGCTGCAGTCCGCGCGGTTCATCTACCTTACCCGCTACTACGAGGGCTATGAAATCGCCCCGACAGCGCCAGCTCTAATAACGCGATAGTACTTCCATGCGCATTCTCATCACCGGCGCCAGTGGTCAGATAGGCAGCAACCTTGGCCTGCGGTGCCTGGCTGCGGGCCACCATGTCTGGGGGGTCGACACCCGCCCCAATATCTGGGTGGATGCCTTTCCCACGATGTTGCACGACCTGACTGATCCAAGCGCCTCACAGGCGCTGATCGCCGCCCAACGGCTACATGGCAGGCCCGATCTGGTGGTGCACCTGGCAGCCCATGCCAAGGTGCACAAGTTGGTGCTGGAGCCCCGGCTGGCACTCGAAAATATCGCGATGGTCCAACAGGCGCTGGAATACTGCCGCAGCGAGCAGTTGCCGGTGATCTTTGCGAGCAGCCGGGAGGTATACGGCAACGTAATTCGTGAGACAACCCAGGAGGACGACGCTGACTTTGCACAAGCAGCCAGCCCGTATGCCGCGAGCAAGATCGCTGGCGAAGCCCTGGTGCGGTCCTATGGACGCTGTTACGGACTGCCATGGCTGATTTTCCGCCTCAGCAACGTCTATGGCCGCTATGACAACGATACCGATCGCATGGAGCGTGTGATCCCCTTGTTCGCACGCAAGCTGATCGCTGCCGAGCCCTTGACCGTGTATGGCGCGGACAAGGTTTTGGATTTCACCCATGTCGATGACTGTGTTGCCGGACTTACGGCAGGTATCGATCAACTCGCCGCCGGGTCGATCGCGAGTGAGACCTTCAATCTGGCGTGCGGTCAAGGCCATTCTCTGTTGCAGATGGCGCATTGGCTCGCCGAGGCGCTGGGCCGCCAGCCGGACATCCGGCTCGCCCCCAATCAAGTCGGGGAGGTGACGAGGTATGTTGCCAATATCAGCAAGGCGCGGCGCGTCTTGGGCTACGAGCCGGTTGTGCCACTGCGACACGGCCTGAACTCGGTGGCCGCCGCAACTGAGCTTGCCTCTGCTACTGGCGTTCCAAAGCACACTTCTACAGCTACGACACTGAGAGCAGGACAGTCGAAGTGAAGAAGTGCTCGAAACAGGAGTACCCAGCCACGTACAGATAGTGAGCAAACACAAGCACTGGAACACCGTGGGCGTGCGTTCCCACCCGCTCGCCAGGGAGGACGGAGCAGTCCGACGCGCCGATTTGCTCCAGGCGACGGTTCGTCGTCAACCAGCTTACGGATCCAGCAGGGAATTTTGATCGCACAGAGCGTGCGCATGGATTCGCACTGTTCGTCCCGAGCAAGTAACCGACGAGGAAGGCACGGACTGCTCACAATTGGGTCGTTGTGCGCGACTACGTTGGCGGAGTCCGGCGCGCAGCTCAGAAGGCGCGTTGCGACTCTAATCGGGGGCGAATCCATGGAGACCCTGTCGAATCAATGCTTGATCGCTTCGCGATTGATGTACGGGAACCCGGATGCGAGCATCCGGACTACGGCACTAAACCTGTGGACTAGCAAGCCGAAGCAATTCGGCGGATTCCCGCAAGTAGACGATCTTCGCTTGCAAACCGCTCTGCGTACTTACTGACTTTCTACTTATCGTCGCGACACGTTCCGACCGATTGGAACGAGGATCACGACGCCAAACGCGAATATTCTCGCGCCAGTCGTGCAACTCGAATTCGTAGCCGAATTGAGTCAAAGCTGCCCGCATCGTCTCGAGCGCGGCGTCAGTGGGGTGAGGACTTGACATTCTGGTGCTCCTGATGGATTTGGCGGCGTTGTTGAGCCGCGCACTCATCTTGCAGCGTCCACCGCGACTTTTCAAGTAACGAAGTGCTTTTCGCACGTAGTTGCTGCGGGACGGAAACCTCTGGGCTACGTTGCTATGCTGCTGTGATGGTTGATGCATCCAGGAATTTCATCGTCACCGGTACATCGGGCACCGGCAAAACGACACTGATTGAGCATCTCCGCAAGCAAGGTCATGCCGTCTTCGACGAACCGACGCGCCTGATCCTGCGCGAACAACTGGCTGTGGACGGACCGGGCTTGCCGTCAAAAGACCCGGAGCTGTTCCTCGGGCTGATGCTTGACTATTGCGTTCGGTGTATCGAGCGAGCACGGGTAACATCGCCGGGAACCGCATTCTTCGACCGTGGCATCCCCGATATCGTCGCCTACGCGATGCGATTTGGTGTCAATCCTGGACCGTTTGAGGCTGCGGCGAGACAGCACCGCTACAACACGTGCGTTTTTGTGCTGCCGCCGTGGAAAGACATCTTCGTGCCCGATGAAATGCGCCGCAAGACATTTGACGACTACGTTGCATTCCACCAGCTCATCGTGGACGCCTACGAGGGGCTTGGCTACAAGCTGACACGCGTGCCGTTTGTGTCAGTTGAAGACCGGATGAATTTTGTTCTCAACGAAGTGAAGTAGTTGGCAACGCTTGCGGTTGCGGTTGCGACGCGCGCCTGCGAGATCGAGACTGATCCGCTTCACCTCCGTTCCGTCGCAAACAACTATCGGCGATAAAATGTTGAGCCCTAACCTCCCTATATGGACTCCCCCCAAAGCACAAGAGGCTGATCGAATTGGTGGCGTAGCAGAAGAAGCTTGCAGTCGTATATGCGGCAATAGCTGGGGGCTCTGAACTGGCCCATGCCATCATGGAATCTGCGTGAGCGCGGTGCCAATCGCTACAAGCGGCAGACGACGAATCGTTGCCAGAGGGGTTATCGGCAAGTCGCGCTCTGGAGTGTTTCCGGTAAGCCATGAAGGGCGATCAATCTCTCGAAGCAAAGCAGGGGTAGCGGGAACGCGGGGACAGTAAAGGGGTTACGGGGTGACGGCGCTCCATCGGTGCCGCAGCACCAGGCTTATCCACGGTGCGGCGCACGGGCTGGCCCTCATCAAGCCAACGGGCGCCGCGCGGTGGATAAGCCGCGCACCAGCGGCTCAGCCTGGCATCGCAAAGCTCTCGCGGTTAAGTTTCCGCTCGGGTCGCGGCGTGCGTTCGGGGTTTGCGCCCAGATCGCGATAGTGCTCACCATCGCGCAGCGTCGCGTAGCAAATTCGCGCGATCTTGTTGGCCAGCGCACAGGTCGCCTTGTTGTGATTGCTGCGGCTTTGCACCGCCAGCGACCACTGGCGAAGCCCCGAAACGCTCTTGCCCTGGTGCTGCGCCACGCTCGCTGCCCGCAGCACGCTACGGGCGCCATGCGTCAGCAGCACGCGCAGGTAGCGATCCCCGCGTTTGCTGATGCCGCCCAGATGACGACTGTTACCGGAGGAGAACTCGCGCGGGGTCAACCCAAACCAGCTCGCGAAATGCCTGGCATCCTTGAAATGGCTCACCTTGCCAGACGTGGCCGCCACCATCGCCGTGGCCGTCAGCAGCCCGACACCGGGAATGCTCATCAACTGCACACAGGCCGCCGACTGTCGTGCCAACGCGGACAGCTCCCGCTCGATACCGGCCACGCGGGACTCGAACAGGCGAATCTCCTCCACCAGCAAGCGCATGCTCGGGCGGATCATCTCCGGGATTGGTGACTTCGGCTCGGCCAGCAGGCGCGAGATCTGCTCCACCCCCAGGCGTGCCCCGACTGACACCGCCAGCCCGAACTCCCGACACAGCCCGCGCAGCGCGTTGATGCGCGACGTGCGATGACTCATCCAGAGCGAGCGGATGCGGTGCAGGCCCTGCAGCGCCTGCTGCTCGACCGATTTCACCGCCACCGGGTGCATGTCGCCACAGCGTGCGGCCTCCAGCAGCGCGGCGGCATCGGCAGCATCCGTCTTGTTGCGCCGCACATAGGCGCGCACGTAGGCAGCCGGCAACAGGCGCACGGCGATCCCGCGTGCAATGAGCTGTCGTGCCCAGTGGTGGGCGGAGCCACAGGCCTCCATCACCACCAGAGCCACGGATCGATTGTCAAACCAGCGCTCGAACTGGGCACGGGTCAGTCGCTGTGTTTCCACCACCCGCCACGCCGAATCGGCAATGGCGAGCTGAAAGACGTTCTTTGCCAGGTCAACGGCAACGGTACTAGCATTCATGTCGGACTCCTCTCGATGGTTGACGCTGATCCCCACGCCTATGAAGAACAGCTATCCATACTTTGCATCACAAAGACGGGGGGAGTCCATCCCATCACCCATGATCAAAGCCCCCGACTACGACTGGCGGTGCCCGCGCTGCAACACGATCAACGCAGCGAACACGGCGATCTGCAGTGCTTGCCATCACGATGTGACGTTTCGCTCGCCGTCGTTCTGGCGGCAGATGAAGGATCGCGGTGTTCCGGCGTGGCGGCGGGTGCTGGTGGTCTCGGGTTACGCGCTGGGCTTCCCGCTGCTTCTTGGCGGCCTGGGCTTCTTCTTCCGCGTTTATTTTTTGACCGACTTCACGGCAATGTTGTGGAGTGCCTTGGCAGCCCTCGCTGGCGGAGCCATCACGCGCATCGCCTACGCGCTTGACCCGGACAATGCTTGAAGCGGGCGGCCTGCGCGCCTCGCCGCTACCACTCCGACAAACACTTGTACCCGGTCTTGGCGTAGTAGATGCCGATCTCGGCGCCGACGCCTGCCAGCGGTATGTCGACTGCGGTGATGGATTGCAGGTCAGTGTCGATCAGGCTACTGGAGATGAGTGATTTGGCAACGCCGTAGATCTCGGTTTCGACGCCGGGTTTGAGTGCCACGTCCTTCAGTGCTTTCAGTCGCGCGGCGCCATCGAGCGCCTCCAGCATGCCGTTGGCGCCGCGCAGCAGCGGGCCGAGCTTGCCGGCGCTCTTCACATAGTCGCCAAACTTGCCGCCAAAGCTCAGCGCCCAGTCCAGGCCATCGGCGGTGTAGCTGCTGAAGTCATCGGCTTTGGTGAAGCCTGTCGCAAACACGACCGCCAGGCCGCCCGCGCCGCCGACGGTGGGGCCAAGCCGTCCGCTCAGTGCGCCGATCGTGCAGCCGTGTGGCCGGTTCATGGCGCTGATCAAGACCGCAGCTTGCCCCTCGGCGCCAAGGCCCAGACCGCCGCCCGCCTTGAACATCAAGCCGAACCAGGTGTGCGGGATGGGCTTGTCGGTCGGCCGCCACTGCCCGGTGCGTGGCAGCGCCGCGCCAGTGCGCGGGCCGTAGACGACGCCGCCACCCATGCCGCCGGAGAGCCCGATGTACACAAAGCGCGAACCATCGGGGTTGAAGAGCTCGATCGAGATACCCGGCGTCTCCTTGTAGGCACCATAGCCCTTGAAGCCGGGGAAGGCCGCCACCGTTGCCGCCGGCAGCCCGCGGACGCCCTTGGCCCACCACTGCGGCGAGCTCAGCCAGGCCTCGGGCCGGTAGATCGAAGTCTGCTTGGTCTGCAGCTCGATCTGAATGGGAACCACATCAAATATCACGTCTACATATCGCGCCATGCTGGCCTCCGATCCATGAGTGCCCGGTTTCCGCGATGACCCCCGAAGAATCGCCGCGACCGATTTGTGCGATCGCATTGTGCGACCGAACTGTGGTCCGTTGCGCATTCGGCTGCGGGCATCGCGTTACAGGTCGTTACATCGGCTACATTCGCGGACGCGCAATCGCATGCCTTCGCCATCTATCCACCATGAACACCAGCTTCGATTTCTCCGGCAAAGTCGCCCTCGTCACTGGCGGCGTCTCTGGCATTGGGGCTGCAGCATCGCTCGCCTTCAAGCGCGCGGGGGCTATCGTGATCGCCTGCGGCGTGACCGAGCAGGAGCTGATGGCTGCGAAGGTGAACCCCGCGTTTGCCGGCATCCGCATCGAGGCGCTCGACGTGCGCGACGATGCTGCCGTGCGGCGCCTCATCGGCGGTTTGCCGCGCCTCGACTTCGTGGTGAATTCGGCTGGCATGATTCGCCGGGGCGCCGAGCACGACCCGGCGACTTTTGCCGAGGTGATTGACGTCAATTTGACCGGCGGCATGCGCGTCGCCACCGCAGCGCGCCCCCTGCTCGCGCAGTCGAAGGGCACCATTGTGTTCATCGGCTCGGTGATGAGTTACTTCGGCGGGCCGGTGCAGCCGGCCTACTCGGCGTCGAAGGGTGCCGTGAAAAATCTGGTGATGTCCCTTGGCGCGGCCTACGCGGCAGACGGCATCCGCGTCAACGGTGTGGCGCCGGGCTGGGTGGTGACCGAGCTGTCGCGCGGCGCCCGCGAGAACCCCGAGCGCAACGCCCAGATCATGAGCCGCATCCCGATGGGCCGCTGGGCTGAGACAGCAGAAATTGCCGACCCGATCCTTTTCCTCTGTTCCGACGCCGCGCGCTACATGACCGGCACGCTGGTGCCGGTGGATGGAGGGTATCTGAGCGTGGGGTAGCTGCAGGTGTGACGGGCGTAGCCTCGATGCAGCGCAGCGCAATCGAGGCATTTGTTCGTCGAGCCAACGTCACCCTCGATTCCACTTCGTTACATCGAGGCTTGTATGATCAAAGCGCAGTTGAGGAATAGCTAACCACGACT
>Ga0116193_1001067_pt1 | contig 23909 bp, 15 predicted proteins | sample AD_UKC115_MetaG_FD_89892 | JGI IMG/M metagenome (GOLD analysis project Ga0116193, IMG submission 89892) | Active sludge microbial communities of municipal wastewater-treating anaerobic digesters from Hong Kong - AD_UKC115_MetaG | ecosystem: Engineered > Bioreactor > Anaerobic > Digestate... | reverse complement strand
TATTTAAGCCCCGTCTCTTCTTTCCTGATGATCAGTTTATACAACAGGGAGCTTTTATCGGAAGAGGTATAGGAAAATTCGGGATCTTCATTATCCACAACCATTTCATTGGGTTGCAGGGTGGAAACCAGCTTGTCGGTAAGCTCCTCCCCCTCTTTGGGCACTGCTTTCTGGTCTTCCTCCACCTTTCCGAAGAACTGGGAAAGGGTTTGGGGAATATTCTTGGATGTCAGTGTATTGATGGTGATTCCACGCGGTTCGGAATCAAAAAGATAACTGATATTTTTATTTTCACCTGCTTTCAGGAAAAGAATCTTGTTGATGTTATCGTCGGGGCTGGGTCCTCCGCGCATCATCCTGCTGCGGCCTCCGCCGAAACCGCCCAGCCGGAAGGTGAGTTTGAACACTCCGTCGGCATCCGAAGTATTGCTGGCACTGAAAGAAACCATGGTTTTGATCTGGTCTTCCGACTTGGTGTTGACAGCCGTGACGGGCGAAATCAGAAAACCGGGAAGCCGCTTGTCTTTGAACCAATTGTTCATATAGGGCGCAATGGCCACTCCGAATTCTGACTGCAGCCGATGGTCCAGACTGTCAAAAGTCAGCACTTTAAAGTGTGATTCCTTCAGCAGGGAACGAAGAAAAGCAAGGAACTCAGTCTCTCCTGCCTTTGACTGGATCATGGTGAAAAGAAAATCTCCTTTCAGTTTGATCAGGTTATCGATAATTTTCACCTGATCCTTATTCCCCAGGAGTTCTTCAAAAGAATAGTCCTGCAAGGCGATGTTGGCCATCTCATCTTCGCTCAATCCGCTCATATCCCGCATCCATTGGGAGCGCATATCGGACGACTGGCTTTTTAAATAGGCTTCCAGTACCTGGTCGATGACGGGCCAGCGGTCTGAGCGGAGATGGTTGCTGAAATGGTACATTTCGGGGAAAATAAAATAGGGATTGACCGTTTCCGTCACCTGGAGCGATCCGCCAGCCTGGCGCCTGAAATTGGGTCTTCCCCCCTCCCGGGTGAAGTTGCCTGTGATATTATTCAGTGCCCTGATCTGGTACTCTTTTTCAGTCAGGCTCTGTCCGTCATGATTCCATTTTTTTTCATGTTTGATCGACATTTTGACATCCACATCCCGGATGAGATACCCTTTTTCCTGGACCAGTATCTCTTCAGGCTGTATGGTTTCCTGCTGAAATGTACAGGTCCGTTCAAACGATTTGAACTGGGCGGGAACTTCCACCAGGGAAAGCCGTTTGAGGGGATAATCGAGGTTGTAGGTGCGCTGAAAGTCCCTGAATCGCTCTTCAATGAGGGCCGGTATGGTGTCCTTAATCTCGGGAAGCGACTGGGTAAAGAAATCATGACCTTCGAGATGCCAAATGCCGAATTCCACGTTCCCTGCCTTCATTTTTTTATTCACATACTTTCCGATGGCCAGAGAGATCTGGGTCAGGGGATTGTCATTCACAAAAGTGTATTCTCCCGGGGAGCTCTTTAGAATAGCTCCCTGCGATACGGCCTGTAAAGCCGGATCGGTGCTCACCCGGAGGGAGAAATCTGTAAACCAGGTGCGGTTCCAGCCGAAGGTTTTCGGACTGTATGTGGTACCTGTCTCGGGATACCAGTTGTCTTCCGGGGTTAAAAGTACGTATTCCGGGGTCACGAAAGCAAACCGCTTATCTACGTTGATCACGAAATCGCCATATTTTTCATGCTGCTTTTCATTGTCAATATCCAGGTAACAAAAAGCTTCATTAATGTTACCGTTATAACTGATCTCCATCTTCACTGAGTCGGAAGGCGCCACCGGCGCGGGCAGCGGAAGGATGACCAACTGCAGCTTCCTGACAGGATCAACCGTTTGGCCGTTTACTTTAAGCGCTGATATCGTCAATCCGGGATTCAGGCTGAGAATCAGTGAGTCCACAGGCTGGTTGTTGTGGTTAACCAACGTCATGGTGGAGATCGATTCGATGGCTTCTCCCAGGTGTTTCAGCTGTATCTGATGCCGCGTCACATCAACTGTCGGCCTGCCGGAGTATAGATTATTCAATGCAATAGCCTCTGCACGGACCCGGTCGCGAACCACAAAACGGTTTACATGGTTCCAGGCCAGATATCCTCCTGCAGCTATGAAAATAACGCTGAAGACTATGGAAATCCAGGTCATTGTTTCAGACTGGGGCAACCTTTTCAGCAGGAAAATGGTAAGGAAAATGAATCCCGTTCCCAGGCAAAAATAGATACCCCGGTGACCAAGGATCAGGTCCATGTTTCCGAAACCGGTTATTTCCGACTTCAGCATGGGAATATTGAAGGCCATGTAATCAAATACATAGTAGTAGCTCGCTTTCACCAGAAAGAGCGTGATCCCGATATATCCGAGAATGATCACAAAAGTCACAGCCTGGTTCCTGATCAGGCTCATCAGCAGAAAGGAGAGCCCCATGATGAAAATAAGGGTGGGGATGCTGATCAGAACAAGGTAAATCAGGTAAGAGATCCACGGGATATGGGTGCCGGGGCTAATAAAGTTAAAAATCATGGCCATGATCAGCACGCCGATGTTCAGGATCATGAAAACCTGCACATTCCCCAGGGTTTTCCCGATCACATATTCCCCATTGGTCATCGACCGCATATAAATCACTTCGGTGGTGTCCAGTTTTTTATCTCTTTTCAGAAAGTCGGAAGCGAGAAAAACAGCAATGACAGCCTGTGCCACGTTCAGGATCAACAGGTTGAAATAGGGGATCGAAGAGGGAATGGCCCTGAATATCCATCCGGCATCCCCAACTTCTGACACCAGCCCCAGGTTCATGACAAAAAGGACTACGAGCGAAAGGATGCTGAAAATGCGGAAGAACCAGCTGCGGAACAGGGTTTTCCTTTCATATTTGGCAATGGAATTGATATTGTGTAATGAAATCATGATCTTCCTGTTTTGTTAGTCGGTTGTCCACTGGTTGAGTTTTTTCTCCATGAAATAGACATAGGCATGTTCCAGGTTGGGATCGATCTGTTGTCCGTCATAACCGTTGATCTCATCGGCAACCACCTGCATTTCCCAGCCGAAATCGGCCGGGATGGTGGTGATCACCGGATATTTTTCATTGATTTCAAGATACTCCTTTTCGGAGGCCTGGATCAGCCAGACTTTTCCTTCTGCTTCTTTGACCAGCTCTTCCGGACTTCCGTAAAAGGCAAGTTCCCCATGGTTCATCAATGCCATATTTTCACAGGTACTGGAGATATCTCCCACGATGTGGGTTGACAGGATGATGGTCACATCCCTGGTGCTGATGTGCGACAACAGGTTCCGGAAGCGGATACGCTCTTCCGGATCGAGGCCGGTAGTGGGTTCATCGACTATGATGATTTTCGGATCATTGATCAATGCCTGGGCAATACCGAGTCGTCGTTTCATCCCGCCTGAAAGGCGGTTGGCATTCCGGTCGCGGGCTTCAAACAGGCCGACCTCTTCCAGCATCCGGTCGACGGCGTCGTTGCGGATAGCCTTGTTTTTCATGCCTGCCAGCCGGGCAGTGTAATCAAGGAATTCCCATGTTTTCAGCTTGGCAAAAAACCTGAAATCCTGCGGAAGATACCCCAGCATGGCCCGGATTTCCCTTCTGTTTTTCTGAAGATCGAGATGGTCATTGATGGTAACCTTGCCATTGGTGGGTTTCATCAGGGTAACCAATATCCTCATCAGGGAGGATTTTCCTGCACCGTTGGGTCCCAACAAACCAAACATACCGTTGGGAATTTCCAGATTGATGTCTTTCAATGCCCAGTTCCCGTTCGGATAGATTTTATTGAGATTCTCAATTGATATTTTCACCTTAAAGTTGGTTTTTGATCGAAATGTGATTTTTCGACTTGAAATGAATGTAAAAGTTTAATGTAATCAGGTAATTTGTAGTAAATAACGGAAATTGAATTACAATCCATACAGGGAAATGATGAATTTTTTAAAAAACATTCAGATATTGCAGCCGGATTTTTACTTCAGGAACCGGATATATGAAAATTGAGATTCTTCAGCTGCTGGAAGGGGCCCGTCAGGCAACCGGACTGACGGTAATCATTGATGTTTTCCGGGCATTTTCAACTGCCTGTTATGCTGTTTCAGGGGGTGCGGGCCCGGTTTGCCCGGTAGGTTCCCTCGATGAGGCTTTCCGGCTCAAACAGAGGTGGCCCGATGCCCTGCTGATGGGTGAACGGGATGAAAAAAAGCCGGAGGGCTTCGATTTTGGAAACTCACCTACGCATATTCTGGATGCTTCCCTTTCGGGAAAGCGGATTATCCATACCACCAGTTCCGGGACACAGGGAATTGTGAATGCTTCCCGGGCCGGACAGATCATTACAGGAAGCTTTGTCAATGCCGGGGCCATTATCCGCTACATCCGGAAAGTCAATCCGCAGACCGTTTCCCTGGTTTGTATGGGATATGCCTGTAAATATCCGACTGATGAGGATACCCTGTGCGCGGAATTTATCCGGAATGAGCTTACCGGTCTGACCAGCGACCTGGAGGCCATGAAATCACGGATCAGAAGTGGTTCGGGAGCCCGCTTTTTTGAAAGATCGTCCCAGGAATGGGCTCCAGCAACCGACTTTGACCTTTGCCTCGATCTGAATAAATTCAATTTTATCCTGAAGGCAGCCCGCCAAGGAGATGTCACACTCCTTGAAAAACAGGTTGTATGATAAAACAGAACGGAGGACTTCCGGTCCGGAGTCGTTGACCATACAGACTAAAATGAAAAAGTACAATTTTGATGAAATCGTGGATCGGCGGGGTACAGATTGTATTAAGTACGATGCCCTGCCCCATTTTTTCGGATCGGAAGATGCATTACCCGCCTGGGTGGCAGATACCGATTTCCGGACCCCCGACTTTATTATGGAGGCCATCAGGAAGAGAATGGAGCACGAGGTGCTCGGATACACTTTCCGGGGTGAAGGTTTTCACAACTCGATCACCGGGTGGTTGAAAAAGCGTCATGGCTGGGATATACAAAGGGAATGGATCTCATTCAGTCCGGGCGTGGTGTCGGCGCTTGCGATTTCGGTGCTTGTACATACCCGTCCGGGGGATAAGATTGTGGTTCAGCCCCCGGTCTATTTTCCGTTTTTCGAATGCATTCAAGGAACGGGACGGGAAATGGTGGAAAATCCGCTGTTGCTGGTCAACGGCCGCTATTATTTTGACCTGGAGGACTTGGAAAGCAAAATGGACGGGAGTGTCAGGATGTTGATGCTCTGCAGCCCGCACAATCCCGGCGGGATGGTCTGGAAAAGGGAGGAGCTGGAAGCCCTGGAGGCTGTCTGTGCCCGTCACCAGCTGATGGTCGTTTCCGACGAGATCCATGCCGACCTGCTTTACCCCGGGCAGGTTCATACCCCCTGGGCAATGATTTCAGAAAGGAGCAGCCGGAACAGCATCGTCTGTATGGCACCCAGTAAAACATTCAATGTGGCTGGATTGTCCACATCGTTTGCGGTTATTCCGGATCCTGACCTTAAAAAAGGTTTTGACCGGATGATGGAAACCCTCCATATACACACAGGCAATATAGCCGGCGCTGTGGCCCTTGAGGCTGCTTACACGTACGGCGGGGAGTGGCTGAGGCAGATGATGGAATATGTAGAGGGAAATTACCGGTTTCTGGAAGAATTCATGGCAAGGAAGCTGCCAAAGGTCAGGGTGATGAAGCCGGAAGCCACTTTCCTGGTATGGCTCGACTTCCGGGATTATGGTCTGGATGACCGGCGACTCAGCCGTTTTCTCCTTGACACGGCAAAAGTAGCGCTTAACAACGGTGCCCGTTTCGGCACTGGAGGTGAGGGTTTCCAGCGGATCAATATCGGGTGTCCGCGACAGCTGCTGAAGGAGGTTCTGGAACGAATTTGCGGAGCATTCGACACCGGTTTTGGTCCTCTTTCCTGATTCCGGAATTCATATCCGCCGCATCTGAGGGGCATCCGGCTATTCGCTGAAATTTCTGGTTACCCAGCTGATAGCTGCTGGTATGTCCTGATCATACATACACCGGAAATGTTTCTTCGGGCATTTCGGGTATCCCAGTTTGGAACAGGGCCTGCAATCCAGATTTTTTACCTGCATGATTTCCGAATCAGGGTGAGGCAGGTAAGGAAACATTCCCAGTTTGGGTACGGTATTGCCCCAGAAAGAAAGGATCTTCTTTCCGAAGGCTGCTGCAATGTGCATCATTCCCGTATCGTTGGTCAGAACTACGTTGGCATGACTGATCAGGCTGGCCGATTCGTAAATGGATGTTTTACCCACCAGATTAAGCACATGGTTTCCGGTATTGCGTTCAATGATCAGGCTGTTCTCCGATTCATGGATCCCGCCTAACAAGACAACCGGATAGGGCAAGGCCCGGCAGATATGCAGGATCTTTTCCGCAGGTAGCCGTTTGGTGGCATACGTTCCTCCGATAATAAATGCGATATAACCCTCCTGAAAATCACAGGGCAGCCGGTTCCAATCGAACTCCTTTCCTTGAGGTATGAAATATTCAAGCCCTTTCCCGTCTGAGGTGACCCGGAATTTTGAAATGGTCTGAAAATACCTGTCGACAATGTGCAGATTGGGGAGCAGGTCGATTTTGAATTTCACCAGCAACCATTTCCGGAAATTCAGTTTATGAAATGAATAAGAGGGAATATGAAGCGCCCTTTTGATGCGGAAACTGCGGAAATTCCGGTGAAGGTCGATCATGTAATCCGGTTTCTCGTCCTTTAATTCCCGGATCAGGGGTCCAATATGTTCATTCAGGTAATGGATTTTGTCGATATGGGGATTGGCTGATACCAGGTCGGCATATTTGGATTTGGTGACAAAATGGATCTCCGCATTTTCCACTTGATTTTTAATACAACGAAGCAGCGGAGAGGTCAGTATGATATCTCCGATTGAACTGAACCGTATTATCAGGAATTTTGTCTTGTTCATAAAGAAATAATCCCCAAATCGGATTTCTCCGGGGGTAAGAAATAGGAGAACCGGCTTTTAATCTCCGGTGACCAATATGATGATCTTGTTATTTTTGTTTTCAATTACTCCTCCTTCAATGTGAAAAGTCTTTTCTGATCCCCCTTTTTCGATCAGCCGGATGGTTCCTTTTTTCAGTATGGAGACGATATGAGCATGGTTTTTCAGTATTTCAAACGAGCTTTTCTTACCCGGAAGTTGTACCAGGTTCACTTCCCCGCTGTAGAGCTCTTTCCCAGGAGTGATGATTTCGATAAACATGGTGACAGTTGTTTGGATTTTGATCCGGGTGCGGAATTACTGTTCCTTCAACAGCTGTTCTCCTTTTGCAATGGCCTGTTCAATGGTTCCGACCAGGTTGAAGGCAGATTCGGGATACTGATCCACTTCTCCGTCCATGATCATGTTGAAGCCCTTGATCACATCCCGTATGGCTACCAGTTCACCAGGGAGTCCGGTAAACTGTTCAGCCACGAACAAGGGTTGTGAAAGGAAGCGTTGAACCCTGCGGGCCCGGTGAACCACCAATTTGTCCTCTTCCGAAAGTTCTTCCATTCCCAGGATGGCAATGATATCCTGCAACTCTTTGTAGCGCTGCAAAATCTGGATCACTCGTTGTGCACAATCATAATGTTCCTGACCTACGATTTCAGCACTGAGGATGCGCGAAGTGGAGTCAAGCGGATCAATGGCCGGGTAAATCCCCAGTTCGGAAATTTTCCGGCTGAGCACTGTGGTGGCATCAAGGTGGGCGAACGTGGTAGCGGGCGCAGGATCGGTCAGGTCGTCGGCGGGGACGTACACTGCCTGTACGGAAGTGATGGATCCGGTTTTGGTGGAGGTGATCCTTTCCTGCATAATTCCCATTTCAGTGGCAAGGGTAGGCTGGTATCCCACAGCAGAAGGCATGCGTCCCAGCAAAGCGGATACTTCGGATCCGGCTTGGGTGAAACGGAAGACATTGTCGACAAAGAATAGGATATCCCTTCCGCCGGTTCCATCGCCGTCGCGCAAGCTTTCGGCAATGGTGAGTCCCGACAGGGCTACGCGTGCCCTTGCTCCCGGAGGTTCATTCATCTGCCCGAATACCATGGCCAGTTTCGATTTCCGTACTGCCTCCATATCTACCTTGGACAGATCCCAGCTGCCGGCCTCCATCGATTTTTTAAATTCTTCCCCATAATTGACGATGTCGGCTTCGATCATTTCACGGAGCAAATCGTTCCCTTCGCGGGTACGTTCACCAACTCCTGCAAAAACCGATAAACCACTGTGTGCCAAAGCAATATTGTTGATCAGTTCCTGAATAAGTACAGTCTTGCCCACCCCGGCGCCCCCGAACAGGCCTATCTTCCCTCCCTTGGCATAGGGTTCGATCAGGTCGATCACCTTGATCCCCGTGTACAATACCTGCGTTTCGGTAGTCAGATTTTCAAATTTGGGCGGATTGTTATGTATCTCCAATCCGTTCTTGGGCAACATTCCCAATCCGTCAACCGGATCCCCGGTTACATTCAGCAAACGGCCAAGGGCGGCTTCACCCTTGGGCATCCTGATCGGGCTTCCCATGGGAATCACATCCATCCCCCGTCGGATTCCGTCGGTCGAATCCATGGCAATGCAGCGTATGGCATTCTCGCCGATGTGCTGCTGGCATTCAATCACCAGGTTACCTTCAGCCCTGACAATTTCCAGTGCGTCATATATGTTGGGTAATGCATTGCCAATTCCTTCAAAGTTGACATCAATCACAGGCCCGATCACCTGAATCACCTTTCCTTTGTTCTGATTCATAAAGAAGAAAAATTAAACTGTTCAAATGCAGATTGGCAGCAAACAAAATTAGTGGTTTCTTTTTACAATGTTCAACCGTGTTTTTTTTCTTTAAACCTTCCTGCTGATCAGGTTTCTGAACAAACCGGCCAGGGGTTCCTTTCTTTCCCTTTCAACCGGGAGCGAATCAAGTATCCCAATCCCGCAGATATTGTAAAGACTGATTTTCTCTTCGGTCAATTCTTTAATTTTCAAATCTTCAAAGATGTTTTTTATAGCTTTTATTTTATCATCTCGGTTGAACGATTCCTTCCCCAGCCAGGAGAGAAGTTCCTTTTTCTGCCTGGCATTGCCCTTTTGTAACGCTTCAGTCAGAAGGAAGGTTTTCTTGTTGGAGACAATGTCTCCGCCGATCTTTTTTCCGAAGGCAGACTCATCACCGAAAGTGTCAAGCAGGTCATCCTGCAGCTGGAAGGCCAGACCCAGATGGATGCCGGCTTCGTATAAAATACGGGCAGCCGCATCGTCACATCCGCCCAGCATTCCGCCTGTGCGGAGGGAACACGCCAGAAGCACGGCAGTTTTCAGCCTGATCATTTCCAGGTATTCCTTGGTGGTGACATCGTTTCTGGACTCAAAATCCATGTCCAGTTGCTGCCCTTCACAGATTTCCCTGGCTGTGCGGGTAAAAAGCTGCATGATTTCAACCATGCGGTCGGTATGAGATTCCAGCAGGAAATGGTAGGCTATGAAGGCCATTACGTCTCCCGACAGAATGGCGCTGTTCTCCCCGAATTGTACATGGACCGACGGACGGTTGCGGCGGATATCGGCTTTGTCCATGATGTCGTCGTGAAGAAGGGTGAAGTTGTGAAATACCTCAATGGCCAGGGCAGCCTTCAACGCCTCCCGGGGATTGTCTCCAAACAGCTGGTAAGCCATCAGGACCAGAAGGGGCCGGAGCCGTTTCCCTCCCTCATTCAGTGAATAGGAAACGGGACGGTACAGGTTGACCGGTGAGGTGAGTTCCCACCTCCCGGATTGTAAACGGATCTCGTTTTCAATCAGCTCCTGAAGTAGTCTAGCTTCAACCATGACCTGAATTGTTATTCAAGGGAATTACTTTCGTCCAATTTTCTGATCTCTTCGTTTTCGTCTTCGATAGGGATCAAAGGGGCCTCGAAACTCTCTTTTTCCGTCAACTTTTCCATTCCCGTCAACAGGGAAGGTAAAAGGATCAGGTTGGATGTCACTGCAATCAGCAGGGTTAGTGAGACCAGAACTCCCATAGCCTGGGTTCCGCCAAAACTGGACAATGCGAAAATCCCGAAACCGAAAAAGAGAATGGCTGCCGTATAGATCATTCCGACTCCCGTTTCCCGCAAAGCCAGGATCACCGATCTCCGGATATTCCAGTTGGTGACCTTCAGCTCAAACCGGTATTTCGTAAGAAATTGAATGGTACTGTCGACCGACAGGCCGTAAGCTACGCTGAACACCAGGATGGTGGATGCTTTGATGGGGATTCCGGTAAAACCCATCACACCCCCGGTTAAAACCAGAGGGATCAGGTTGGGTATCAGGGAGATGACCACCATTTTGGGTGAGGAGAACATCAGGGCCATGAATATGGAGATCAGGAGGATGGCCAGTCCCACGCTGGTGAACAGGTTATCCACCAGGTATTGTGTTCCCCTGAAAGAGGTGACGCTTGATCCGGTGGTCACCACGTTGTAATCTTCGGCAGGGAATATGGAGTCAATTTCGCATTTGATCTTTGAATAAAGCATATCCATCCGGGTTGTGCCGATATCCTTGGTTCGCAGGCTGATGCGGGTCACCTGCCGGGTACTGTCCCAGAAAGCATGAAGCATATCCTCCTGCCCTTTCCCCTTTGATGCATAAGCCAGGATATAGTTTTTTTCCATATTGCCAGGGAGGGAAAAATATTCCGGCTCCCCGTTATAATAAGCCTGACGGGCAAATTTCAGCAGGTTGAGCAGCGAAAGCGGAGGCGACAATTCGGAAAAATGTGCCAGTTTCTGTTCCAGCTGGTCGATCCGGTGAAAGGTGGAAAGCTGGATCACCCCGTTGGGTTTTTTGGTGTCAACCGTGATCTCAAGTGGCATCAAACCATGGAAATGCTGTTCAAAGAATTTCAGATCCTTATAGATCGGATCCTTTTTCGGAAGATCGTCTACCATATACCCCGATGTTTTGATCAGGGTGGTTCCGTAAAATCCCACCAGTACCAGGAAAACGGAAGACAGGTAGACCGCTTTTCTGTTGTGCCTGGTGATCAGGATCAGCCGGTCGATGATGCGGGACATGAACCTTCCTTCAAGATATTTCAGATGCTTTGGTTTTGGGGGGTCAACGAAGGAGTAAACAATGGGAATAAGAACCAGCGTAAGCAGGAAAAGGCAGATGATATTGATGGAAGTAATAATGCCGAACTGGATCAGCATGTCGCTTTTGGTCATGATGGAAGTGCCGAATCCTGCGGCTGCCGTCAGGTTGGTCATGAAAGTGGCGGTGCCGATCCGGATGATCACCCGCTGCAGGGCTTTGACCTTATTCCCGTATTGTGAAAACTCGAAATTGTATTTGTTCAGCATGTAAATGCTGTTCTCTATTCCAATGATGATCAAAATGGCCGGCATCATCCCGGTCAGAATGGTAATCTTGAAACCGAACAGCGACAACATCCCCATGGCCCATATTACCTGGATCAGCACAATGGAAACCGGAATGACAACAGCCTTCAGTGAGCGGAAAAAGATAAACAGGAAGATGACACAGATGACCACAGCAAGAAAACTGAAAAGGTAAATCTCCTTCTTGATCTTCAGGGAAGTCATCACCCTGATGTAGGGCAGCCCTGAGTAATGCAGTTGGAGGTGGTTATCCTTTTCGAACTGGCTGGCGATTCTCTTGATGGTTTTAACCATAGCTTCCCTCTCCTGACTGTGCATTTTGTCCTTATTTACCGTTATGGCAAGCCCATAAGTAAATGAAGTATCGTTATACAGGAGGTTTTTATAAAAAGGCAGCCGGAAAAATTCCTGAGCAAGGGAATCGAGTTCTTCCTGACTTGAAAGTACCCTGGGGAAAACAGGCTTGATGATGAATTTCTTCTGAACCGTGTCTTTGGACAGATTATAGGAATTGGAGATCGAAAGAAGGTTTTCAACCCCTTCCACCCGGCTCAGGTCGCTGCAAAGATTCTTCCATTTTTCGAAATGCTCAAGCTTGAAAAACCTGGAATCCTGAACTCCGATGATGATCAGGTTTCCTTCCTCCCCGAAGATCCGGATAAAATTCCGGTAATCGGTATAGGCTTTATCCTGCTTGGGCAACATGGAGGTATATTCGTACGACATCTCCACATCACGGGCATGGTACCCGAAGAAAAGGGTCAATACCAGCAGGACTGACAGGATATAGTACTTCTTACGGAGGATAAAACTGGAAACCTTAATCCACATAGTTGAACCTGATCAAAACAAGCTGCGAAAATACATATTTATATTAAAAGATACATCATGACATTCTGTAATGGAAAAATTGAACCCAACGATGCCTGAGCCTTTTTCATGTATTCTGCAGAGTGCTTCTCAGCTAAACTCTTTTGTAGTCTTATTTCCTTAGAGACAGACCCGGGAAATGCTTTTAAAGCCTGATCGCTTTATTGCATAATCTTTTTGAAATTAGAGGAAAATTCACTATATTTCATTCATTCAAAATAATTTACACCATAAACGATGGAAACACTTAAAAAGCTCAGGGTACTGTTGGTTATGATCCTGATGGTGTCCTGTATACAAAAGGATAACCTGGTGGATGACCAAAAGACGGGTAATGGTGATGAGAGATTGGTCGTAAAAAGCGCTCCTGTTTCTCAGGTTATTGACGGACGGTATATCGTCGTTTTCAGGGATCAGGTTCTCAATCCCAGGGCAGAGACTGCTTTGCTGAAAGGATTGTTCGGTATGCAAACCGGGCATGTGTATGAGCATACTTTAAAGGGCTTTTCAGCGCAAATCCCGGATCAGGCGTTGAACGGGTTACGCAATCATCCACTGATAAAATATATTGAACCGGATATTACCATGGAGGCTTTGGGTCAGGTCATTCCCACCGGATTGAGCCGGATTGAGGCCACTACGGCTCCTGCCTCTCCGGTCGATGTGGATGTGGCCATCATTGATACCGGAATTGACAAGGAACACCCCGAACTCAACGTGGTGAACGGGATCAGGTATTATCTGGGCTTTTTCAGCGACAGCAATTATGACGACGACAACGGGCATGGATCCCATGTGGCGGGGATAATCGGTGCCCGCCACAATGATGTCGGGGTGGTCGGCATTGTCCCCGGGGCCAGATTATGGGCTGTGAAGGTTTTGAACAAGAAGGGGTCGGGTTACCTGAGCGATATCATTAAGGGATTGGAGTGGGTGGAAGCCCGTGCAGGCGACATTGAAGTGGCCAATATGAGCCTGGGGGGTAACGGTTTAAGTGAATCTTACCAGACCGCCATCCGGGGTTGCGTGAATGCGGGTGTCGTGGTAGTGGTGGCTGCGGGCAACTCAGCTGTTGATGTATACGGAAAGGATGGAATTTTCGGAACAGGTGACGACTATATCCCGGCTGCCTATCCCGAAGCCGCAACGATTTCCGCCCTGGCCGATTCGGATGGGGAGCCTGGAGGCATGGGGGTAGAAACCATTTACGGTGCCGATGATTCTTTTGCTTCCTTCAGTAATTTCAGCCACACCGTGGTACCCGGCAATCCGGTTAGCTCACCGGGATTGGCCATTGATCTGATTTTACCCGGCGTCGACATTTTATCAACCTATAAAGATATGGGTTATGCCTCCATGAGTGGAACCAGTATGGCTTCTCCCCATGCAGCGGGGCTGGCAGCACTGTATGTTTCCAGGCACGGAAGGGCAGAGAATGCCGCAGGAGTCTATGCCATCCGTCAAGCCCTGATCAACGGAGGGAAAGCACAAAATGATGCCGGTTTGGGCCTGGTGAACGGGGGCGACCCCGACGGGAACCTGGAGAACCTGGGCTGGGCTGAAACCGGAACACCTCCCCCCAATAGCGCGCCAAGGGCCGATGCCGGAGATGATCAGACGGTCATCGACACGGATGGAAACGGGACGGAAACGGTAACCCTGGATGGCTCGGGCTCAACCGATGACAAAGGCATTGCTTCGTATAACTGGACACGTGACGGATCGCCCGTTTCAACGGAAGTCTCTTTTCAGATCAGTCTGACACCGGGAACCTATACCTTTGCTTTAACCGTGGAAGATGAAGAAGGCCTCACGAGTTCGGATCAGGTTACCCTGACCGTCTCCCCAAACAGCCCGCCGGTCGCTGATTTCAGCTATTCAGCCGACGGACTGACAGTTCATTTTACCGACCTTAGTTCCGACGATGGAACCATCCTTAGCCGGAGCTGGGATTTTGGAGATGGACAGGTTTCCGGTCAGAAAGATCCGGTCCATACCTATGGCTCTTCCGGAACCTATACGGTGTCCCTGTCCGTAACCGATAACGGTAATGCAGTCAGTACCATGGTAAAAACCATCCAGGTTTCAGAAGTAGTCACTCCGGTTATTGTATTGACCGCTTTCGTATATAAACTGAATAAGGTTCAGTTTGCAACCAATCTTTCCTGGACAGGGGCAACATCGGCTTATGTGGATCTCTACCGGAACGGAGTGAAAATCGTAACGACAGAAAACGATGGTTCCTATATGGATAACGTCGGGAAAAAATCAGGGATCACTTATGTTTACCGGATATGCGAATCCGGAACGAATACCTGTTCCAACGATGCCACGGTAACCACCCCGTAAAATCTTAACCACAGGGATACTGTGTAGGCTTTCGCTAAAATTCTTTGGTAAAAACATCAGGTATTTCCTGACATCTTTAAAAAACTGATTTGGCCATTAAAACAAAAAGACCACTGATGAGCAGCGGTCTTATGTAGCCCCACCGGGAATCGAACCTGGATTTACGGTTTAGGAAACCGCCGTTCTATCCGTTGAACTATGAGGCCTCGTTTGTGGGGCAAAAATAGGAAATTCTGACGGATAGGCAACTAACCGCAGGAAATATTTCACCGGGAGGGAAGATGCGGAGATTCCCGGGAGGAACCTAACCTTAAAAATTCCGTAAATTCAACAAATGGGTAACTGTGTGGTTATATATAAAAAGGATAGGATGGACAGAAGAAATTTTTTAAGTGCCGGTCTGACTGCCGCGGCAGCGGTAGCGGCCGGAAAAACTGCAGCAGCTGATGTACTGCATGCAGAAGAAGTGACCCAACCGGCAGGAGACCTGCCTTTCAATCCACGAACCTTTCAGGCTATGCCCACCCGGTCGTTCGGGAAAACCGGCTATAAGACGGGGATATTGAGTTTGGGCGGCCAGGCTACCCTTGAGATTGCCGGCAGGGAAGAGGAGTCGGAAAAGATTATTCACCGGGCCATAGACCTGGGTATAAATTACATCGATACGGCTGCTGCTTACGGTCAGGGTGTCAGTCAACGCAACATCGGCCGGGTGATGAAGACCCGCCGGGGTGAGGTATTCCTGGCTACCAAAACGCATGACCGCACTTACGACGGCTCCTTGCGCCTTCTCGAAGAGAGCCTGAAAAGCCTGCAAACCGATCACCTTGATTTGTGGCAATTGCACAACGTCCAGCAGCAAACACAGGTAGACCAGATCTTCAGCGATACGGGAGCGATCAGGGCGCTCGAAAAGGCCCGATCGGAAGGGATTGTCAAAAACCTGGGAATAACCGGGCATTTTGAACCCTTGGTATTGCTGGAGGCCGTCCGCCGCTATCCTTTTGATTCCATCCTGATGGCACTCAACGCCGCCGATGTGCACTACCTGAGCTTTATCAAACATCTGCTTCCAGAGGCTTTAAAACTGGGAATGGCCATCATAGGCATGAAAGTGACCACCCGTAGCCGCATGCTCTCCACATGGGCCCCTCCTCCACTGGAAGAACAGAACGAAAGGCTGCGCACGCCCAAACCGGGTGCGATCACCATCCGTGAGGCACTAATGTATAATATGAGCCTTCCGGTGAGCACCACCATCATTGGAGTTGATTCGATGGCGCAGATCGAGGAAAACGTCAGAATCGCATCTGAATTTTCACCCCTGAGCCCCCGGCAGATGGAAGAGATCGAATTTAAGACCCTGCCTATCGTCAGGCAGGGGCTCTATTTCAGAAGATGGGACCTGGGAGCCTGAGGGATTTTTGATTTAAGAGTACAGACCGGTGATTTCAGGTTTTCCGGAAGTGAATAATATAAATAGTTCCAAGATGAAAAGCATATTTATCATTCTGATTCTAATGTCAATGAGTAGTTTGATATACCCGCAGTTCCAGAAAGACCAATTCAGTACGACGGGAGGCGATCTTTCCATCACCTTCATCGGTCACGGTACGCTGATGATGGAGTACGAAGGAATAGTAATTCATATCGATCCGGTCGGAGAGTATGCCGATTATTCGAAAATGCCGAAAGCCGACCTGATCCTGGTAACCCATCAGCACGGCGACCATTTTGATGTGCCGGCCATTAAAAAAATCCAAAAGCCGGTAACTGAGGTCATATTAACGGCACTCTGTGCTTCCGCATTTGCGGAAGGGAGGATGCTGAAAAACGGAGATTCGGGGATTTATGCCGGAATCCCCATTGAGGTGGTTCCGGCATACAACATCCAGCATGAAAGGGCTCCGGGGAAACCTTTCCATCCGAAAGGGGAGGGGAACGGCTATATTCTCCATTTTGGCAAACTCAGGGTTTATGTAGCTGGTGACACCGAAAACACGCCCGAGATGAAAAGTCTGAAAGGAATTGATGTGGCTTTCCTGCCCATGAATCTTCCTTATACCATGACCCCAGAGATGGTGGCCGATGCCGCAAGGGCTTTTAAACCCAAGATCCTCTATCCCTATCACTTTGGCAATACCAATACCGGACAGCTGGTCACTTTGCTGAAGAACGAACCGGTTGAGGTGAGAATAAGGGATCTGAAATAGAATCTGGTTATTCCAAGTTTAAATCCATCCGTTCAAGCGGACCTGCCCGACTGAACAAGTCATCCGTTCAGACGGGGGGAAAGCTTCGGACCTTAATCCACAATGATGCTTCATATTACCAGTGGGTTAAAAGCTGTTAATAATTATCCCTTTACATACTTAAAAAAGTTACTTTTGCCACACGATTTTTAAAATTCCAATTATATGACAAATGTAAAAAACCGGCTTTTCCCGGAGTTTCCGGAGGTTACTACCCAGCAATGGGAAGAAAAGATAACAGCCGACCTCAAGGGGAAAGACTATGAAAAAGCGTTGGTTTGGCGCACCAATGAAGGCTTTGCCGTACGTCCATATTACCGTGCTGAAAACCTGGAAGGCAAGGAAACGGCTCAGGCTGCACCGGGTGAATTTCCTTTTGTCAGGGGTATTCATTCCGAAAACAACTGGCTGATTCGCCAGGATATTGTGGTGACCGACCTAAAAGAAGCCAATCAAAAAGCGCTTGGAGTCCTGAATAAGGGAGTCAATTCTCTGGGATTTATCTTCGATTATTCTAAAAAATTGAGTGTGGATGATCTGAAGGTTTTACTGAAGGATATTTGCCTTGACGCTGCCGAAATCAACTTTGTTTGTCCTTGCGGAAACTGCGATGTAACCGTTGCATTTACCAAACTGATCACAGAAGGTCCGTGGGATCCGGAAAAGGTCAGGGCTTCCATGTCCAATGATCCGTTGATGGGGCTCTTGCTCACCGGGAAAATGGAGGGATGTTGCGAAGACAGTGAATTCATGGCGTTGAAAGCCAAGGTGGAGGGCGCTGGTGTAATTTCTGGATTTAGGACGATAGCCGTCAACGGAAAATTCTTTGGGAACAGTGGCTCTTCGATTGTTCAGGAACTGGCTTTTTCGCTGGCTGCCGGTGCTGAGTACCTCTCCCGTCTCACCGACCTGGGCATGAAAGTGGATGAGGTTGCCCAAAAAATCAAGTTTAATTTCAGCGTCAGCAACAACTACTTTTTTGAAATTGCCAAACTGCGGGCCGGTCGGCTATTATGGGCGCAAATCGTCCAGGCTTATCAGCCTGAGTGCGAATGCAGCACCAAAATGGTGGCCCACTGCGAAACCGGTTCCTTCAACAAAACTGTTTACGATCCCTATGTAAACCTGTTGCGTACACAGACGGAAGCTATGTCGGCCGCACTCGGCGGGGCTCATTCGATCACCGTACTGCCGTTCGATGCCATGTTGCGCCAGCCCGGGGATTTCTCCGAAAGAATTGCCCGCAACCAGCAGATCCTGTTGAAAGAGGAGTCCAATCTGGACAAGATTACTGACGCAGCCGGCGGATCATATTATATTGAAAGCCTGACTGCTTCCATTGCCGAACAGGCATGGAAACTTTTCCTCCAGGTGGATGAGAAGGGCGGATTCCTGTCTGCTGTGAAGGAGGGATCCATTCAGAAACAGGTCAGCGAAATGGCGGCTAAACGGGATCAAAATTTGGCTCTGCGGCGTGAAAACCTGCTGGGAGTGAACCAATTCCCCAATTTTACGGAAACGATGAGTGAGGAACTGGATCCGTCGGTCTTTCGGCCGGCAGATTTCACCGCTGAAGAGGCAGAGGTTGAAACCATGAAACCATACAGGGCAGGACAATCATTCGAAGCCTTACGTTATAGGACCGATCTCTTTTCCTTAAAACATAAACGCCCGGCTGCTTTCATGCTGACCATTGGTGACCTGGCCATGCGGAAGGCGCGTGCCCAGTTCAGCTGCAACTTCTTTGCCGTAGCCGGCTTTGAGGTGATCGACAACAACGGTTTTGCCACAGTGGAAGAAGGCTTGGAGGCTGCCCGTGCCATAGGAGCCGAAATTGTGGTGGTTTGCAGTTCCGACGACGAATATGCCGTTCTGGTCCCTGCACTGGCAGAAAAAATCGGGAATGAAATTCTGGTGGTAGCCGGAAATCCGGCCTGCCGTCCCGACCTGGAAGCCCTTGGCGTGAAAAACTATATTCATATACGGAGCAATCTGTTAAAGGAACTGACCGAATTTCAAAAGTTGGTTTTTAAATGTGATGAATAGAGGGAGATTAAAAGATATCAGATTAAAAGATATTAGACTAAAGATGAAAAGATTAAAAAGTATTTTATAAGAGATCAGTTTGATTATGAAAGGATAAAGTCTGTTCAGAGATAATTATGAAGGTTCACAATTACAGAGAGTTAAAAATCTGGCAAAAGTCAAGATCCCTGGTTAAAACAGTTTATCAGCTCACTCTTGATTTTCCTAAGGAGGAGTCTTATGGCCTTGTATCACAGATCAAAAGGGCATCTGTTTCAATCGCGGCCAATATTGCTGAAGGTGCAGGAAGGGGAACCAACAAAGATTTCATTCACTTCCTGAATATTGCCAGGGGTTCACTTTTTGAACTTGAAACTCTCCTGATTCTGTCCGATGACCTTAAATTTCTTACTGAAGAAAAACTGAAAACCGTACTTGATTCAATCAATGAAATTTTGAGGATGATTGTTACATTTCAGGATATGTTAAATAATAATTGACCTCTTTTAGTCTAAATTCTAATTTCTTTTAATCTAACCGTTCAATAATTTGAAATAAAAAACAGTAATAATGAAACCAGATTTCAAAACGATAGACATCAAAAAGGTTGCGCCCGCCTGCAAGGAGAGTGCCGCCGAAGGAAGCAGCTGGATGACCCCGGAATTGATCCCGGTAAAGCCGGTATATTCCAAAGAGGACCTCGAAGGGATGGAACACCTGAATTATGCTGCCGGCATAGCTCCTTACCTTCGGGGACCCTATTCCACCATGTATGTGATGCAGCCCTGGACCATCCGCCAATATGCCGGATTTTCCACCGCCGAAGAGTCGAATGCTTTTTACCGCCGCAACCTGGCTGCTGGGCAGAAAGGACTTTCGGTAGCTTTTGACCTGGCTACCCACCGCGGTTACGATTCCGACCATCCGCGTGTGGTGGGCGATGTAGGCAAAGCCGGTGTGGCCATCGATTCCATCCTGGATATGAAAATCCTGTTCGACCAGATTCCGCTCAACAAAATGTCGGTCTCAATGACCATGAACGGGGCTGTGTTGCCGGTTATGGCCTTTTACATCGTTACCGCACTGGAACAAGGCGCCACGATGGACCAGCTGGCCGGGACCATCCAGAACGACATCCTGAAGGAATTCTTGGTCCGTAACACTTATATCTATCCTCCTGAGTTTTCCATGCGCATCATTGCCGATATTTTCGAGTTCACCTCGAAAAATATGCCCAAATTCAACTCCATTTCCATCTCAGGATATCATATGCAGGAAGCCGGTGCCACCGCCGATATTGAGATGGCCTACACACTGGCCGACGGATTGGAATACTTACGCACGGGAGTAAAAGCGGGCCTGGATATCGATGCCTTTGCTCCGCGTTTGTCCTTCTTCTGGGCTGTGGGAATGAATCATTTTATGGAGATAGCCAAGATGCGCGCTGCCCGGATGATCTGGGCCAAACTGGTGAAGCAGTTCAATCCGAAGAATCCGAAATCTCTGGCTCTCCGTACGCACTGTCAAACCTCGGGGTGGTCGCTGACCGAGCAGGATCCCTTCAATAATGTGGGCCGTACGGCCATCGAAGCCATGGCCGCTGCTCTGGGGCACACCCAGAGCCTTCATACCAATGCCCTGGATGAGGCCATTGCCCTTCCTACCGACTTTTCAGCCCGTATTGCCCGGAACACCCAGCTGTATATCCAGCAGGAGACTGAAATCTGCCGCACAGTGGATCCCTGGGCCGGTTCCTGGTATGTGGAATCGCTGACTCATGAGATCGCTCATAAAGCCTGGGCCCTGATTGAAGAAGTGGAAAAACTGGGTGGAATGGCCAAAGCCATTGAAACCGGAATCCCCAAAATGCGTATTGAAGAGGCAGCAGCCCGTACCCAAGGGAAAATCGACAGCGGTACCCAGACCATCGTCGGCGTGAACAAATACCGGCTCGAAAAAGAGGATCCGATTGATATCCTGGAAATTGACAATACGGCCGTACGCCTTTCTCAAATCGAAAGATTGAAGAAGTTGCGTGCTGAAAGAAATGAAAAGGAAGTACAGGCAGCCCTGGAAGCCATCACCCGTTGCGCTTCCTCCGGAAAAGGCAATCTGCTGGAACTGGCTATCGATGCCGCTAAAAAACGGGCTTCGCTCGGTGAGATCTCCGACGCCTGCGAAAAGGTCGCCGGACGTTATAAAGCTGTAATCAGAACCATTGAAGGAGTGTATAAATCAGAAGCAAATAAAAAATCGGAATTTCAGGAAGCCCAGGAACTGGCACGGAAATTTGCTGCCCTCGAAGGTCGCCAGCCCCGCATCATGATCGCCAAAATGGGGCAGGACGGCCATGACCGTGGCGCCAAAGTGGTAGCTACTGGCTATGCTGACCTGGGATTTGACGTCGACATGGGTCCCCTGTTCCAGACTCCCGAAGAGGCTGCCAAACAGGCCGTGGAAAACGACGTCCACGTGTTGGGCGTTTCGTCCCTTGCCGCCGGACATAAAACCCTTGTGCCGGCCGTAATTGAAGAACTGAAAAAACTGGGCCGCGACGACATCATGGTCATCGTGGGAGGAGTTATTCCCGCCCAGGATTATCAATACCTTTACGATGCCGGTGCTGTAGCCATCTTTGGCCCCGGAACCAGCGTAGCCGAAGCGGGTAAGAAAATCCTTGAAATCCTGCTGGCTGCACACGAAGCTTAAAATTGCCAAAAGTCATAAGGGCTGTCCCAAAGCGTAATCAGACACTGTGTCTGGCTTCCGGGACAGCCTTTTTTTTTGAAACAGGGATCTGCCGGACTGATCATCGGATTTTCAGTTGCCCATTAGCCACATGGCTTATGATGTCCCTATTGCGGGTTTTCTCAATTTTCCCTGAAAGTTCATCGTCAATCCGATTTGACATTTCAGCGCAACAGTGTAACTTCGTTTCATCATGTAACCCAAATCGATCTGAAATGAAAAAGAGTCTGTTCCTGTTCCTGATCAACCTGATGACAAGTCTTTTCCTGTTCGCCCAAAGCGATAACTACATCAGGGTGGTGGTTCCGGGCAGGGATTCCACCGTGATTGCGGCCAAATTCCAGCGTTTTAACGCCTCCACGGCGCCGGGCAGCAGGGTGACCATCAACGGGGAAGCATACCGGGTATATCCAACCGGGGCCTTTGCAGGCTTTATTCCCCTGGAGCCGGGGCTAAACCGGCTGGTGGTTGAATCGGTTCATCCGGTGAAGGGCACGGTCACCAAAACGATTTATGTGGAAAGCCGGATACCGGAACCGGAAAAACCAGTTTCCGGTTTTGCCATTGAATATGCACAGACTGTTCCCCCGGTTGACCTTGGCCTGCAAACCGGAGATGTCCTCCAGGTGCGTATGAAGGCACTCAGCGGGTGCAAAGCCGCTTTCATGGGCAATAAGCCCCTTTACGAACTTCCGGAATCGCAAACCAACGGGATTCCGGGTATTTACCAGGGAAGCTATACGATTCAGCCGGGAGATACCTTCCCAAAGAACAGCATCGGTTTTACCTTAATGAACCCTGATGGAGAAACGATCACAGCTGCCTCCCGGAATAGGGTTTCCATTCATGACGGTGAATTTCCGGCCGTCGGACAAACGACAGGCAGCTTTTCTTATTTCAACTACGGACTGGGGGAAGACCGGCTGGGTGGCGCCCGGATCGGATATCTCGACTCCCTGGTTTACCTTACCCTCACCGGCCGGACGGGTGATTTTTACCATGTGAAACTCAGCGAATCCCAGCTTGTCTATATCCCCACCGACCAGGTAAAAGTCCTTCCGAAAGGGACCTTTGCACCCTTTTCGCTTACTGACTCCTGGAGTGTTTCGGGAGATAAGAGGTATGACTACCTGAAGATCGGATTGTCGCAGCATTTACCCTATATTTCAAAATATGAGATCAATCCGTGCCGCATTGTGCTCGATATTTTCGGAGCTGCCAGCAATACCAACTGGATATCCCAAATGGCCAATGCCAGGGAGATAAAGAATGTTTGGTATGAACAACTGGAAAGAAATGTAATGCGGGTGACCATCCAATTGAAGCATCAACAGGCCTGGGGATACGCCGTTTATTATGAGCGGAACAGGCTTGTGGTGAGGGTAAAACAACAACCCGCCCTGCTGGAGTGGAACCACCTGACCATCGGGCTGGATGCCGGACATGGCGGGAGCAATATCGGGGCACTGGGATCCACGGGAGCCCAGGAAAAGGACATCAACCTGGCAGTGGTCCTGAAGATGAAAGCTGCCCTGGAAAAACTGGGCGCCAAAACGGTACTGACCCGTCAGGGAGATGAAACCCTTGCCACCCTCGACCGCTGGAAAATGTGGCAAAAGGCGGAACCCGATCTGGTGCTGAGCTTTCACTGTAATTCAATCGGAAACTCTGATCCGATGGCCGTAAAAGGGACCAGTACCTACTACAAATACCTTGCTTTCCGTCCGTTAACCGAAATTCTCTATGACGAAATGCTGAAAACAGGGCTGGCTGAATTCGGGAACGTGGGCAGCTTCAACTTTCTGCTGAATGCTCCCACCGAGTTTCCCAATGCGTTAATTGAAATGGCTTTTATGTCAAATCCGGAGGATGAAATGAAACTGCTCGATCCGCTGTTTCAGGACCGGATCGTAAGGGGAGTGGTAACGGGGCTGGATAGGTTCCTGAAACAATCCAGGTAGGCTCCGGGGCCGGCTGCCGGCTTCGTAGGATTGATTATATTCCCTTCAGGATTTGTATTCCTTCCATGAAAAACAATATGGCGAAAACAACCAGGATCACACCAAGGGACCGCATGATCCAGACATAGGCCCTGCTATTCAGCAATGACTTGGACCGGTCGACAAGCAAAGCTACCGTGATCTTTGATCCGACCAGGAAAAAATAGAAAGATAGAAAGAACAGCACAACCATACCCT
>Ga0116193_1001066_pt1 | contig 23935 bp, 23 predicted proteins | sample AD_UKC115_MetaG_FD_89892 | JGI IMG/M metagenome (GOLD analysis project Ga0116193, IMG submission 89892) | Active sludge microbial communities of municipal wastewater-treating anaerobic digesters from Hong Kong - AD_UKC115_MetaG | ecosystem: Engineered > Bioreactor > Anaerobic > Digestate... | reverse complement strand
TAAAATAATTGATGACAATACTGAAAGTTTAGTAAAAGTTCAAGTGGGCAATACATTTTATTCGCCTGTAGAATTATCGTCTTTTATTTTAAAAGAATTAAAGCAACGAGCAGAGCATATAATTAAAACACCAGTAACAAAAGCTGTTATTACAGTACCTGCTTATTTTAATGATGCTCAACGTCAGGCAACAAGAGATGCAGGAAAATTAGCTGGATTAGATGTGTTGAGAATTATAAATGAGCCCACTGCTGCAAGCCTTGCTTATGGCATTGGTACATCTGCAAACGAAAAAGAACAAACCATTGCTGTATATGATTTAGGAGGAGGAACTTTTGATGTTTCTATTTTAAAAATTAGCAATGGAATTTTTGAAGTGTTAAGCACAAATGGCAATACATTTTTAGGAGGCGATGATTTTGATAGAGCAATAAAAGATTATTGGATAAAGCAATTAAATATTGATATTAATTCATTACCCAATGAAGTAAAACAAGGTTTTAGATTACGAGCAGAAGAAGCCAAAATTTTCTTAAGCAATAATGAAATTTATACTACAAATTTTAATGAGTATCCATTAAGTTTAACCAAAAAAGAATTTGAAAATCTTATACAACCCTTTATTGATAAGACTTTGGAGTGTTGTACTAATGCTTTAAAAGATGCTAATTTAATTACAAAAGATATTGATGTAATTGTAATGGTAGGAGGTAGTACAAGAGTTTCTTTAGTAAATAAAATGGTAAGTGATTTTTTTGGAAAGCCTGTAAACAATAGTGTAAACCCAGATGAAGTGGTTGCTTTAGGAGCAGCTATACAAGCAGATATTTTAGCTGGTAATAATAAAGATTTTTTACTGTTGGATATAACTCCATTGAGTTTAGGCATTGAAACAATGGGAGGTTTAATGGATGTTTTAATTCCAAGAAACTCTAAAGTTCCTTCAAAGGCTGCAAGACAATATACTACTCATAAAGATGGTCAAGGAAGTATGCGAATTTCTGTTTTTCAAGGAGAGAGAGATTTAGTAAAAGACAACAGAAAATTAGCAGCATTTAATTTAACCAATATACCTGGAATGCCTGCAGGTTTGCCAAAAGTAGAAGTAAGTTTTATGGTAGATGCTGATGGAATTTTGAAAGTAAAAGCTCAAGAGTTAAGAAGTGGAGTAGAACAAACCATTGAAGTAAAACCTCAATATGGACTTACAGATGATGAAGTTGAAAAAATGCTGATGGATAGTATTACTCATGCAAAAGATGATATTGCTACAAGAGCATTGGTAGAAGCTAAAACAGAAGGTGAACAAATTTTAGAAACAACAGAAAAGTTTATTACTAAAAATTCTTCATTGCTTACACAAGATGAGTTGATGCAAACTGCACAAGCCATGCAGGCTTTACAATTAGCTTTAACTATGGATGATAAAAATTTAATTCAAACCAAAATTGAAGAGCTAAATACCATTAGTAAACCTTATGCTGAACGTGTAATGGATAATGCTGTAAGCCTTGCTATGAAAGGAAAAGAAATATAGTTTTATTTCCAACCATCGCCATCAAGTAAATTTCCTAAGCCGCCTAAAACGCTTCCTTCTTCCTTGCGTTTATAAGTACCATAGGCTAAAATTCTGCCTGCTAATCTGCTTATAGGTAAACTTTGAATCCATACTTTTCCTGGACCTCTTAATGTTGCAAAAAACAATCCTTCGCCACCAAAGATTGTATTTTTTATTCCTCCTATAAATTGAATATCGTAATGAATAGTTGATGTAAAACCAACAATGCAACCTGTATCAATTTTAATTAATTCGCCAGGTTGTAAATCTCTTTCTTGTACATATCCACTTGCATGCATAAAAGCCAATCCATCGCCTTCTAATTTTTCCATAATAAAACCTTCGCCACCAAACAATCCTACACCTAATTTTTTTTGAAATTCTATACCAATGCTTACCCCTTTTGCTGCACACAAAAAAGCATCTTTTTGACAAATTATTTTTCCGCCTAATCTTAGTAAATCAAGCATAATTATTTTGCCAGGATATGGCGATGCAAAACTTACAAATTTCTTTGTAGAGCTTATGTTGGTAAAGGTTGTCATGAATAAACTTTCGCCCACTAACAATCTTTTTCCAGCTCCTAAAAGTTTACCTAAAATGCCTGTATGTTGTTGGCTGCCATCACCCATAATAGTTTCTAATTGAATGCCATCATCCATCATCATAAATGCACCAGGTTCTGCAATAGCGGTTTCATTAGGGTCTAATTCTACTTCTACATATTGCATTTCTTCGCCAAAAATTTTGTAATCTATTTCATGGTTTTGTCTCATGGTACAAAGTTTTTTATTTTAAATTAAGCATAAATTCTATCTACTGCATCTTTGTATTTTTCTAAAATTATTTTTCTTTTCAAACTAAGTTTGGGTGTCATTTCTCCAGTATCAATACTCCATTCGTTGGGCAATAATTCAAACTTTTTTACCTGCTCTACATGATTAAAAAATTGATTGTAGCTTTCTATTACTTCTTTGTACATGCTTAGTACTTGAGGGTTTTTGATTGCCTCTTCATTAGTAGTGAAATCAATGTTGTTGCTTTTCATCCATTCTTTGAGTGCTACAAAAGATGGAACAATTAATGCACCAACAAATTTTTTTTCAGAGCCTACAATTATTACCTGCTCTATAAAACGGCTTTCTTTGAATTTATTTTCTATGGGCTGTGGAGCAACATATTTTCCTCCACTTGTTTTAAATAATTCTTTTTTTCTGTCGGTAATTTTTAAAAATTTATTATTTACCCAAATGCCAATATCGCCAGTATGTAACCAATTATCTTTCAAAACTTCTGCGGTTAAATCTGGTCGTTTGTAATAGCCTTGCATTACGGTTGGTCCTTTTACTAAAATTTCTCCATCTTCTGCAAGTTTTACTTCAAGTCCTTCAATAATTGGACCTACTGTTCCATACATTGAGCCTCCTGCTTCTTGTCTGTTTACACTAATTACAGGGCTGTTTTCTGTTGGTCCATAACCTTCATAAACTGGTATTCCTGCTGCATTAAAAATTCTTAATAATTTTTCCTGACAAGCAGCACCGCCTGTAATAATAAATTTAATGTTGTTGCCCAGTGCTTCTCTCCATTTAGAGAAAACTAATTTGCGTGCAATGGCTAATTGAATATTATAGAACAATCCGCCACTTTTTATGTTGTCGTATTTTGTTGCAAGAGAAACACTCCAATAAAATAATTTTCTTTTAAAGCCTGTAAGTTCATTGCCTTTAATCATTATTTTTTCGTACACTTTTTCTAATAATCTTGGCACTGTTGTAAAACCATCGGGTTGAATTTCTTTTAAATTATCGCTAATGGTTTCTAAACTTTCTGCATAATAAATACTAATACCACTAAACAAATAAATATAGCTAACACATTTTTCAAAAATGTGATTGAGGGGTAAAAAACTTAACACTTTTGTTTGTGGCGAATCATCGAAAGGAAAACTTTTTTTAGAAAGAAAAGAGCAGCTTACAATATTTTCATGGCTTAATACCACACCTTTTGGAGTGCCTGTAGTGCCTGATGTGTAAATGATAGTTGCTGTGTGAGAAACAGGAATGGTAGTTTTTAATTTCTCTACTTTTTCTAAATATGCAGCATCTGCTAATTGTAAAACTTCTGAGTAATGTGGTGCATTTTCTACCTGATTAAATGTGTAAATATTTTTTATGGAGGGAACATTTTTTGCAACCTCTTTTACTTTTTCGTATAGCTCTGCATCGCTTGCAAAAACATATTTTACCTCTGCATTATTTAAAATAAATTCTATTTCTGAAGGGTTAGTTGTAGGGTAAAGAGGAACAAGAATTGCACCAATTTGTTGTACAGCAAAATCTGTAAACAACCACTCTGGTCTGTTGTTGCTAATGATGGCAATTTTATCACTTCCTTCTGCTGTACAATTATTGCATTGTACATTTAATTTTAAAAGTCCTGCTGAAAAATTATTTACAATTTCTTCTACTGTAGCTGTACTATAATGTTTCCATGAGCCATTTTCTTTTGCATTAAGCATATCGCTTTTAGGAAACTTTTTTTTCTGATATTCTATGGCATCAAATAACCTGTAATTAGGATAATTCATAAGTCAAGAAGTTTAATTGAAAAATGTATAAAACTATTGAAACCTGAATGTTACAATATTAATAAAAAAGTAACTAAACTTTTGTTTTATAGAAATTTATTTTCTTAAAAATGAGTTACCCAAAAAGTAATTAAGTAGCACTAAATTATTCAGTAAAAGTTTTAATGAATTAAAAGCAGGCAATTTTATTTACTCTGTTTTCGTGCCTTCCACCTTCAAAAGGAGTGGCTATAAAATTGTCAATCATTTCTAATACCAACGTAAGGGCTACAAATCTTGCAGGCATACAAATTACATTGGCATTATTGTGTTGTCGTATTAATCTGGCTACATCATTATCCCAAGCTAAGCCTGCTCGAATGTGTTGATGTTTATTGGCTGTAATGCAAACGCCATTTGCACTGCCACAAAATAAAATACCAAAAGCTGTTTCATTATTTTCAATACTTGTTGCAACAGCATGAGCATAATCAGGATAATCAACAGAATCTTTTGTAAAAGTGCCAAAGTCTTTTACTGTAAATCCTTTTTGCTCTAAATATTTTTTTACAGCATCTTTATAATCAACACCTGCATGGTCGCAACCTATTGCAATGGGTTTTGTTAGATCAAAATTTTTTTCCATAGTAATGCAATTTACAATTCTTCCTTAAAAAATATTAACTCCATTCTTCTGCTTCTTTTCTTTTTTCTTCTTTAGCAACTCTTGAAGATATGATGATACTTATTTCGTATAAAATCCATAATGGAAGAAAAACAAGCATTTGACTTGTCCAATCTGGACTTGGAGTAATTATAGCTGCAGCAACCAACAATAAAACGATGGCATATTTTCTTGTTTTCTTTAAAAATGATGGCGTAATTAAACCAATTCTTGTAAGCACATAAGATAATACTGGTAGCTCAAAAGCAAGCCCACAGCCTATTATAATATCTACAAGATTTTCTACATAATCATTTAATGTTGGTCGTGTTACCAATACATTGTGAGTGCCTAATTGAAAACCTGCTAAAAAATTAAATGTAAATGGACCTAATAAAAAGAAGCCAAAAGCTGCACCAGTAAAGAAAAAGAAGGAAACCCAAAAAATTGCAAATCGGGTGCTTTTTATTTCTTTATCATGCAAAGCTGGTTTTACAAATCGCCAAAACTCCCAAAAAATATAGGGAAATGCAATGATAAATCCTCCAACAAAAGCAATAGTAATACTACTTATAAATTGCCCACCAAAAGTGGTTGTTTGCATTTCAATTTTTACAGGAGGCATACATAAAGCATCACCAATTCTTAACCAATGACTGAATTTGCATAATGCTCTATAGCTTATAAAATCTGGATTAATAGGACCTGTAATGACGTTGTCAAAAAACCAATCACGATAAATAAAAAGAATTACAGCAAAAATTAAAATAGCAATGATGCTTCTTATAATATGTACTCTTAAAGCTTCTAAATGATCTACAAACGACATCTCAGATGTAGCACTATTTTTTTTTAATCTATCAAAAAATCCTGCCATTTTATTTTTAATTTCAAATGAGTTTATGAAAAACTATTCTATCGTTTGCCTTCTAAGAAACCTAATTTTTTTAAAATATTCATTAAAATATTTTTTCTGATGGTAACTATATTTTCTGTTGAGTTGCTATCAAAATTTAATACAAAGAAATAAGGATGTTTGTTTTCTTCTATCCAGCCTACAACCCAAGCTAATGCTTGACCATTTTCTTTAAAACCTAAACCTGTTTTATAAGCTAAGGTATAGTTGGCATTTTTTTCTTGTATCATTATATTTTTTACAGTTTCTTGCGTGGTTTTATTAAAAGGCAACTGGTCGAAGTATAATTTTTTTATTAAGCCTAATTGTTCGTCAGCAGTAATTTTTAAAGAGTTATCTAACCAAAAAGAATCTATTGTTGTGGTTATTTTTTTTGTGCCATAACCTAATGTATCCAACCAAATTTTCATGGTGTCTTTTCCTATTCTTTTGGCTACTTCTTGAAAATAAGGAACAGACGAAACTTTAAAAGCTTCTTCCATAGTTAAATCTTTGTTCCAATCAGGGTTTGAATAGGTAACTCCATTCCATTTAATAACCATTTTTTCATTTACAATAGCACCTGTTTGTAAACCTACTAAAGCATTTACAATTTTAAATGTAGAGGCAGGTAAATAAGTTGAATCCTTATACCTGCTTAAACTATAAATAATAAAATCGCCTTTGCTGTTGTCGAATAATCCAAAAGTTCCTTTTACATTATTTTCATCAAAAATTTGTTGCAAACTTTTATCTTCTTTTACATTGTTGGGCGAACACGAAAAAAATATTATTGAAATAAATAGAGTTGTAGTAACTAAAATTCGCATGAAATATTTTTTAATTGAGTGGGCAAATTTATGCTAAAATGTATCGTTATTGCTACAAAATTTTGATAGTACAGAAAATAAAAAATCGGGCACTAAATACCCGATTTTATACCAATTTATTCTAATGGATTATGTGTGTTTATTTTTTTAACACATTCAACTCTTTACCAACTTTTGTAAAAGCTGCAATAGCTTTATCTAAATGATGTTGTTCGTGTGCTGCACTTAATTGTACACGAATGCGTGCCAAACCTTTTGCTACAACAGGGAAAAAGAATCCAATAACATAAATGCCTTCATTTAATAATTGGGCTGCAAAATTTTGTGCTACAACTGCATCGTACAACATAATTGGAACAATAGGATGATCGCCAGGCTTAATATCAAAACCTGCTTCTGTCATTTTTGTTCTGAAATATTTTGTATTGGCTTCTAATTTATCTCTTAGTGCTGTTGTTTGTGTAAGCATATCAAATACTGCAATGCTTGCTCCTACAATGCTTGGTGCTACAGTGTTGCTAAATAAATAAGGACGACTTCTTTGGCGTAACATTTCTATTATTTCTTTTTTACCACTTGTAAAACCACCACTTGCACCTCCTAATGCTTTACCTAAAGTTCCTGTAATAATATCTATTCTTCCCATAACGCCTCTATACTCATGTGTGCCTCTTCCTGTTTTTCCTAAAAATCCAGATGAATGACATTCATCAATCATCACAATAGCATCATATTTATCGGCTAAGTCGCAAATTTTATCTAATTGTGCAATCGTTCCATCCATGCTAAAACTGCCATCTGTAACAATAATTCTACTTCTTAAATGTGCTGTTTCTTTTAATTTATTTTCTAAATCTTCCATATTGTTGTGCTCGTATCTGTAACGTTGTGCTTTACACAAACGAACACCATCAATAATACTTGCATGATTTAAAGCATCGCTTATAATGGCATCTTGTTCATTAAACAATGGTTCAAATACACCACCATTTGCATCAAAAGCCGCTGCATATAAAATAGTATCTTCTGTTCCTAAAAACTGAGCAATTTTTTGTTCTAATTCTTTATGAATATCTTGTGTACCACATATAAAACGCACACTACTCATGCCATAACCATGTGTATCTATTGCATTGTGTGCTGCTTCTATCACTTTTGGATGTGAGGATAAACCTAAATAATTATTAGCACAAAAATTTAAAACTGTTTTACCATTTACTACAATTTCTGCACCTTGTTCACTGGTTATAATTCTTTCTTTTTTATACAAACCAGCAGCTTCTATTTCTGCTAATTCTGCTTTTATTCTTTCAGAAAATTTGGTATTCATTGTTCAAGTATTTTTTATTAAAACAAAGATAAGGTTGAGGATTGGAGGATTTTAAAGTAATCGTAGAAAAAATAATTTTGCACTTTTACTAAACTTATTTTTTAAAACATGGCATTGATAATTTCATCTAATGTTATGTTCATAAAATATTCTTCTATAACAAAATTTTCAAAAACTTTTCTTATTGCAATTTCATCGTGCTTTATATTTTGCAGAGCATTTTCAATTTCTGAAATATCTCTTAAGTTAAAAAAATCGCCATAAATTTTTGCTTCTTTAATAATTCCTTTTTCTACAATTAAGTGCATTTCTACTATGCCACCAATGGTTTTGATGCTTTTATTAAAATTATAATTGGCTACTAAACCAAAGTTCCAATCTTCTTTTACATAACGTTCCTGTTTAATTTCTTCTATTTTTTTTAAATCATCTTTTGTAAATTCATATAGAGTAGCATTGGGTGTTGTGCTTACAATATGATTCATGATTTTTTGTGTAAACTCTTCCAACGTTATTGGTATTTTTAAATGTTGTGAAATATTGGTAACACGTTTTGGAACAGATTTTACAGCTTTATCCTGATATTTTAAAGGATGAATTTTTAATGCTTCGCTTACATTTTTCATTTGCGATGAAAATAAAAGTGTGCCATGATGCAGTAATTTATGTTTGTATAAATGTTCGGCATTACCAGAAATTTTCATTCCATCAATAGTAATATCATTTCTTCCTTCAAACTTAGCATCAACTCCTAAGCTTTGCAGCACCTCAATTATAGGTTGGGTGTATAATTTAAAATCTACCATTTCAGAAGTTTTTCCTTGCTTGGTAAAAGAAAAATTCAAGTTGCCTAAATCATGGTAAACTGCACCACCACCAGAAAGCCTTCTTACCACATGAATGTTATTTTGTTTTACATATTCGTAATTTATTTCTGCTAAAGCATTTTGATGTTTGCCTACAATAATTGCATTGTCATTTCGCCAAAGCATGAAGCAATCTTCTTCAATATGTTTTAAAATATATTCGTCTGTAGCTATGTTAAAATAAGGGTCTGTAGATTGATGATAAATGCAAAGCATATTTTATGTTTTTAAAAAGAGCCGCAAAACTAATCAATAAAATTGCATAATAAAATAAGCTACATTTTATTAAAAATTATACACTACATTAATGAAAAAATTTCTTCCATTTCTTGGTATTTTGTTCCAATCTGCAAAGGTTGAATAATAGTTGTCAAACAAATTTTCAAAACCTGTTTTTATTTGTACAGTTTGGTTAAATATTTTAATTTGTTTAGAAGCAGATAGGTTTAAAATAGTATAATCGTCTGCTCCTGTTTCGCCAAATGTTGGGCTAAAATTTGTTTGCTTTAATGCACCTTCAACTGCACATTCTGCTATAAAATATTTGTGTTGATAACGTATAGTGCTGCCATAACTTATAGGTTGTATTTGTGGTAAATTCAACGATTGGTAATTGCCTTTTCTGTACACCATTTTTCCTGCAATTTGTAACGACTTTGTAAATCGAAAAGTAGAACTCAAACTTAGGTTTAAAATATTTGCATAAGGAAGTTGTTGATACACTTTTACACCATTTGCTCCAAGTGTCATGGGTATAAAATTATTGTTGGGCATACCAATAATGTAATTAAAAATTCTAAAATAATCTGCTTGAAAATGTATAGAAAAATTTTTTGTGTTGTAAGATGTTGATGTATTTATTTCTAAAGATTTTTCATTTTTCATAGTTGGGTTTCCTATATAATCGTACTTGTCAAAACTGTTGAATAAATAAAAGCCATAGCCTTCAGAAATAGATGGTGCTCTTTCGCCAAAACCTACTCCAAAGCTTTGTTGCCATTGATTTTTACGATAATTTATTTTTCCTGCAATGTTTTTAAGCAACCTTGTTTTTGATGCTAATAAATTAGGATAAAATATTTGCAAACTTGTTAAGCCTAATTCATTTTTTATGGTGTTGTTGTTTATACTTAATCCTGCACTAATATTTGCACTCCAGTTTTTGTTCAAATCAATTTTATCTTCTACAAATAATTTTCCAAATAAGGTATGAATACCAGGCCAAGTAAGCATAAACATATCTTTTTCGTTGCTGTTTTTTGAGTACATAGTCATTTCAGCCAATGAAGTATTGTAATGTGCATTTAAGTTGATTAAAAAACTATGATTATCCATTTTTCCCTCCAGTTTAGAATAAAATCCTGCTGTGTTTGCCCAACCTGGCATATCCATGTGTATAGGAACATTAGGACGTTTAGTATCATCCATTAAATGTGTAACAGTATTAAAATAAAATTTAGTTTCCCAATGATTTAGGGTTGATTTCGAATTGTGATATTCGTATTGTACCGAACCAATGAAAGCCTTTGCAAATGCAACATCCATAGGCAATGCAGGATAACCAACATTTCTTGCATCATCGTATATGATAGAAGCAATAATTTGTTTTTGATGATTTATTTTCCATCCTGCTGTTGCCGATAAATTGTATTTTGTAAACTGAGAAAAAGGAATTTCAATATTATTTCCTGCTTTGTAATTTTGAGCATTTCTGTAAGTAAAATCAAGTAAAGTATAAAACTTTTTTTCAGCATATTGCATTGAAGTTCCAATAATTTTTTGCTGATTGGTTGATTCAAAACCTGTAAAAACACTAGCATTTACACCTAATTTATTGGTGTCTATTTTTGTTTTAATCAAATCAATTCCTCCACCAATAGTTGAACCATTTACACCACCAGCTTGACCTGAATGAATGACAGCTTTTGATAAATTAGTAATCTCTACATAAGATGTTACAGGATCCATTTTATCTGTACAAGCACTATAAATACGCATTCCTTCAATGGTAATTACAGAACGTTCACTTGCCATTCCATTTATTAAAGCTTCCCATGCATAAGCTCCACGTTTTACCATATTTATGGCATTGTTATTTTCTAAATAATTGTCTAAAGATGATAGCACTTTTATTTTTTTGTTGGTAGCTTTTTGCTGAACTGCAACCACAACTTCTGCTAACTGATGTGTGCTATCTGTAAAATAAGATGATTGCTGTTGTGCATTTGACTGATGAAATAATAATATCAATAAACTGATAACAACCGATAATTTATTCATGATTATTTATTTTTAAAGAATTGTTTGATACAACCCATTTGCTATATCACACTTTATTTTTATATCAAACAATTCTTTTGTAAAACAATTTCTATTTTTTAGGCATTGTATTAAAACTCAATTTCAAAAAATATACTGCTACTTTCTTGAGTTGCAGTAACAGGTTCTCCTTTTAAAATTGTACCACTTTCGTTTTGTAATTGAAGGTTTATTTTCCAATAACCTGTCATAGTAAGACTTAATTTTCCAAAGTAAGAACCATTCAAAGAAGTTTGTTTTAAATCTACATTATTAGGCGAACCATGATTACCCATACTTGTCATTCTGGGGTCTATTTTTACTGTATAATTATTCACTACAGGATAACTCATCATTGTTTCTTTTTTAAAAAGCATTGCTTCCATATCATTGGTAGCAACTTTAGGGTTTGATGGAGCAACCATTGCTAAAACATAACTCACATTATCACTGCCTTTAAACGACAATACATTTTTTTTAGTTACTGCTTCTACATCAATTCTTTCTGTAGCAGTGTAAGTAATGTTGTTAATGGTGTATTCAATAGTCAAATCCCAATATTCAGTACTGTTTCCAGCCATTTGAAAAACAATAAAACCTTCGTACAAAGAATTGCTGTTGGCAGATTTAGAAACACTTGAATAAGGGCAAGCATGTTGCATACTTGTCATGTGCATTAAAGGCTTCCAATTTGCTGTAGCATTGGTAACTAAACTTCCATCAAGGTTTTTTATTTGAAAAAATATTTTATTATACCCTTGTTGAAATTTTCCATTCTGAGTATAAAAAATAATGTTGTGTGTAGCATTTGAAATACTTTTAGCTGAAACCAAACCATCGGTATCGTTAGGTATTATTGTGTTTTCTTTTTTACAAGATATAAATAGTGTTATAGCAGCTATAAAGCTGAATAGTTTTAATACATTCATTTGAATTAAATTTTTAAATTAATAGAATAGATTATCATACCACATAAGCTGTATGATGAAAAATAAATAGAGGACTATTAACTTAAAAACTCAGGAGGTTTATCGTTTTTTGATAAATAAAGAAAGGAATAATTGTGTTGCTGAAATAAATTGAACGAGGCTTTAATATTGTTAAATGTATTTTCAATAAAAGGGTTTAGAGGTTGATGAAAATACAATACAACTTCTTGTTGTAGCTGAATTATTAAATTATGGTGTGTATTTCTTTCTTCTTGTTTAGCAATTTGTGATAGCTGACATTTACCATTACATTTTAGTTCGGGCTTTGATTTATTTTCGCAAAATAAACTTACAAATGCTTTAGTATTTATTTCGTAAAAGCCAACTAAAATACTATTCTTCATTATACTAAAAAACATTAGTAAAAATAACAAGAGTATTGCACCTTTGCGAAGTAGTAACAATGTAGTTGAATTTTATTTTGGCTGCAAACATAGTAGTAGAATTTTGTTAGTTGCATGATTATAATCATAGACTTTTATGTATTGTAAAAATACCTTTGCATCAGAAAAATAAATACGTTTTTTTTATTAATCAGAAAGTAAATTATAGTAAAATGAAAAATAATCAGTTATCGAAAACATCAAAGCTTTTAGCTATTATAGCTGCGGCATTTTTAATTATTGCTCTTTTTGTTCCTATTTGGAATATTTATTTAGATGCACCACAATATCCTGAAGGTTTAGTGTTGAAAATTTGGGCAAGTAAACTTGCTGGCGATGTAGATATTATCAATGGTTTGAACCACTATATTGGAATGAAAACTTTACATGCAAAAGATTTTATTGAGTTCACAGTATTGCCCTATATATTGGTGTTTTTTGCAGTAATATTTGTGCTGGTTGCATTATTTGGTAAAAAAGGATTTTTATATGTGGCTTTTTGGGCTTTCGTAATATTTGGCGTTGTTGCAATGGTAGATTTTTGGAGATGGGAATACGATTATGGACATAATTTAAACCCTAATGCTGCTATTAAAGTTCCTGGTATGGCTTATCAACCACCATTAATTGGTTTTAAACAATTATTAAATTTTGGTGCTTACTCTATTCCTGCTCTTGGAGGTTGGTTATTTATTTCAACAGGTGTTTTATTACTTATTGCAACTTTAAAAGAATCCAGTTTTCTAAAAAAATTTAGAAAGAAAAATATTGCATCAGCAGCCGTTCTTGTACCTTTTATATTTTTACTATCTTCTTGTGGTAATAAAGGTCCAGAGCCTATTAGCTTAAATAAAGAAGCTTGTAATTTTTGTAAAATGAATATTTCTGATGGACGTTTTGCTGCTGAAATAATTACTAAAAAAGGTAGAGTATATAAGTTTGATGATATTGTTTGTATGAATGGATTTATAGAATCAAATGATAAAAATGATTTTAAAAGTTATTATGTAAGCGATTATAACAAAGAAAACTTTTTAATTGATGCTACAACAGCATTTTATGTACAACACGAATCTTTAAGAAGCCCAATGGCAGGCAATGTTGCAGCTTTTAGTACAGAAGATAATGCAAATAAATTTGCAAAAGAAAAAAATACTACTTATGCCAACTGGCAAAATGTAAATAAGTTTTATACTAATAATTCAAGTCATAATGAACATCACGAAGAATAAGGCTTTTGTTATTGTTTTGCCATTATTATTGTGTTGTTTGTTTTATAATTCAGTTCATGCTACTGTTATAAAAGTAGGAAACGATAAAACGTATAAAACTATTAAAGAAGCTTTACAGCAAGCAACCTCTGGCGATACAATAATTATTAGCAAAGGCATTTATAAGGAAGGTAATATTGTTATCAATAAACCAATTTGTATTATTGGCGAAGATTATCCAATAATTGATGCAGAATTTAAAACGGAAGTTATTTCTGTTAAATCCAGCAACGTTGTAATTAAATATTTGCAGATACAAAATAGTGGAAGAAGTGCTATGGTTGATGAAGCTGCAATTAAAGTTTATGATGAAAAAAATATTTTAATAGAAGGAAATAAACTGATTAATAATTTCTTTGGGGTTCACTTACAATATGCTTCTCACTGTATTGTAAAAAATAATTTTATTAAAGCTTCTCAAAAAGAAGAATATGAATCTGCCAATGGAATACATTGCTGGAAAAGCGATAGCCTTCAAATAATTGGAAATACAATTTATGGTCATAGAGATGGTATTTATTTTGAGTTTGTAAAAAATTCAGTAATCTGGCGAAACATTTCTCAAAATAATTTACGCTATGGTTTGCATTTTATGTTCTCCAATAAAAATGCTTACATCACCAATTATTTTAGTAACAATGGAGCAGGCGTAGCTGTAATGTTTAGCAAAGAAGTAGTAATGATGAATAATACTTTTGATGAAAGTTGGGGCGATGCTGCTTATGGTGTTTTGTTTAAAGAATTATCCGATTGTTATTTATCTGGCAATAAATTTTTAAGAAATACTACAGGTGTTTTTTTTGAAGGAGCTAATAGAATAATTGTAGAAAAAAATACTTTCGTAGGCAATGGTTGGGGCTTGCGTTTACAGGCAAGTTGTATGGATAATAGAATAGAAAGAAACAATTTTATAGGCAATACTTTCGATGCAGCTACCAATGGTTTTCTTACATTAAATTATTTTAATGAAAACTATTGGGATAAATACGAAGGCTATGATTTGAATAAAGATGGGGTTGGTGATATTCCTTTTAGACCCTTGAGTTTGTTTTCTGTAATTGTAGAAAAAAATCCACCTGCAATGTTGTTGTACAGAAGTTTTATGATAACGCTATTGGATAAATCTGAAAAAATATTGCCTTCGCTAACACCAGAAAATTTTATAGATAATAATCCAAGAATGAAGCCTTATACATTATGATTAGCATTAAAAATATTAGTAAAAATTTTGGCAAATTAAAAGCGATAGACAACCTTAATCTTGAATTAAATAAAGGCGAGTGTATTGCTTTAATTGGTCCTAATGGTTGTGGTAAAACTACTTTAATAAAAAGTATTTTAGGTATGGTATTACCAGAATCTGGAGAAATTTTATTTGATGGAAAAAGCATTAAAAACGATAACGATTATAGAAATTATATTGGTTATATGCCTCAAATAGGACGTTATCCTGAAAACATGACTATAGGGCAAATTATAAACATGATTCAAGGCATAAGAAACACACAAGAAGCATTGGATAAAACATTATACGAGCAATATGCAATAGAAAAAATGTTGGATAAAAAGATGAGAACTTTAAGTGGTGGAACAACTCAAAAAGTGAGTGCTGTATTGGCTTTCATGTTTCAGTCCAAAGTGTTGATTTTAGATGAACCTACTGCAGGTTTAGATCCTATTTCATCAGAAGTTTTAAAAGAAAAAATTATTGATGCAAAAAATAAAGGCAAGCTCATTTTAATTACATCGCACCTGCTAAGTGAGTTGGAAGATTTAGTAACTCAAGTAATATTTATGCAAGAAGGCAAATTAATATTACACGAAAATGTAAATGATTTAAAACAAAAAACAGGTGAGCAAACTATTGCAAAATCAATTATTCAATTATTAAAACAAGGCAAGGCATGATTCGTATTTTAAAATATGTAGCATTGGATATACTCAAAAATAAAATTGTAATTGCATATACAATAATGTTGGCTTTATTTTCTTGGAGTGCTTTTGGTTTGGAAGACAATGAATCTAAAGGAATATTAACAGTATTAAACATTGTATTGCTTACAGTGCCTTTGGTATCAATTTTATTTTCTACTATTTACATATACAACAGTAATGAGTTTGTAGAATTATTAGTAAGCAATCCTGTAAAAAGGAGTATGGTATGGAAAGCTTTGTTTACAGGATTATCAATAAGCATGGTAGCTGCTTATTGGATTGGTGTAGGAATTCCATTATTAATTTATGCAAACTTTGCAACTGCAATAATGATGCTTGTTGCAGGCAGTTTACTTTCTGTCATTTTTGTTTCAGTTGCATTTTTATGTAGCACACTTACCCGAGATAAAGCAAAAGGTATTGGCATTTCTATTATGCTGTGGTTGTATTTTGCTTTATTGTTTGATGGTTTGGTTTTGTTTTTATTTTTTCAATTTGCAGATTATCCTGTAGAAAAAGTAGTGGTATTATTAAGTGCATTAAGCCCTGTAGATTTAAGTAGAATACTTATTCTTTTAAGATTAGATGTATCTGCAATGATGGGCTATACAGGTGCTGTATTTCAACAATATTTTGGAAGTAGTTGGGGCTTGTTAGTATCGTTTGGATTATTGTGTTTATGGGTTTTTGTTCCATTTTATATTTCATTAATAAAATTTAAAAGAAAAGATTTATAAAAGTTTATCGAATTTTCTCCACCCTTAAAAAATAAAAAAATTTTTCAACATGAAGCCCGATATTCAAAATAAACAAGACATTGAAAAAATTGTACAAAATTTTTATAATAAAGTAAAAGAAGATGAATATATAGGGCACTACTTTACCAAAGTAGTACATGTAAACTGGGAAAAACATGCAACTTTAATGACATCGTTTTGGGAAAATGTTTTGTTTTATACTGGTAATTATGAAGGCAACCCTGTGAATGCTCATAAAAGTGTACATTACTTAAAACAAACAACTGCTGAACATTACGAAAGATGGATGACTTTGTTTAATAACGTTATTGATGAAAGCTTTGAAGGAGCAAATGCCAATAAAATGAAAACACATGCAAAAGCCATTGCACAAATCATGTTAAGTAAAATGTAAAATATTTTTTCTACAATTGTTTACAGATATTGTTGTCTTTTTAAACCATTCTACAATTACATTTGCTCAAATTTTTTTAAGTATAAATTTTGTCTAAAAAGTTTACCATATTACTACTGCTTATTTTATTTTTTGGAGTATATAATTATTGGATTTATACACAAAGCCAACCAACAACAAAACCAGCATTAAGTAAAGCAGCTTTTGAAGGTCAGCAATTATGGATAAAAAATAATTGCAATGCTTGTCATCAGTTCTATGGTTTAGGAGGTTATTTAGGACCAGATTTAACAAATGTATATTCCAATAAGGGAGAAGATTTTATTAAAGCTATGCTCAATAGTGGTATTAACACAATGCCTAAATTTGAGTTTAATGAAATAGAAAAAAACAACATTGTTGCATACTTAAAAGAAATAGATAATACAGGATTTTACCCTGATAAAAAAGCAACTTTTCAAAAAAATGGTTGGGTAATTATAAATTATAAAAATGAATAAAAATAAAGCTCCATTACTATTTTTAATTACAGGAATTACTGCTTTATTAATAGCTATTACATTTGGCGTAATAGCTACTATTCAATATATAAAATTCGATTTTATAAAATCGGTTTTACCTTTTAATCGTATAAGACCTATGCACGTTACAGGTGCATTAAGCTGGATTTTATTAACTGCTATTGGAGGTATTTATTATTATTTAAACAAAGAAGGATATATAAAAAAACACATTGCTGCACCATTACATTTTATCATTTTCTTTTTAACAGGACTTGCTATTTACACCTGTTATTCTTTAGGAATTTTGGGTGGTAAAGAATATTTAGAATTTCCTCCAGTACTGATAATTCCTATTTTAATAGGTTGGGCAATTTTTGCTACAACTTTAATTAGTGCATTTAGAAAAGGATTTACTAAAAAGCCTGTATATTATTGGATGTGGACTACTGGAGCTATATTCATGATTTATCATTTATCAGAAGCATATTTATGGCTTACACCTTATTTCAAAGAAAAGTTTTTAGCCAATACTGTTTTACAATGGAAAGCAGGAGGTTCATTTGTAGGTTCTTGGAATATGTTGGTGTATGGAACTGCAACTTATTTAATGGCAAAAATTAGTCCTGAAAGTGGCGTAGGCACTGATAAAAAATCTTTCTTTTTTTATTTTTTAGGCTTAACAAATTTAATGTTTGGGTGGGCACATCATGTATATATTGTACCTATTGCACCTTGGATTAGATACTTTGCATATTTAATAAGTATGACCGAATGGATTTTATTGTTCAACATTATTTATACCTGGAAAAAATCTTTAGCATTTAATAAAACTATTGAAAACAAAACTGTAATTAGATTTCTTTCTTTAACAGATAAATGGGTACTCATAAATTTATTTGTAGCACTTTTAATTTCTATTCCTTTTATAAATTATTATACTCATGGTACACATGTAACAGTTGCACACAGTATGGGTACAACAATAGGTATCAATACTACAATTTTATTAGCATCTGTTTCTTATATTATTCAAAACGAAATTTCTGCTTTTAATTTTAAACCAGTTTTAAAAGGAGTATCACTGCTTAATATTTCTTTAATTTTATTTTTAATAACATTATTAATTGCTGGAGCATCAAGAAGTGCATGGATGTATTCTTTAAACTCAGAAGTATTTGCATCTATGCAATATAAATTACAAGGCGTTTATATTGCTTTATTAATTTTTGGTTCAATGTTAGCAACCTCAATATTAATAATAACAATTCCTTTATTAAATAGTTTGATAAAAGCTTTTAGGAGAAAATAAATTTCATTTAAGCATTTATTTCTGTAGAAGACTTCCTGAAAATATTTACAAGTAAAATACTTATAAATAAAATTAATGCAACGCCAAACAATATTTCATTAATGTAAGGCACAGGTGTATAAGTTAAAGCTGCAAAGCCTTGTATGCTTAAAATCAATTCGTTTAAAATAACACCAATTAAAAATGAAATAGTAGCAAATTGTAAAACAACAGTAGGTAAAAGAAATTTTCTGTAAAACATATAACCAATAATAAATAAACTAAACACCCCTAATAAAATTAAGTGTATATAAGCAATAATAATGGGTCTAAACCCATACACCATTTGACTTAAAGAAGGAATAACAGAAATAGTTTGTAAAATAAATTTTATGGTTAAAGCCAATGCTGCTGCATAAAAAAATATATTTACCCATTTAGGAGTATTATTTATTTTTTCTTTTCTTAAAATTGTATAACCTGTATAAACCAAATGCATCCAAGCTATAAATTGTATTACAACTGCAATTACAGCAATAACATACAACCATGTTGGTAATTTAGCCCAAAGAATAGATAAAAGAAAGGCAGGTATTACAGTAAGTATAAATGCATTAAAATATTTTTTTAGTGAAGGAAAATTTTTAGGCAAAATGCTTGCTACCATTGCCATTCCTCCAAAGAAAAACCAGCCATTTTGTTGAAAGTGTAAATGATAATAAACTGAACCAAGATAAAAGTTGTGCGAAAAATTTTTACTTAAAATAATATATGCTAAGCAAGCAGGACCAACTGCAGATAAAACATTTAACAATAATCCTGCTATTGCCCAAGGTTTTGAAGTATTTTCTTTTGGTAAAAACTTACTGTCTTTAATAAATGCTATTGTAAAAAATATATTTACAAATACAACCAAAGATGATAAAAGAATGGCAATAAGTTTATACCCCAAAATTGTAAAAGCCACTAAACTTATAAATGCACAAATAAGATTTGCTGCAATAAAAAAGTAGTATTTTTTTTGTTTGGCAACAGGTAAATAAGGAAAAATAATATAAGCTAAACCACAATAAATTATATGACTTATCCAGCCATTAAACCCAAAAAAAGAGTGAGCGTGTAATAAATTTTTTTGTTCAAGATAAGGAAAGTTAAATGCAATTTTATAACGCATAGTAGTGCCAAATAAAGCTACAATTAATAGGCTTATTAATCCAAACTGAAACCACTTTTTTAAATTAAAACTGTTAGGCATTGTTGTTAATAATATAGTTTGTGGTCTATAATTTTTACAGTACCATCTGCATTCATTTTTCTCAAAGTTCGTATCACCGTTTCTACTCTAAGGCTTGTAAAATCTGCAATTTGTTGTCTTGTATAAGGTATCAATAACAACTCATTGGTATTTAAGTTTTCCTTGTATCTGTATAAAAATAACTCAATAATATCTTCTGGTGTAGTGCCAATTCTTATTTGCACTAAACTTGCTTTATCGTATAAACGTTCAGCAAAATTAAATAGAAATGAAGTAGTAATTTCAGGAAAGTCTTTAAAAATATTTAGTAGCTTATCTCTTGTTATTCTTATAACTACTAAGGGCGAAGTAGCAATAGCATTGCTTATATATGGTTTTTCCAATAACAATGGTGGCTCGCCAAAACTTTGCCCTATTGTGAATATACCTTGAATTATTTCTTTGCCATTATCGTTGGCAGAAAACAACTTTACATCGCCTTCTATAATTTGATGATAGAAGTGAGGTAAGCTACCTTCATTGTAGATATATTCACCTTTAGCAAACTTTTTGGCAACGCCACCATACGCTATTAGAATATTATAGTCTATTTGCATTAAACAGTTTTGAACTATAATAGATTATTGTTTTTTTAGAAAATTAAAATTTATTCTACAATAAATTTACCTTTCATCATACCAGAATGACCAGGGAATGAGCAAAGATATTCGTAAGTTCCTTTAGCAGGAGCTTTAAATTCTACACTTGTAGTTTCGCCTCCACCAATAGTTTTTGTATGTGCAATAATGCTTTTTTGGAAAGAAGCAGGAATATGATCTGTACCACTTGCATCTAAAGCTGCAGTAACAAATTTATTAAAATCTGTACCAGTAGCTAATAATACAAAGTTGTGTCCCATAGCTGTTTTAGGTAATTTACCAGTATGTTTTAAAGTTAATTTTACGGTAGAACCTTCTTTTACTTTAATTTCTGTTTTGTCGAATTTCATGTCATCGCCAGCAGATAAAGTAATTGCACCATCAGTAGCAGCAGGTGCTTCAGTAGCAGCAGGAGTTTCTGTTGCTGCTGGTGTTTCAGTAGCAGCAGGAGTTTCTGTTGCTTCAGTGTTTTCAGTTTTGTTTGAACTACAAGCAGTCATAATAAGTGTTACTGACGCTAAAACTAAAATTGATTTTTTCATTTTGTTTTGTTTTTAAATTTATGAGTGAATAATAATTAACTAATTTTTTATGCTAAAGATGGCTTTAGCTTTTCTTCTATTTTAATAGCTTTAGGAAACAAAATATTGTTTTCTAAATGAATATGCAAATGTAAGTCTTCTTCAAATTCTTTTAGTAAAGAAAAGGTAACTTTATAGGTACTACAAGCATCAATAGGAGGAGTATAGTTGTTAGAAAGTTCTGCAATTTTTCTAAAGCGTTCCCCTTCTGCATCATGCTCACTCATCATCATATTAATAGGGTTTTGCACTGTGCCAAATGGTGCTTGAATGTTGGTGCCATTTTGTTTGGCTTTTACCATTTCTCTTATATAAGGAAATAAAACTTCTTCTTCTTTTTCCATGTGTTCTGCAAAATCTTCACAAGATTCTTTAAATAATTCTTCTATGTCTAAAAGTTCAGGATGTCTTCCTCCGTGCACTCTTACTACTTTATGCAAAAAAGGAGTTATTTCTTTTATTTTTTCTTTTACAAAACGATGGTGTTTTTTTTCTATATAGTCTACCAATAAATCAATAGGCCAGGAGCTATAATCAATGTTAGAATTTTCATTAGCAGCAGTTGCTTCATTTAATTTTTCAATAATTTCTTTACTGTCTATTTTCTTTTGCTCACAAGCTTCTGCTATGGAACGATGTCCATTGCAACAAAAATCTATTTTGTTTTGTTTAAAAATAGCAGCAGCTCTATAATCTTGTGCTACTAATTCGCCTACTATTGTTTCGTTTGTAATACTCATTTTGTTAATTTTTTTATAGATTTTTTTAGAAAAAAAAGAACTGTTTGCTATGGTATCTATACTATAAAAACAGATTTTCCATTGGTAAAATCAAGAGCCAAATCATACAAGGAAGTGCTACACATTATGTCTTTTATTTCATCTTTAATTACCTTAAACTTTGAGTGTATGGGGCATGGGTTTATATCGCTGCATTTATTTAAACCTAAAGCACATTTGGTAAAAATTTTATCGCCATCAATAGCATAAATAATTTCTATCACTTTTGTTTCTTTCATTTTATCTATATCAATATCAAAACCCCCAGTTGGTCCTTTAGATGATTGTATTATATTTTCTTTTGAAAGAGTACCTAAAATTTTGGCAGTAAATGCTTCAGGATTTCCAGTTTTTTCAGCTATTTCAGGAATTTTTACTCTTCTTCCATTTAACGATTGTGTTGCAATATAAAGAACGGCTTTTATGCCGTGTTCGTACGATTTTGAAAACATTTTTTTGATTTAAGTGTGCAAAGATACGTTTTGTTTTATTTTTAGATAAATATCTTAATGTATAATTGAATTTTACGCAAAAACTGTATTCTGGTTATATCAGTGCAATTTTCCTGTAATTAATAAATTATTACAAATAGCAATTAAAATACTTAGCCAGAAAAGTAAATTAGGAAATAATAACCTTTTGGGATAACTAAAAACATTGCCTGCCAATGCTGCAATGGGTATTAAACTTAGTGCAGAGGCTTCTATTGATGTATTGCCAAAAACAAAGCAAACAGGTAGTAATAAAATTAAAAGTATAAGTATTACACTCCAATTCTTTCTTATTTGTATTACCATTCTTACACTATTGGCTTGATTGTAATAAATACTTGCCAACAGTATTACACCTAAAATACTTATGCTTAACCATAGCCAAATTGTAGCTTGTTGTATTGGTAAATGAAAATGTATATCTGGTAAGTAAATATTTATTTTATGAAACTGATTGCTTAAATACAACCAAGCACCTAAAAAATAAAAGGGTAAAATAATACCCATAAGTAACACAACCCACTCTACTAATTTAAAAGAACGCTCAATAGCTAAAGCAAAAAATACAACTAAAATAATAATGTAAGTAGGATGATAAGCTAATATAGTTGCACCAGCTATTAAACCAATATTAAAGAGTAAAGTTTTAGGCGTTTGAGCAACACTTAATCTTGCTAATTTTAAAAAAATCCAGATAACTAAAAAGTTGCTTATTAATGCTGCACTTAATTGGCTCCATTGTGTAAAAAATGCAGTTGCTAAAATGTACGACATAGCAACGGTTTGATGCTGATGTTGAAACATTTTAAAATTGTTGAGAGCAATGTTTAAGCGTAAGGCTTGTACAAAAACAGTTATAATGTATAAAACAAAAATTACAGAACTGTTTAATGGAGCAATATATTTTGCTAACAATATATTGATTAAGCCATTGTTGTTATCTAATAAAACTGTAGTTGGAATTATTAAAATATGAAAATGTACTGCTAATAGCAATAAAAATAAAAGTACAATTCCTGAAATAGATTTATCTCTAAAAAGAAATACCATTGGTTACAAATCAATTTTTGCAAAGCAAACATAGCCTCTGTACAAACAAGGAACAATTATTTGTTTTGCTCCTACTTGTTTTGCATAGCGTGGCATAAATTCATATCCTTTTTCTAAATTTTTTAAAGTAGGGCTTCTTGTTATTTGACCTTCGCCATCTATAGCTTGTTCATTTAATACCCAATTTCTACGTTCTAAAATGTTGAATAAAAATTTTATATCCTTACCCGTATTGATTATTGAATAACCCAACATTTCATCAGAATTGTCATCGTACTGAGATTTTATGATAACATTAGACCAATCTATTTTTGCTGCTGAATCGTAACTCAAGAGCAAAATATTATCTGCATAATAACGTGTTACATTGTTAAAGTTATTCATAGCACCCCAAGGATACCAAGGCGATCCAAAACTTCCTCCATAATATCCATAATTATAATAACCACCACCATAAGGATTTCCATAATAAGGATAATTATAATAATCCCATCTGTTATTTATTCCACCACTTCTGGAAGAAGTATATACAGCTTCTGCTATAATAATAAAACCTCCATCTACTTTTGTAATTATGTTGCGTAAAAAGTAGTCATTAAAAGCAGTTTTA
>Ga0116193_1001062_pt1 | contig 24050 bp, 19 predicted proteins | sample AD_UKC115_MetaG_FD_89892 | JGI IMG/M metagenome (GOLD analysis project Ga0116193, IMG submission 89892) | Active sludge microbial communities of municipal wastewater-treating anaerobic digesters from Hong Kong - AD_UKC115_MetaG | ecosystem: Engineered > Bioreactor > Anaerobic > Digestate... | reverse complement strand
TGATTTCACACCAGGAGAAGAAGCCGGAACAAAGACTATCACACTGACAATTACCGGAAAATATGCTTATGGAAAATTGAAATCTGAAAAAGGTACCCACCGGCTTGTACGATTATCTCCTTTTGATGCGGCACATCGGCGACATACTTCCTTCGCGATGGTGGAAGTGCTCCCGGAAGCAATCGATGATGATTCAATCGAAATTCCGGCAGACGAAATTCGGATTGACGTTTTTAAATCCTCAGGTGCAGGCGGCCAGAACGTTCAGAAGAACTCAACTGCAGTTCGACTGCTCCACATCCCGACTGGAATCATTGTTACCTGCCAAAATGAACGATCACAGACACAAAACCGTGAAAATGCAATGAAAGTATTAAAATCCAGGCTTCTCGATATTAAACATCAGGAACAAGAAAAAGAATTAGGCGAACTTCGAGGAGAATATGTGAAAGCAGAATGGGGTAGCCAGATTCGATCTTATGTGCTGCATCCATACCAGATGGTAAAAGATCACAGAACGGATTTTGAAGTTGGTAATGCACAATCTGTACTCGATGGTAATTTGGACGGTTTTATGGAAGCTTATCTGAAATTTTTATGTAAATCAAAATAGTTTTTAGTAATTTAATAATACCGATCTTGTTTACAGCGATTCGAAATATGAAAATATTCTTTGCTGTTCGTTCTTTATTCGAAAGAATAATTCATATTTCGAATTGTTGTCATGGTTATCCTATAAGTATATTATTCTTACCTGTCTCAGTGATTTGAAATCCTTTTTTTAATCTCTCAATAAGTCCCATTTTTCTTTTTTCAGATTTTATGGCATAATGTTTTTATTGATAATTTTTTCCAAATATCTGTCATTTATTTGAAATAGAACCTCGTTATAAGTCGCAATCGGGAAAAACTTGTTATTTTGAAATTATTACATGAAGCATAATAATTTCAAAATAACAGAGAATTACCCCCTCATACTTTTTTTGTAGGAGAAAAAAATGAAAAAAATGTTCTCTGAATTTTCAGCATTTATATCGAAAGGGAATGTCATTGGTTTGGCAGTCGGTCTCATGATGGGAACAGCTTTCAATGCAATTATCACTTCCCTGATTAATGACATTTTCATGCCGATCATCGGTTTGATCACATCCGGCGTATCTTTTCAGAACTGGTTTATTCCGCTTAATGGTGAGTCTTATGCAACGTTGAAGTTGGCTCAGGATGCTGGCGCTCCAATCATAACGATAGGAAACTTTATATCAGCTCTACTGACATTTATCATCATCGCAATTGTATTGTTCTTTGTTATGAAAGCAATGGGAAAATTTATAAACGCTTTGGAAAAGAAGGAAGCAGAAGCCCCGAAACCCGTAGAACCATCAAATGAAGTGAAACTATTAACCGAAATTCGAGATGCTTTAAAAAGTAAATAAATTTTATACATTTTCAGGAAACAGGAATACTTAGTTTGTCAGTTACTGCAACAACGTATTCCTGTTTTCCATTTCTTTTAGTAATTTGTCACATAAAATAATTACGTACTTCACATTTTCGATTCTTCTTCCTCTTTATAAACAGACTAAAATGAGTTTTTAAAGTATACTGATAAATGAGCAGGATAAAATGTCAGGCAAGTAAAAGATATTTGCTCTTATTTTGTAATAGAAGATTTTAATATTCTATTTAGGAGGAAAACTCGCATGAAGAAAAGTTTATTTGTTTTTGCTGTTGCAGTATTAGCGCTTGCTCTTACTGCCCCTGTTTTTGCTCAGAGCGGTGTTTTGAGCGTTCTATGCACTCCCCAGGAATTATGGTGCCAGGGTATGGAAGAAGCATTCGAAGCGAAATATCCTGAAATCGATGTACAATGGATTCGCTTATCATCAGGCGAAGGCTTAGCCAGAGTTCAGGCAGAAGCAGGAAATCCTTCCTTTGATATCTGGTGGGGCGGCCCGATGGACAGTTTCATTGCAGCAAAAGACCAAGGTGGTCTCCTTGAACAATATGAATCCCCGAACCTCAAAAACATAAATCCCGATTTTTATGACTTATTTGTTGACAAAGATCATTATTATACGGGAATTTACATGGGTTCACTGGCTTTCATGACCAATACAGACTGGTTAGCTGAAAACCCTGGAGTTGAAGCACCAAAATCCTTCGAAGATTTGCTGAAACCAGAATATAAAGGACAAATTGTTATTTCTCATCCGTCAACTGCAGGAACTGCCTATACTTTCCTTTCAACCGTACTACAGGTTATGGGTGAAGAAAAGGGCTGGGAATATTTGAAGAAATTCAATGACCAGGTTGCCATGTACACAAAATCTGGTTCCGGTGCTGGTAAATATGTTGCCTCCGGTGAATTCGGTGTTGGTGTCATGTTCTCCCATGATATGGTCAAAGAGATTGAAGATAATGGTGCACCAATGACGATCTCTTTCCCGTCAGAAGGAACTGGCTATGAAGTTGGAGCCGAAGCAATTTTGAAAGGTGCAAAGAACCTTGAAAATGCAAAATTATGGTATGACTGGGCAATCACTCCGGAAGCACAGGCTTTGGGTCCAGTATTTCAATCGTATCAGGCGCCAACAGTATCCGGTGTTGAATTATCACATCCCGAATTATTGGATGTAAAACTGATCAATTATGACTTCACATGGTCAGGTGCTCATAAACAGGAATTCCAGGACAAATTCGCAAATGAAATCCAGAATGCTGAAATGGATGAAAGCGGAGTCATGAAGAAATAGTTCCCAATGAATGTTTTAGATAACTAAAACATTTTGAAGGGCGGTACATTCAAGCTGCCGCCCTTCTTCTTTTTTTTCAAACCAATAAGTACATCTATTTTATCAATTTCAATTAGCGGAGCGGGAAATGACAGATATTCAGGCAAATACTCTTAAAAGAAAAAAGCCATCAGGCTTAATCCGCCAAATTCGGGAAATCGGATTGATTGCCCGCGATCCGATTTTAATGATCGCATTAATTTTTTCATTTATATTTCTGATCATTTTTATATTTTATCCAATTCTTAGAACGGTGATTCGAGGATTTGTATCAGATACCGGTCAGACTGATTTGACTCAATTTGCGCGGTATTTTGATGGCACCATCTTCGATGGCATTACGAAATTATTGAGATCGGCTGGTTTGATTTTACAAGAGACTGCCAAATACGGCCGGACTTATCGCGCCGTATTTGCTGACACCATAAAGATGGGATTGATGTCATCGACTTGCGGAACAATCGTCGGTTTCATTTTTGCATATGCGACTGTACGCTGCAATGTCCCAGGCAAAAAATTTGTCCATTTACTGGCGTTAGTTCCCACTGTTTCACCGCCATTTGCGGTTGCGATTGCAATGATTCAATTATTTGGCAGAAATGGCTTGGTGACCAAAACGCTTCTGGGTATCAAATTTACACCCGGCATGAATGATATTTACGGGATGGATGGTCTGGTGATTGTCCAGACTTTAACTTTTTTCTCCGTTTCCTATCTGATGCTGAAATCGATGATGGAACGTTTGGATGCCTCTATGGAAGAAGCTGCTGAGACATTGGGAGCAAGCAGGTTTTATCTCTTCCGAACAATTACCCTGCCATTGCTGATCCCGGGAATTGCAGCGAGCTTTATGCTTTTATTTGTAGAGTCACTGGCAGATCTTGGTAATCCTCAATTCATTTCGGGCAATACAACAGTCCTTTCCTCACAAATCTATATGGCAGTCATCGGAGAATACAACTATCAAAAAGCCTCAGCGCTCTCCTTCGTCTTGCTGTTGCCCACACTAATTGTATATCTCGTTCAGAGGTACTATATTTCTCGCCGTTCATACATTTCCGTTACAGGAAAACCAACAGTCGGGAAAGTTTACGAAAAAAGTAATGGAATCCGTACCATTTTTGCTGTTCTGGTTTATATAATCTGCGCATTTATCGTCGTTATTTATCTTACAGTCATTGCAAGTTCGTTTGTGAAAAATTGGGGCATCAACTTCACACCAACGCTGAATAACTGGACAAAAATGTTTGGCCGCGGTTTGGAATCAATTTTGGATACAACCTTCCTGAGTCTCTATGCGACTCCGATCGCCGCTCTCTTAGGAATGGTTATTGCTTTCCTGGTTGTTCGTAAAAAATTTCCTGGGAAAGAAGTTCTTGATTTTGGTTCGAATATCGGCGGAGCAGTTCCCGGAACAATCGTCGGTATGGGTTTTATCCTGACTTTTAATTTTCCAAATCCATGGCTGGCAATTTTTTTAGTAGTTGCCGGAAGCTGGTTTTTCATAACTTGTGTTGCTGAGACCTGGAAAAAACGCATCACTATTCTTATTCCAGGTGTTTTACTCGGTCTCATTTTCAGTTGCCTGGATGACGGTGGATTTCTTTGGGGACCTACTGGCTGGTTTGGATTAAATTTTCAACGAATATCTGGCAATATCCTCAGTGAAAGCGCAATTCCCTTCGGTATCGGGCTGAACAATATTTATTACGTTGTCGGAGCATGTTTCATTTTACTGTCGATTTTTCTAACAACGCAGCGGTCGTATCGAAGTATGGGAAAAACTGCATTTTGGGTTGGTATTTACCTTTTGCTCAATCGAATTATTCCCTATATTACAAAACCAATTCGCATTTATGGGAAACAACAAAAAATTCGCTGGTGGAAAGCGCTATGTACACAGGGAGCAGATTATCTTGAAGTGCCTTTTTCGTTACCGACTTTTTTTCTGGGTGTGTGTCTGTTTTTTGTGACTGCAATAATCATTTATCAATACCGCGGAAAATTTGAGAAACTGATTAAAACGATATTTTTGATTCTTTCCATAATGATTTTATTCACCGGTGATCAGATGCAAATGAATGGTAGCGCCTATATTATCCTTTTTGCATTTTTAGTTCGTTCACTTCCTGCTTCAGTACGTTCAGGTATTGCAGCCTTGCAGCAAATCGATTATTCGATTGAAGAAGCGTCAACAATTTTAGGCGGGGATAGTCAATATACTTTCCGAAAAGTCACATTGCCTTTAATCCTTCCTGCTTTAATGACAGGATTGATATTCAGCTTCACACGTCATATGACAAGTCTTTCTGCCATTATTTTCCTTGTGACTTCCAAATGGCAGATTGTGACTGCATCAATTATGAGCGGATGGGAACAGGATGGAATTAGCTATGCAGCGACCTACTCATCGGTCATTATTGTTCTGGTACTGATTTTTATCGGGATCATGAATATTGTTACCAGAAAAATATTGAAAATTGATGCAAATATCGATATCAATTCCGCCTTCTGAGTTAAAGGAGTAATAATTTATGTACCTTGAAATTGATCATGTTGAAAAAGTTTTTCCTCCCAGAGGAGGAGCCAAAGAAGTCAAAGCGCTGGATGGAATATGCATCGAAATCAATAAAGGTGAATTAGTAACCATGCTTGGACCTTCAGGTTGCGGTAAAACCACCACACTTCGATTAATTGCCGGATTTGAGTTTCCTACAGGCGGGAATATCCTGTTAGATGGAAAACTAATTAATAATGTTCCAACACATAAAAGAGATATGTCCATGGTTTTTCAAAGCTATGCGATTTTTCCGCATCTAAATGTTTATGAAAACATCGCATATGGTCTGAATGTCCAAAAAATCAGCAAGGATGACCAAAAAAGACGTATTAATCAAGTATTAGAAATGGTACATCTTGAAGGATTCGAAACACGAGCTCCCAATCAATTATCCGGCGGACAACAACAGCGCGTTGCGCTTGCCAGAGCACTCGTGATGGAACCAAAAGTACTGCTGATGGATGAACCGCTTTCTAATCTTGACACGAAATTGCGAGAAAAAATGCGTTTCGAAATTCGTCAATTACAAAGGGAACTGGGTTTCACTTGTGTTTACGTAACACATGATCAACTGGAAGCGATGGTCCTTTCAGACAAAGTTGTTGTTATGAACGCAGGAAAAATAGAACAAATTGGCGCTCCTCGTGATATTTACCGTTACCCTAAAACAAAATTTGTAGCGGATTTTATAGGAAGGGCGAATTTTTTGAACGGGATCATTCGAAATGTATCACAGAATGAGTTAGAAATCGAAGTTGAGGGAAAAACCATTTTCCTTTCTGATCCGAGATATGTTGATTTTAATGCGGGAGAAAAAGTCGATGTTGTTGTTCGCCCTGAAATGGTTCATGTCCGCAGAGAAGAAGGTAAATTTGAGGCTAAGATCATCCAGGCAGCATATCTTGGAGAATCCATTGAGTATGTTTTAGACTTGAACGGGAAACAAATAACTGCCCATGAGACGGATCCTGCGAGACTGGATATAATTCCTGAAAAATCAAATGTGAAAGTATCATTTATCGAAAACTGTCTGCACGTCTTAAAAGCATAGTAAAAAAGAGCATCTCCAGTTTTGGAGATGCTCTTTTTTACTCCTTTACCATAATTCTTTCCTTAATTCATAACAATTCGAATTATTTTTTTGAACTGCTCTCCGTTTACAGCAAGTTGAAAGACATGGATTAGTCGTTGTTTTTGTATTCCGCTCAAAAATAACACAACGATCAATCATTCAGGCCATATTTCAAATTACTGCTTCTTTTTTGAATCGTATAAAAGAGGCTATAATAATCGATAGTATTTCAAAAAAGAGAGTATCATGAATCAAATTCGTCATTTTATATGTTTATTTTCAATCATCCTCGGCATTTCTGCATGTTCTCATATTCCTCAAGAGAATAAATATGATCTTTATACGCAAGCGGCTCAGACGATTGCCGTAAATTTAACTGAAACCGCAGCAGCTATGCCGCCGACTCCGACAACCACAACGACTCCCACCAATACTCCAACAGTACTGCCAACGAATCCGATTATCCTCATTCCAACCGCAATCTCAAATACAGAAGTGACTCCAACTTCAAATATTATTAATCCGTATCAGGTGGAGTTTCTCAGTGTAGAACCATATCCCAATCAATTTACACCAGGGCAAAAATTTCAACTGACCTGGCAATTAAAGAATATCGGAACGGCCACCTGGTCAGGAAAATATAAATTTGCTTATCATAAAGGCATTCAACTTGCAGATCAGTCCATATATGAAATTAATCAGATCGTTCAGCCTGGACAAACATTAATTATTACGATGCCATCTACAGCGCCTGCAGAATATGGAACATATCAGACAGAATGGTCATTTTCCAATCCGGAAGGAATCACTTTTTATTATGTTTATTATACGGTTGTAGTAGGTGACCAGACTTTTATTACGAGTGAACCGACTTTGACCCCATCAGAAACGCCATCATTATAGATCAACAGAAAAGTCCAATCCCTAAGAAAAAATTGGTGACTTTTGAGGAATTATGAAAAAAACATTTCACAGCATAATCTTTTTTGTCCTTTTCCTGCTTTTCCTTTCTTCGTGTACCAATACTCCGGATGCCGTAATGATTCGAAACACAGATAAAGCAGCAACGGAACAAATAAATCAGCTTGAAACCGCAGCAGCGATGCCCCCGACAGAGACTGCTTCGCCCGTTGTGGAAAATACGCTGCCGAACTATACGGCTACACCAATTATCCTTCCAACAACCTTGCGCTATGCCAATTCTGCAACTGCTGCTCCATCCGGAATTTCATCAGGAGGTCTGAAAGACGCTGCAGTCTGGGTTAGCTTTTCGCCGGTGACAAATACGACGGTTTTGCCTGGACAAGTATTTTATCTGACAATCGAGTTAAATAATACGGGAACAACAACCTGGTCAACAGATTATGATCTGGTTTTCTATAACGGGACACAATTGGCTTATAGTTCTTCCTATCCACTCTCGTATGCAGTTGGTACAGGCAGTGATTACACAACTTCCATGTATATGATTGCTCCCTCTACGACAGGTACCTATACATCGAACTGGTATTTGGCAGATGCATATGGCACGCCATTTTTCTATTTCAGCTATACACTGATTGTCGGTGACTTTACATCCTTAACTTCCATCGCGACCTATACGGCAACAATCACTACCACTCCTCAATTTACTGCAACGACAGGATCTTATTTTGGGCATATGTGTTCCTCTGCCGAATTAAGTTTACAACAAGGAGAAGGATGCGAAACTTACTGTAAAAACACGGTTCCTTATGCATTAAACTGCTATTACAACGGTATCTTGAATAACACAGCAACACCTATTCCCTCTTCAACAACTGCACCCACTGCAACACAGGCTCCAACAGCAACTCCAATTCCTCCGACAGCGACTTCAGAGCCTACGACAGCCGTTCCGACGGATATACCTGGAACTCCTGCTCCCGTGCCATAAATATAATCATAAATTGTTATTGTTTACTTAATTGATATTTTTATTTTGAATTACGATCAAAAAGGAATATGCCATGAAAAAAAATTTAGACATTTTAATGGTTGGTCATTTTGCCAAAGATAAGATCATCATCGATAATGAAGGTTTTGAATGTGCCGGCGGTGCCGTTTATTATGGCAGTGTTGTTTTAAAAAGGCTTGGCTTGGAGGTAGGAGTTGCTACACGCGGAAATCCGGATGATTTCCATTATCTGAAAGAATTGACCGATTTGGGAATTGAAGTGGATGTTAAACCCGCATCTCAGTCTTCCGGTTGCATCAATATTTATCAATCGGCTGATATGGAACGAAGAATATGCAAGCTCAATGGATTCGCCGGAGAAATTCCATATTCTGATATTCCGGAAGTAAATCCAAAAATTATCATGATCACACCGATCATTGCAGGAGAAGTCTCGTTAGAAACGCTCATTAAACTTTCAGAAAAAGCGCCGGTCGCATTGGATGTACAGGGATTTGTACGTGTACCGGAAGGCGATGACTTAAACTTCCGCCCTTGGAAAGATATGGAAGAAGGTCTAAAACATGTCACGTTTCTGAAAGTTGATAAAGCAGAAGCGCAGCACATTACCGGCACTGATGATCTTGAAAAAGCCGCCAAAATATTAGCTGCATATGGACCGAAAGAAATTGTTCTGACTCAGACCAAAGAGGTACTGGTCTATGCTGAAGGGAAATATTATAGAGCTCCATTCCTGCCAAAAAATCTGGATGGCAGGACAGGCCGCGGGGATACCTGTATTACGTCCTATGTCGGCTCCAGATTGAAATATGATCCGGAACGATCATGCAAGATTGCCGGTATTATTACTTCAATGAAACAGGAAAAACATGGTCCATGGACTGGAGAAATTGATCCGCAACGTTTCGATCGTTCCATCGTATATGAAGCATAAACAAGTGTCAAAAAAAATAGCAGACAATTTGTCTTGTGAATCGGAGGGAATGATGATGGATCAAAATAATAAAACATGTCCAAGCTGCAATGGATTAATTTCGGCGGATGTAGAACATTGCCCATATTGTGGTGCAGATGTTTCTTCACCTGCTGAAACACAAACATCCGGCGCCGTTCCAGTTTCTACAATTCCTGTGGAATCTATTTCATTTACTGAAGAAAAACTCCCGGATGCATTTGGAGGAACAAACAAATCGGAAAATGAAAAATCGGCAGACAATCCGGAATCAGTCACAAAAGAGACTCTTCCCGAGAATGAACCCTTAATAAAAAACGGAGAGTCGATCCACATTCCAACATACGTACCGACACCCAAACCTGTAAAACCAGAGGTCATGGATGCGAAAGAAGAAATCGACAATCTTCCGCCATCGATCAATGAGATTCCTATGTCGGATGCACCATCTAAACCAAATGGTACTAAAAATGTATCCAAAAATCCGGATAAAAAAATATGGTTATGGGTGATTATCAGTGTAGCAGTATTGTTCTTGCTCTGTCTTTGCGGAGTTTTAGGTTTTTTTGTTGCATTCAAATCTGCTTGACGGAATTTTAATCAGCAATCTTTTCAAATAACCAGTCTCTCGCTTGATGATTATGCCGGCAGGTTTTCTGTCGGCTTTTTCTTTTTTTATGAGAATCTATAATTTGAAATATCAATTTTCTATTTGAATTAAGAGGGAAGAACTTGTGGATGTGATGTTTTTGCGCAAAGACTAAATCATCACATCCTCATAAAATCCTACCTATATTCCGAATTGCTGCATGAGAATGGAAGAAACGAATAACATTTCGATATAATAAATTCCATATGAAAAGAAATGAAAACCCCGTCGTTTTTTCAACAGTATCTGGGCGGATCTGCCCAAACTGCGGATTTCCAAAACAGTCCTGTATATGCAAAAACAGCAAAACGGCATCTGCAGCCTCCTTTCCGGATGGAATCATCCGTGTGCGCAGAGAAAAACAGGGACGTGCAGGGAAAGAAGTCTCGATAATTCGAGGAATTTCGGGATCCTTGAAAGACCTGCAGATCCACGCCGGAAATATTAAAAAACAATGTGGTGCTGGCGGTTCAATTAAAGACGGAGAAATAATTATTCAAGGAGACCATATCGAATTTATCATGAATTATTTCACTAAGCTTGGAATGAAAATCAAAAAAGATGGAGAATAAAGGATGGCGGCGGTCGAACAAAATAAAGTGATTTACTCCATGATTGGGGTTTCAAAGAATTTTGATAAGAAAGTAATTCTAAAAGATATATATCTATCGTATTTTTATGGCGCAAAAATTGGCGTTCTCGGTTTAAATGGATCCGGGAAAAGTTCTCTTTTAAAAATACTGGCAGGAGTGGATAAAGATTTTATCGGTGAAACTGTCATCGCTCCGGGATATACAATCGGTTACCTTGAACAAGAACCACTCGTTGACAACAAGAAAACAGTGCGGGAAGTCGTGGAAGAAGGGGCACATGAGGCTATCTCGCTTTTAAGAGAGTTTGAAGAACTCAGCAATAAGTTTATGGATCCAATGAGCGATGAAGAAATGAACAAGCTCATGGATCGTCAGGGAAAAGTCCAAGAGAAAATTGATGCGCTGGATGCATGGGATATTGATGCAAGATTAGATATGGCGATGGAGGCGCTCCGTTGTCCACCTCCGGATGCATCAATCGCAACGCTTTCCGGTGGTGAACGCCGCCGTGTTGCGCTGTGTCGTTTACTGTTACAGCGGCCGGATATCCTGCTTTTAGATGAACCGACCAACCACCTTGATGCGGAAGCTGTTGCATGGCTCGAACGTCATCTGCAGCAATATCCGGGAACTGTTATTGCAGTTACACATGACCGATATTTTCTGGATCATGTAGCCGGCTGGATTCTGGAACTGGATCGCGGTCAAGGTATACCCTATCAAGGAAATTATTCATCCTGGTTGGAACAGAAAAAAAGTCGTCTCCAACATGAAGAAAAGGGCGAAAGTCAGCGTCAAAAAACACTGGAAAGAGAGCTTGAGTGGATTCGTATGTCTCCTAAAGGACAACATTCAAAATCAAAAGCCAGAATTTCTTCTTATGAGAAGCTCCTATCGCAGGATTTTGTAAAATCCGCTGCGGATTTACAACTATTCATCCCACCTGGCCCAAGATTAGGAAATCTTGTGATTGAAATGAAAGATGTCTCCAAGGTCTTTGGTGATCGTATCATCATGGAACATGTAACGTTTAATCTGCCCCCTGGTGGTGCTATCGGAATTATCGGACCGAATGGAGCAGGAAAGACCACACTATTTCGTATCATAACCGGATCAGTCAAACCCGATACTGGAACCGTCCGCATCGGAGAAACTGTCAAACTCGGTTATATGGATCAAAGTCGTGACTGTCTGGATCCTGATAAAACAATTTGGGAAGTTATATCTGAAGGAGCAGAAGAGATAAAAATCGGAGATAGAACTGTAAATTCGCGTGCTTATGTCTCAAGATTTAATTTTTCTGGAACAGATCAGCAAAAGAAAGTCGGTAATCTCTCAGGTGGAGAAAGAAATCGAGTTCAGTTGGCCAGAACGTTGAAAAGTGAAGCAAATGTATTACTCCTCGATGAACCGACCAATGATCTTGATGTAAATACAATCAGAGCGTTGGAAGAGGCGCTTGAGAATTTTGGCGGATGCGCATTGGTTATTTCACATGATCGCTGGTTTTTAGATCGGATCGCAACACATATTCTTGCTTTTGAAGGGGATACGGATATTACTTTCTTCGATGGCAACTATACGCAATACGAAGAGGATCGCAGAAAACGATTGGGCGTTGCAGCCGATACTCCGCATAGGATGAAATATCGTTCATTAACAAGGGCTTAAATTTTACAGGTCTATAAACATTTTTTTGGTAGAAACGGCAAAAGAATTTTCTTTTTGCCGTTTTTTATTAATTCTTATCAACAATTCGAATTTTGATTTCAATAGATTGAATCCTGATCCATCCGATTCCGTTACAGTAATTTGAAATATAAACCTACCTATCAAATCAATTGAGAACAAGAATTATTGTGGGATTTTTACGCAGAGCACAACAATAAACGAATGTCTCCATATTTCGAATCGCTGATTCCGATAGAACATGGTTATAAAAAGCCATTTCATGAGATATTACATGGATTTACATTACATTTCTAAACTTGAAACAAACAAGACAAAGTGATATGATAGGCATATGATTGTAAACGTTTACAATAGATGTTTACGCTTTTGTACATTCAGATTAATCAATTCGAGTTTTTGGATAAACTTCTGATGAAGTAAGGGAAAATATGTCTATCTGTGTAAGTTCGGAACGCTTAAACGACAAAACAATGATTTTTCCTGATATCGCTTTTCGGAACACAAATTCGAATTGTCATATCTGCATATAGAGTCAATCAAACATTAATGTTTCAGGAGAATCTGTTATGAAAAAAGTACGTATTGGCATCATTGGAGCAGGACGTATCGGACGTGTTCATGCTCAATCCATTACTAATGGAATTCCACAAGCTGAAATTGTAGCGATTTCTGATCCTTTTATGGAAGCGGCAAAAAAAGCTGCCGAGACATTCGGTATTCCTAATACATATTCTGATTATCATGAAATTCTAAATGATCCTTCCATAAATGCAGTTTTAATTTGTTCACCGACAAATACGCATGCTGATATCGCGATGGAAGCTGCCAGAGCTGGAAAACATATTTTCTGTGAAAAGCCCATTGATACTACTGTATCAAAAATTCTTGAAACTCAAAAAGTTATCAAGGAATCAGGTGTCAAAATGCAGATTGGTTTCAATCGTCGTTTTGACCATAATTTCCGCCGCATCCGAGCGCTTACTGAAGAAGGAAAACTGGGCAAAGTTCAAATCATTAAAATTACATCCCGTGATCCTGAACCGCCATCACCGGAATATGCAAAGAATTCCGGTGGAATGTTCCTTGATATGACCATCCACGATTTTGATATGGCATGTTTTCAAGCTGGCAGTGAGGTCACAGAAGTTTTTGCAGTGGGAGCCGTCACTGTTGATCCGGAAATTGGAAAAGCTGGTGATATTGACACAGCGGTCATTACATTACGCTTCGAAAATGGCGCGATCGCAATAATCGATAATTGCAGAAAAGCAATTTATGGCTACGATCAGCGAGTTGAAGTCTTTGGAACAAATGGTTCTGCGATTGCAGAAAACGACACGGAAACGACTGTCAAATTCAGTTCAAAAGATTCCGTTTGTTCCGATAAGCCACTGTATTTCTTCCTGGAGCGATATATGCAATCATTCGGTGATGAAATGCGGTCCTTTATTGACGCAATCCAGAATCAAACAGAAGTACCTGTGACCATTGAAGATGGATTGAAACCGATCAAAATTGCCATTGCAGCAAAAAAATCAATGTTGGAGAATCGACCGGTAAAACTCTCTGAAATTCAATAAAATAGAAGATAAGGAGAGAATTTTCCATGAATAATTTCCATATCAAAGGTGTTGATTTTCAATATCGATACAATGAGATTACAAGGATTGGCGGAAATCCGGATATGCTGATGGATTTCGGGATTTTACGTCTTCAAAAAGGTCAGATTTATGAAGATATTTATAATCTCGAACGAGCTTTTTTATTGGTATATGGAGAAATTACGCTGTCGTATAACGGTATCGAAAAGACAATCAGAAGAAAGAATTGTTTTGATGATTCACCATGGGTATTGCATATTCCCGCAGGAGTGGAATTAAAAATCATCGGTGTTGCTGAGGATTCTGAAGTCACTGTTCATCGAACAGAGAATGCGAATATTTTTGAGCCTCATCTTTATGAACCGAAAGAAACTGCAGATGAATATCGCGGCGCAGGTACAATGCAGGAAACATCGACCAGAATTGTCAGGACAACATTTGATTATTCCAACGCACCCTATTCAAATCTCGTCATTGGAGAGGTGATCGGATTCCCGGGGAAATGGAGTTCATACCCTCCGCACCATCATCCGCAGCCGGAAATTTATTACTATAAAACCAATCCCAAAGGCGGACATGCATTTGCTGAAGTGGGTGATGATGTAATGAAACTAAGTGAAAACGACACCATTCTGATCACCAGTGGGAAAACACATCCGCATGTAACGTATCCCGGGTATGCGCTCTGGTATTTATGGGTAATTCGACATATTGATGGAAACCCTTATATCCATCCGACATTTTTGCCAGAACATTTATGGGTCACGGAACCGAACGCAAAATTCTGGCCTTTTTCCGAGAAAAAGGAGGCATAATGAAACGAATTCGTCTGACAATGGCGCAAGCTTTAGTTAAGTTTTTAGATAATCAATATGTAGAATTTGATGGTGTTGAGGATCGTTTTATTGATGGCATGCTTGGAATTTTCGGTCATGGTTGTGTAGTTGGCGTAGGACAGGCCTTAGAACAGGGCGGACATCGTATCCGATTCTATCAAGGGCATAATGAACAGGGTATGGCTCATATTGCTATTGGCTATGCGAAACAACACAACCGCAGAAAAATTATCCCTTGTTTATCCTCTATTGGACCCGGCGCTCTTAACATGATTACTGCCTGTGGTACAGCTTCTGCCAATCGAATTCCTCTCCTGGTTTTTCCTGGTGATACTTTTGCATCCAGACAGCCTGACCCTGTTCTACAGCAGGTTGAATTCCCGACAAGTTATGGTTCCACTGTCAACGACGCTTTTAAAGGAGTCTGCAAGTATTGGGATAAAGTCGAACGTCCGGAACAATTAATGACAGCAATGATCCATGCTATGCGTGTATTAACGGATCCGGCAGATACAGGCGCTGTATGTATTGCTTTACCTCAGGATGTTGAAGGGGAAGCTTATGATTATCCGGACTACTTCTTCCAAAAAAGAGTGTGGCATTTCGACCGGCGTCCGATGACACAGGGTCAAACTGACAGAGCGGCAACATTAATACGATCCAGTAAAAAGCCGTTAATCATCTGCGGCGGCGGTGTTCGATACAGCGAAGCATGGAAAGAACTTCAACAGTTTTCCGAAGATTTTAATATTCCAGTCTGTGAAACTCAAGCCGGAAAATCAGTCATAGCATGGAATCATCCTCTGAATTTAGGCGGAATAGGTGTTACTGGAACAAAAGCAGCAAACATCATTGCAAAAGATGCGGATCTGATAATAGGGATAGGGACGCGGTTTACAGATTTCACCACCTGTTCGAAATGGTTATTTCAAAATCCCAATGTCCAAATGATCTCAATTAACATTTGTTCCTTCGACGCGGTAAAAATGGATGCGCTGCCAATTCAGGCTGATGCTAAAGAAGCGATTGTGTCATTACACACTGTGCTAAAAAAAGAGAATTATCGGTCAGCCTATACAGGTGAAATTGAATCTGTGAAGCAGGAGTGGGATGCAATTGTTGATAAGCTTTACACAATGCCAGAATCAGAAGAAGGACTTTCTCAGACACGAGCTCTTGGGGAAATTAATCGTTTCATGAAATCGTCAGATATTGCCGTTGGATCAGCCGGCAGTCTGCCGGGCGATATGCAGCGTTTGTTTCGTCCGGGAGAACCTTGTTCCTATCACATGGAATATGGTTTTTCGTGTATGGGGTATGAAATCTGTGCAGCTGTCGGCGTGAAATTATCCTCTCCCTCATCGGAAGTTTACACTTTTCTGGGAGATGGAAGTTTTCTGATGCTTCACAGTGAATTGTATACGGCTATTCAGGAAGGGTTGAAGATCAATGTAATGATTTTTGACAATTCCGGATGGGGATGTATTGAAAATCTACAAAATAATCAGGGTACAAAAACATTCGGGACTGTTTTTAAAGCACGCAATCCGGAATCAGGGCTGTTAGATGGATCAAACCTGCCGATCGATTTCGCAAAAATCGCTGAGGGATATGGAGCGATCGGCTACTCAATCCGATCTATACAAGCATTAAAATCAGCACTTGAAGATGCCAGAAAACAAAGTCTTCCATGTGTTTTTGACATTAAAGTGATACCTGGTAGCATGACTCCCGGATATGAAAGCTGGTGGCGAGTCGGTGTTGCAGAAATCGCAAAAGATAAATCCGTCCAGGATGCATATGCGGATATGCAGCAACATATATCCAAAGCAAGAGATTATTAATGATTGGAGAAAATTGGTTATGTTAAATTCAAATAAAGTAAAACTGGCAATTGCACCGATTGGCTGGACGAATGATGATATGCCTGATCTGGGCGCTGAAAACTCATTTGAACAATGCATCAGCGAGATGGCGTTAGCAGGATTTAAAGGCTGCGAAATCGGAAATAAATACCCGAAAGATCCGGTTGTACTGAAACATTATCTGGATGTTCGCGGACTTCAGGTATGCAATGCCTGGTTCTCCTCGCTATTAACATCACTTCCGTATCAGGATACAATCCGTGCATTCATTCAGCATCGGGATAAATTAAATTTTCTTGGAGCAAAAGTAATCGGGGCCTCTGAACAAGGAAATTCTATTCAGGGAAAATTGGATATTCCCATCTTAAAAAACAAACCGGTTTATACAGAAGAACAATGGCAGCTTGTTTCAAAGGGATTCAATGAAATGGGTGCTTTAGCTCGTGAAAAGGGAATGTTTTTTACAATCCACCACCATATGGGAACAGGAATACAAACATCGGAGGAAATTGACCGCATCATGGAAATGACAGATCCGGATCTGGTCTTTTTATTGTTTGATTCCGGACATTTAAGTTTCGCAGGCATCGATCCAGTGCCTGTATTAAAAAAATACGTTCATCGCGTCAAACATGTCCATCTGAAGGACATGCGAAAATCAATCTATGAAACAGTAAAATCTCAAAACATGAGTTTTTTGGATGCTGTTCGAGCAGGAGTATTTACAGTACCAGGAGATGGGGATGTCGACTTCAAACCTTTTTTTGAAATCCTGTCACAGGCTGATTACGAAGGTTGGGTTGTCGTAGAAGCGGAACAGGATCCTGCTAAAGCGAATCCTTTTGAATACGCTGTAAAAGCGCGAAAATATATTCGGGAAGCATCCGGTTTATAAAAAAGAATTCGAAATATGATTGACTATTCGAATAAAGAAAGTAAATTTGTTGTTTTTACAGTATTGCGCTTCGTGTAAAACTATAAGAATAATAATGAATTCATTTCATATTTCGGAAAACGGGTTAATTAAAGAACAAAAATAGGAGGATTGTTATGATTAAAGTAGGCGTTTGTGGATATGGGACGATTGGTCAGCGCTTAGCGGATGGAGTCGCTCTCCAAAAAGATATGGAATTAATCGGTGTCGCAGATGTAGCGCCAACGCTGGCAATACGTGCGTTAAAAGAAAAGGGCATGCCTTATAATTTATTTCTCTCTGTTGAGGATTATCGATCAGATTTTGAGAAGTTGAATATTCCTGTTTCGGGAACAATGGAAGAAATGGTTCAAAAATGCGACATTATTCTGGATGCCACCAACGCTGGCATTGGCGCAAAAAATAAAGAGATATATTCAAAATATGAGAAAAAAGCCATATTCCAGGGTGGAGAAAAAAATTCAGTAGCTGATGTATTCTTTCATGGTTATGCAAATTACGAAAAAGGAATCGGGAAACAATTCTTAAAGCTTACTTCCTGTAATACTACCGGATTAATTCGAGCAGTGGATTGCTTAGACAGAGATTATGGTATCGATCGAGTGGCAATAACCATCGTTCGGCGGGTTGCGGATCCGGGTGATTATCACCGCGGATTGACAAATGCGCTTCAAATCGATAAAGCTCCAAGTCACCAGGCTGTTGATCTAATGACAATCATGCCTCATATAAATGCAACTGGCATTCTGATTCATACTCCTGTCACTCACGGGCACATCATCACAGTCGTCGCAACTGGGAAAAAGAAAATTACCAAAGACATGGCGCTTAAGTCCTTCCTGAATCATGACCGTATCCGTGTTGTAAAGATCAGCGATGGATTTCTTGGTAATTCCTCTTTCTTTAAATATGCCCGCGATCTTGGAAATCCGCGTGGTGATATGTATGAAATCGGTCTTTGGGAAGATAGCATTGTGGAAACAGGCGATGATATTATGTTCGCAATCAATATTCCTCAGGAATCGGTAACAATTCCGGAAACTGTGGATGGCATCCGGGCTGCTTGCGAAATGCAAACAAACCGGCTTGAAGGCGTCGCAAAGACGAACGAATATTTAGGGATTGGGAAATGGAAATAAAAATGCGTTCACTGCAGGGGATTCCATTAGCCGGGAAAAAAGTCCTTCTGCGGCCTGATATTAATTCTCCTCTTGATCCGGTAACGAAAAAAATCATTAATGATGAAAGAATTGTAAAAACAATCCCGGTCATTCGTGAATTGTTGGATGGAGGAGCAGCTATTGCGATTATCGCTCATCAGGGAGATACGCTTGATTATCAGAATCTGGTGGATCTCCAGGAACACGCAATCCGCATTTCTGAATTGCTTGGAACAAATGTCGAATATATTGATGATGTTTGCGGCCCGGCTGCGATTGACCGAATCCAGCGCTTAAAAGCAGGGGAGATCATCATTCTCGGAAATTTGCGCTATTTATCTGAAGAGGTTTCCACTTTTGAAAAAGATGTGAAACTCGATGCTGCTGCTTACACAAAGACATGGGAAGTCCGGAAACTTGCCCCATTATTTGATCTTTATGTTAATGAAGCTTTCTCGGCTGCTCACAGGAATTCTCCAAGCATGGTGGCATTTCAGGAATTGCTTCCAACGGCAGCCGGACCACTCCTGTTTCAGGAATATGAAGCCTTGTCAAAAGTGCTGCATGGCGCTGTAAAACCGACTGTTTTTGTTTTAGGCGGAGCGAAAATTTCTGATGCCTATGGCATGATGAAAACTGTCCTTTCCAATGGTACAGCAGATACAATTCTAACCAGTGGTTTAACCGGTTTGGTTATGTTGTATGCCTCAGGAATCGATGTTGGAGAAAAAACTGTTCAATTTTTAAAAGATAAAGACTTACTTGGGTTCGTCAATGACTCGAAAGAATATCTTCGTGATTTTCCGGGAAAAATTGTTATGCCGGTAGATGTTGCATATGAGCAAAACCATCAACGTGCAGAAATGGATATAAAGGAAATGCCAAAAGATACTTTATATCTGGATATCGGACAAAAAACAATTCAGCTTTACACAAAAATTTTATCCGAAGCGAAAACGATTTTTGCAAATGGACCTGCCGGCGTTTATGAAAATCCGTTATTTGAGACAGGCACAAGGGGACTCTGGCAAGCTATTGCCGATTCTGCAGCCTATTCTGTAATCGGCGGCGGAGATACAATCAGTTCTGCAAGCCGATTCATTGATATGCAAAAAATCAGTTATGTATGTACTGGCGGAGGTGCAATGATCCGTTTTATGTCTGGGAAAAAGCTTCCATTGATTGTAGCGATGGAAAAAGCCTATGAGAGGGATCATAAAATCACAAACTGAATTCTCTGATTACATCTTTTCATCATGAATTCGCAAGATTAATTCCCCTTTTACGGGGAATTAATCTTGCTGTAACTTTCTATTTTTCTCGTGTAATTTTTTTGCCAGAGTCTTCTAATACATTAATTTAAAATTTGGAGAAGTTTTATTAAAAACGAAAAAAATCTTCTGCTATGGTGTTTTTGCACGAACTGTAAAAATGCTATAACTATGAATAATTCTTCCCAAATTTCGAATTACTGCGTTTCTTCTACGAAATATAAGATAAAATTGACTTCAGAAAAACAGTATTCCGTGGAAAAGCTCGATCTTTACTTTTTTCCAACGGAAGATGGAATCATGCAGATTTGAAAGGATTATAACTTATGCTTACGCCTTTAAAAGAATTTGCAACCGACATCCGTATTCAACAGATGGAAGAATTCAAAGCGCGTGGATTTGGTCATGTGGGTGGATCGCTTTCCATCACGGATTGTTTAGCTGCTCTTTATGGTGGAATTATGCGAATTGATCCGAAAAATCCAAATTGGGAAGATCGCGATCGGCTTGTAGTATCAAAAGGGCATTCAGGCCCTGCGCTCTATGCGGCTTTAGCATTAAAGGGATATTTTCCGCTTGAAACATTAAAAACCCTGAACCAAAACGGGACTACGCTTCCCAGTCATTGTGATCGGAATCTTACTCCTGGTGTAGACATGACTACCGGTTCACTCGGGCAAGGTGCATCAACTGCTTGTGGTATGGCGTTGGGGCTGAAACTTTCCGGAAAAGATTCCCGCGTTTACCTCATTTTAGGTGACGGTGAATGTCAGGAAGGGCAAGTTTGGGAAATGGCGCTCTTCGCTGCCCAGCACAAACTTGGCAACTTTATCGCATTTCTTGATTACAACAAGCGCCAGTTGGATGGATACGTCACAGATATTTGTGACTTAGAGGATCCTGCAGCAAAATTTGAAAGTTTTAACTGGTACGTCAAAAGAATCAAAGGTGATGATCCGGATAAAATCTACGAAACAATTCTGGAAACACAGAAGAATCAAAAAGATCGCCCTGCGATGATCGTTCTGGATACCGTTAAGGGTGGCGGCGTGAAACAAATTGAGGATACAACGCTCAATCACCATCTCAACATGACTACAGAATTGGCTGACGAGATCATCAAACAGCTTATCAAACAAAAGGAAGGATAGAAAAAACCATGTTTAAATGCATTTATAACGGTGAGAAAGAAGCAAAAGCCGGAAAAACTGTCTTTGGCGAAACTATCCGAAAAATGATTGAAGAAGATCCGCAGGTAGTTTATCTGGACGCTGATTTAATGAACTCAATTGGCACATCGGGTTTGGAAAAATCGTTTCCCAATCAGGTAATTGAAGTGGGTATTCAAGAAGCAAATATGGCGGGTTTGTCTGGCGGACTATCTGCTGTTGGTAAAAAACCGTTTATGCACACATTTGCCTCATTTGCAGGAAGACGTTGTTATGATCAAGTTTTTATTTCGATAGCATATGCAAAAAACAATGTCAGAGTCATCGGATCTGACCCGGGAATAACCTCCGCATACAATGGAGGAACGCATATGCCTTTTGAGGATATCTGCCTCTATCGTGCAATTCCTCATTCGACAGTGATTGAATTCACTGACAGCGCCATGACTGCAGCTCTTTTACCTGTGATAAAAGAGCGCCCGGGTTTGACTTATTGCCGTTTGAGCAGGAAAAATTGCATCGCAATTTATTCTGAAGATTCCGTTTTTGAACCGGGAGTGGCAAACATCCTTCGTGACGGCAAAGATGCTGTGATTTTTGCTTGCGGATATATGGTTTCCGAATCTTTGAAAGCTGCTGAAACGCTTGAAAAAGAAGGAATCTCAACCGCAGTGGTAGATATGTTTACAATCAAACCCTTAGACACTGCCAAAGTTCTGGAATTTGCAGAAAAAACCGGAGCTGTTGTAACAGCAGAGAATGGAAATGTTGTTGGAGGTCTTGGCGCTGCAGTTGCCGGATTCCTTTCTGAAACCAGACCAACACCTGTAATTCGTGTCGGAGTAAAAGATGAATTTGGCCAGGTTGGTACTCCAGAGTATCTTGCTGGTGTTTATGGTCTAACTCCGGCTGATGTTGTTGCTGCAGTGAAAAAATCAATTTCATTAAAAAAATAACTTCTTTTTGATTATGAACTGCTGCAATTGGTTGTAATGAGGTTCAATATGAGTATTTGATTACTTCACTATCCGAGAGGATTCAAATACTCATATTTTTTTATATCAACAAATTTCTTCTATTTTCGAGGCAGAAGAATTCAAAGTATTTCAAAGAGCAGCCCATGTCGGATGTGACAATAAAAGATATCGCTGAAGCTACTGGTGTATCCTATGCAACGGTTTCTCGAACATTGAATAATCGTTCTGGTGTAAACGCAGCAACTCGAGAAAAAATCCTGCAAGCGGCAAAGGATCTTGGGTATCGTCCCAACATCCATGCCCGGAGTTTGAAGACCAATCAGACGTTTACCTTAGCATTGATCGTTCCTGATATATCCAATCCATTTTTCTCCGACATCGCTTTGGCAGTTAATAAAACAGCATATCAATACGGCTATAATACAATTCTTTGCAGTACAAATTGGGATCCAGAAATCGAAAAAGCACAGTTAAAATTGATTCAGGATCAAAGGGTTGATGGAATTATCTTTAAACCAGCTGATCGATCTCCTGATCTGTATCTTGACCTTAATATACCAACGGTAATGATTTCTAATTTGGTTGCAAATGGACTCAGTTTCATCGAAGTGGACAATTTTAAAGGTGGAAAAGACACAGCACAGCATTTGATACAATGCGGTTATAAAAAATTTTCATTTATCGGGGGCGCAAAAGAATCCAGATCCAATTCAGATCGTTTAGAAGGTTATCGGAAAACACTGGAAAAGCATGGTTATCAATTAAGTGAAGAGAAAATTCGATTTGGTCCTTTTACAATCGAAAGCGGCTATCAGATTATTAAAAGTCTGATGGAAACAAACGATCCGCCAGACTGCGCGTTCTGCGGTAATGATTTAATCGCATTGGGTGTTTTTCAATACCTTGTAGAAACCGGCATTTCGGTTCCCGAAAAATTCGGACTTGTCGGATTTGACGATGTCTATTTTGCTTCTCTACCTCAGATACAAATGACAACAGTTGCACAGCCAAGAAGTCAAATGGGATCAATGGCAGTGAATACTCTGATTAAGAGGATTGAAAATGGATCGTCCAGTTTTGTTGAGCATATTTTACTTGAGCCGAAATTGATCATCCGGAAAAGCACAAGAAATTATTCATAATCGAAACAGAGATTTCTTCCTTCTAATTACTGATTCATAATGATACAAACGAGGTATAAAAAATGAAAGTGCCTTTTGGTTTTGGTTCTGCGGAAATTCAAATCGATATTCCAGATCGAAATTTGGCAGGAATTCTACATGCAAATGAAATTGAAAGGGAAACAGATGAGAGTAATATCATCGTCAATGCATTAACTCATCCTATTGATTCCCCAAGGCTCCGAGAACTTGTTAAACCCGGAGAAAAAATCGCCATCATTACCAGTGATATTACCCGACCAATGCCCTCTAAAAAGGTGCTTCCATTTATTCTTTCTGAGTTGAAATCCGCCTCAATTCGTGACGAAGATATTTTGATTGTATTTGCGCTTGGCTCTCATCGTCCTCATACTGATGATGAAAAGATAAGAATAGTCGGAGAGCAAATTTTCAATCAATATCGATGTATTGATTCAATCGGGGAATTTGTTCATTTAGGGGAAACCAAAGCGGGGACACCAGTAGACATTTTCAAACCAGTTGCAGAAGCTGATCGCAGAATTTGTATCGGGAACATAGAATACCATTATTTTGCCGGATACAGTGGTGGAGCCAAAGCTATAATGCCTGGGGTTTCTACACGGAATGCAATTCAAGCAAACCATAGCAGGATGACTGATCCGAACGCTTGTGCAGGTCAGATTGATTCAAATCCTGTTCGTAATGACATCGATTCAGTTGTTGATTTCATCTCAATCGATTTTATTGTCAATGTCATTTTAGACGAACACAAGCACATATGCCACTGTGTTGCCGGTCATTATCGAAATGCTCACCGAAGAGGTTGTGATCTTTTAGATAAACTTTATC
>Ga0116193_1001061_pt1 | contig 24074 bp, 19 predicted proteins | sample AD_UKC115_MetaG_FD_89892 | JGI IMG/M metagenome (GOLD analysis project Ga0116193, IMG submission 89892) | Active sludge microbial communities of municipal wastewater-treating anaerobic digesters from Hong Kong - AD_UKC115_MetaG | ecosystem: Engineered > Bioreactor > Anaerobic > Digestate... | reverse complement strand
TTTATTAAAAGTAAGAGTAAGGGGTGCTTTAAGTTGTTCAATTAGAGAAAATTTTTTTCTTATTTTTTTGTTGGTTAAAATAGTTATTAATATGCTTGTATCTTTTAAGCTTCCTTGTAAAACTTTAGAAATATTACATTTATAAACCGATGCATATCCTATGGCTCCTTCTCTTTTTATATCATTTATTTTAAGTATAATCGGTTGAATGTCATTAAGCCAAGAATAATCAGAAACAATAGCTGCTTTTACATAAGTTTTCCGAATCTTTTCCACATCAATTCTATAGCCGCTTCTAGATTGTATATCATTTTCCTTCTCGTCATATATGTCAATGTTCCCATATTTTATATATCCCGTTATTTCTACTTTTGTATGTAGAAAATCATTCAAGTTATATTGATCTAAATTTCTTTTACCTAAAAGAATTTCGGTTTGATCTGTTAATGTAAGAATCCATTCTTTCCCAGCAATGGTATTTTTTTTAGTAATAAAATTTCTTTGATTAAGCGTGCCTTCTAAAATTACTTTATTGTTCTTTGAAGATGGCGAAAGAGATAATAATATTTCTAATTCAGTTTTAGATTCAAAGATGCCAAAATTAAGGTCTAAAATCTTTTTTACATCTATTCTGTATCCGCCACGAGATTCAAAGCCTGGACTATCAGTATATACATCGATAGACCCATCTAATATACTACCTTGTATTTGTACAATATGCTTATACAGATTGGGTAATGGAAGTGTATCTAAATTATTTTTTCCAAGATAAACTTGTGTGCCATCAAATAGGATAATCACCCATTCTTGGCGAAAAGGTTTGTGATTAGGCATTACTGTTCTGTCCAATCTGCCTGCAAGGGTAGCGTTAGATATCATCTTGCCATAAGACAATTTTTGAATGTTGTTTTGCTTTGTAAACAATGATTCTAATTCTTTTTTGTCTTTTATGGCTATATTTTTTTGTGCAAATCCCGCAAAGGAAGAAATGAATATTAAAATAGATAATAATATATATTTCATAACATTGAATAATTGGAAATATTAAAGATACGGTTGGCTGACTATAAAACTAATGACTAACGATATTGGTATCTTTTTTAATACTCTCTTTTAACTTTTTCTTAGCCATTAATGTATCTAAGGCTTTTTGATACGTTTGTGCATATTTTTTATGCTGTTTAAAATTGCTCGAAAAATCACTGTATCCAGAAAAATCACTTCTAGCTACAAAAAATAAGTAATCGGTTTTAGGTGCATGCAATGTAGCATCAATTGTTTGAATAGAGGGCGTACAAATAGGTCCCGGAGGCAATCCTTTATTTTTATATGTATTGTATGGCGATTTTACTTCCAAATCTTTAAAATAAATGCGTTTCATTTTAAAATCATGAAGTGCATATTTTATAGTAGGGTCAGCATCTAAAGATATGCCCCTTTGTAAGCGATTAAAATATACGCTAGCTATAAGTCCCTTATCTTCTTTTTTATTCGTTTCTTCTTCTACAATAGACGCTAAAGTATAAATTTGTTGTGTTGTATACCCTAAATTAGTTGCTAGATTTCTTCTATTATTTGTATTCCAAAAATTTTTTTGCTCCTCCCATAACCGTTTAAATATTTCCTCTGGTGAGGAGTTCCATCTTATACGGTAGGTGTTGGGGATAATGGCCAATAAGAACGTTTGTGTATCTACATTATATTTTTTTATATTTTCAAGATTACTTAAAAAATGATAAAAGTTAGCTGAATCACATTCAAAATATTTGCCAATAAGTGCTGCAAATCCTTCTGCAGTACGCAATTTATTAATAGTAAATTTTATAGGTTCCTGCTCTCCATGTTTTAATTTTTGTATAATGCTGTATATACTTTCCCCATTATCGATTTTATAACGCCCTGGCTTTATGTTATTCCAATAATGTAATCTATTGGCTAAAAAATTAAAGAAGGAAAAATTGATTGTAATAGAATCTTTAGTTAAAATACTTAGAATAGCTTCTTTTGTAGCGTTCCCACTATAAATCAATACATATTTGCTCTTGGCTGTGAAATTTGTAGTGGGGCCAAAACATTTCCAAGTTATAAAACCTATAAAAGCCATAACTACAACTGCGATAATGATGATTTTCTTTTTCATTAAATACTGTATGAATGTATAAAAACCACTGAGGTTATTTAAATTTTTGGGAATCAATTAAAAGTTTAACAATTTGATTATTTAACTTTTATAAAAAAATGATACGGCATCCTAAAAGTGGTTTTGATTTTTTGAACAATTGTGATTTCTGTAATTTAGTTTATGCTAACGCCTCTTCTTCTATTTCTAATAAGGATGTGTATAGTGTATTATTTTTTACAAAACTACACCAGTTGCATTCGTGTTTTCCGCAACCAGTATAAAAATTATGTTGTTGAATGTTTTTCCAAGTGGTTATAATTTGTTGCGTCACCTGATCTATATCGTTCGGTGTAATTTGTATTTTTTCTATATCAAATTCTTTATTAGCATTCATTTCAATAAAATCAAATTGCGTATGTAGCACTCTCCAATTTTTATCTGGTAGGTTATCAATCAATATTTTATAAAAGACCGCCTGTCTCCAATAATTACCACCATCAGGCTTTTTAACGCTTCCAGGCCTATCAAACGCACCTCGTTGCTTAGCTTTGGTGGAACTCCCTGTTTTAAAATCAGTAACCACAATATCATTTCCCCAAAATTGTATTTTATCTATAAAACCTTTTAAAGGAATCGTTTGTACTACTACTTTGGTTAATGGATATTCAGTAATAATAAATTCTCCTGTAGGCGCTGGATTATAAAATCGATCATGATAAGCAATAAGCATTTCTTTGCCATATTCCATAAACCTTAAAAAGCTTTGCTGTGTAAATATTTCACGGCCTCGATGAAGATGATAAACAAAGCGGTCTATTAAAAAATCTTTAGGAGCATATTGTTTATTGTTCTTCATCATATCCTGTATAAAATCATGCAATGCTGCATGTATAGCTGTTCCAAATTGTGCAGCCTCGCTTTTGGCAATGGGAACTTTGATAATGTAGGTATAATAAAATTTAAGCGGACATTCTATATAACTGTTGAGCGCAGTGAGGTTCATTACAAAAGATTGTAGTATAGTATTCACCTGTTCTTTTTCCAATGCTTTTAATAAGGGTTTTTGTATAGTGTTAAAACGCAAATGACCAAAATAACGTTTATCTGTTTCTGTAAGTTTGATATATTCAACAGGCAGGCTAAGGGGCTGTTTGATTTCTTCTATAAATTGAGAAGGCTCTAACAGAGCGCCGCTGTTTTTCATTTGAGGATAAGAGATGTATAAATGTTTTTCTGCTCGAGTAACAGCCACAAAAAACAATCGACGTAATTCTTCTTCAATAGCTGCTTCGCTTTCTTGTTCAAAAATATTGGGTGGGAGTTTGAATCCTTTATTGTGCTTTCGTTTACCCTCCCACACATCATTACGAGTGTTTATCAAAAAAACATATTCATATTCTAGGCCTTTACTACCATGGCATGTAAGTAAGTTAACTCCCGTTTCCGTGCCAGTAGTTTGTATTAAATCGAGTGATAAATTGTTTTGTTGCATTACCTCAAAATGATGCATCAAATCTTTTAATGACGTGTATGGATGGCGATGTGTTTCTTCTTGAATATAATTAAATAAGCAATATAATTTACTCATTAGCCAGCTTTGATCGTCTTGCTTCATGATGTAGGCTAAAATACCTAACTCATTTATCATTAATTCAAACCAATGCAGTACGCTTTTATTATAGACTTCTTTTTGTAATTTTTCTAATACATTGTGTATATGAATAATAGGCTGGTTGATGTTGTCTTGAATAAATAGTTCGCCTTTATTATTTTGAGCAAGTTGTTGCAAATACGCTCGAATGGTAGTAATAGCATTTTTTTTTATTTTATTTTCCGCTACTATGTTGCAAATATTGGCTATTTGCGTAGCAGTAATACTAAAAAAATTGTAATGCAATATTTCGAATAGTAGTGCATCTCCACTTTTGGGGGTATCTAATTCTGCTACTATATAACGTACAATGGTACATATGTTTTTTATGAATAGATCGTCTAATAAATTAATAGAACGTTTAACATAGTAGGGTATTTTTTCTTGTTGTAAAAACTTGAGTAATTCATCTCCGGTTTTATGCTCTCTATAAATAATGGCTATACGACCAGGTTCAATGCCTTGTTTTATAAAATTCTTAATAGACTTGGCAATATGTATATTTTCTGCAAATTCATTTTCAAATGCTTGAATAACAGGAGGAATGTTTAGTGTTTGCAATGCATTGTTAGCTGCAATTAATTTTTTTGTAAGACCAGTATGTTGATTAACTAAACGTTGTTGGTTATTTTCAATTAGAGCTTGTGCAGCTTGTAGAATATTTGGAACACTTCTATAATTTTGCGTAAGTACTATTTGTAACATATCATTTTTAAACCGATTAGCCAACTGCATCATGTTTTGCAGATTCGCTCCTTGAAAGCGGTATATACTCTGATCATCGTCGCCCACTACAAATAAATTAGGGTTTTCATTTTGCCAAAAACGAATGAGGAGTTCTATAATTTTATTCTGCGACCCACTCGTATCTTGATATTCATCAACCAATATGTATTGAAATTGTTCTTGATAGCGCAGTAATACTTCATTTTGATTTTCAAATAATTGTATTACCCAATTAATCATATCGTCAAAATCATATCGATCATTTTTTTTTAATATTTGTTGATATGCATCAAAAGCATTGATAGCTGCTCTTAATTTTTGCATTCGCTCTATTTCATCTTTTCCTTTCTGTGTAAAAAGTATATTACCCTTCGCTTTTTCTCGCTTGTTATACAATCCATCTGTTTCGGGTATAATGGTTTGGGTGTAATCATCTATTTTTTCTAATAACCATAAGAGTTTCCAACCTTCTCGTTTTATGGCAGAAAATAATTGTATAAAATTAGATACATCATAATATACTTCTCCTTTGTAACGCTTTAGTGGATTGTCTTTTTCAAAACCATCAATTAGTTGTTTTAAAAATTCAATACGTTCCAAATCGCTCAGCGCTTCTAGTTGCCTTGTGTTGAATAGGTGTACATTTTCTTGTATCACCATATTGCAAAAAGAATGAAATGTATGAATATGCACTCTATAAGCATCGCTTCCAATAAACGATAATAACCGTTTACGCATAGCCATTACGCCTGCTTCTGTGTAGGTTAGACATAAAATATTATTAGGAAGTACATCTGTTTCCAATAATATTTTTCCAATTCTTGCACTTAGTATTTGTGTTTTTCCGGTACCTGGACCAGCTAAAACCATCACCGTTCCATCAATACTATCAACGGCTTTGCGCTGTTCAGCATTAAGACTATTGTATAGCTGATTAAATTTTTCTTGATGAAGATTTTTGCTAGACATTAGGTTTTTACTTTTGAATTTTCACCAACACTTTATCAATTCTATGTCCATCCATATCTATAATTTCAAACTCAAAATTTTTCCAGATAAATGTTTCGCCTGCATGAGGAATATGTTCCAGCTCATGTAAAATAAAACCCGCAAGGGTATCAAATTCATGCTCTCCTTCATTCATCCATGTGGTTTTATCAAAATGGCTCAAAAAATCATAAAAACTAATTTGAGCATCTATTAAAAAAGATCCGTCTTTGCGTTCTATAATTTTATAATCATCGGCTTCTGGCTCAGGCATATCTCCAACAATGGCTTCTAGAATATCATTTAGGGTAATCATACCTAGTAGTGTTCCATATTCATCCACAATAAAGCAGCAATGTGTTTTGGTTTGTTTAAATTTTTCTAATACTTGATACGCTGTATTATTTTCGGGCACAAACAATGCAGGTTTCATAGTTTTTTTAAAAGGAATATTATCGGGTGACAGGTATAATTCTTTTACATAAACAATGCCTTTTATATTATCAATTTCTCCATCACAAATAGGATAGGTGGAATGTAAACTATTCCCAATTTTTGCTTTAACCATTTCTTCTGTATCCTGTATTCCAAACCAAACAATACCGCTACGATGCGTCATTATTGATGTTATATTTCTATCACCTAAATGAAATATACGTTCAATAATTTCTTGTTCAGCTTCCTCTATAGCCCCGTGTTCTGTGCCTTCGTTAATAATAGCTTTGATTTCTTCTTCTGTTACTTGACTTTCTTTCGTTTTTATGTTGAATAAGCGGACTAATAAATTGGTTGAGTGGCTTAACAACCATATAAAAGGGTATGTTACGGCGCTTATTATTTTCATGGGCTTCGCCACAAATTTGGCAATCAACTCCGGATTAGCCAGACCTACACGTTTAGGCAATAATTCCCCCAATATTAATGTTAAATATGTTATTACAATTACGACAGCTGTAGTAGCAATAGCATTACTATAATTTTTTGTTACATCAAATTGGTTAAAAAAATGAATTAAGTCGCCTTTCATACTCTCCCCAGAAAACAAACCGGTTAAAATACCAATAAGGGTAATACCGATTTGCACAGTAGACAAAAATTTATCTGGATGTCCTGCCAATTGAAGTGCTTCTTTTGCCTTAATATCTCCTTTTTCTGCTTGAGCTTCTAGTCTGGCTTTTCGAGAAGAAATAATGGCAATTTCAGCCATAGAAAAAAAGCCATTTAATAAAATCAATCCGCCTAAAATCAGTAATTCAACCATAAAAAATAGAATATTTTGACAAACCTACAGGAAAATACGATTATACAAAGAGAGGAAGAAGTATTAAATTGTAAGCAATATTCATACATTTAAATGATTTTTTGAATACGTATATTCTTAGTATCTTTTGCATATTCAGTTAATTCTTGTAGGTTTGAAATTCGATGATACAAAAAACAATACAATTTATGTTTAATAAAAAAACGTTGCCTGTACTATTCGTCTTGGTTATGATAGGTATATTTATTCAGGTACAATCCTGGGCTCGTAGAGATTCGGGAGGGAAATATGAAAAAATTTTACAAATAGTGGGTCAAATGTTGGAGCAAGGTCACTATAGCCCTAAACCCATAGATGATTATTTTTCTAGAGCTATTTTCTTAAAATTTTTAAAAAGAATAGATCCTGATAAAGCCATTTTTCTTTCTGCTGATTCTATGCATTTACAGCAACAATATGGGAATACAATAGATGATGAAATATTAGGGCAAAAAACGGTAGAGTTTCTTCCCGCCGTATATAAGCTGTATAACCAACGACTATCTGAGGCAGAAAAAATATATAAAAACATTTTAACCAAACCTTTTTCATTCAATCAATCAGATACAATTGTTTTTGATAGTGAAAAGCGTTCTTTTCCAAACACACCACTTGACTTGCAAGAGCAATGGCGTAAAAAATTAAAATACTTAGTATTAGAGCGATATGTTGATTTATTAGAACAACGTTCTAAAGCAACACTAAAAGACACCTTGGTATTTAAAAAAACAGATGCTCAATTAGAGATAGAAGCTAGAAAACGAGTGGAAAAAATTACAACAAGAATGTTTGTTCGTTTACATAAAGAGACCGAAGAAGATCAATTTAATGCCTATGTAGATGATATTGCTACCTCTATGGATCCACACAGTAATTTTTTTCCTCCAATAGAAAAACGAGGCTTTGATGAGAGTATGAGTGGGCGATTTTATGGTATTGGCGCAGGGTTAAAAGAGGAAGATGGAAATATAAAGATTACTAATATTATAACAGGTACCCCTGCTTGGAAAAGCGGGCAAATCCATGCCAACGATATTATTGTTAAAGTAGCTCAGGGCGATAGCTCGGCTGTAGATATTACGGGTTACTCCTTGGGAGATGCTATTAAACTTATTCGTGGTAAAAAAGGAACGGCTGTCGTACTTACACTTAAAAAAACAGATGGTTCTATCAAAACACTAAAGTTAATACGTGATGAAATTATACAAGATGAAACATTTGCTAGAAGCGTCATTGTAAAAGAAAAATCTTTAATAGGCTATATTTATTTACCTGAGTTTTATGCCGATTTTGAAAGACCTAATGGCGCCCGTTGTTCAGAAGATGTGGCCAAAGAAATTAAAAAATTAAAACAGGAAAACGTTCAAGCTATCGTTATAGACCTTAGGCGTAATGGAGGTGGTTCTTTGTTGGAAGTAGCCAAAATGGTAGGCTATTTTATACCCAGCGGACCTGTTGTATTATCGAGAGATAGGCGGGGAAATATTGATACATACAACGATCAAGATACATCTGTATTGTGGAGTGGGCCTTTAACCGTTATGGTAGATGAATTTAGTGCCTCTGCCTCCGAAATTTTTGCTGCTGCTATACAGGATTACAATAGAGGTATCATCATAGGATCAAACACCCATGGAAAAGGAACTATACAACGCCCTATAGCATTAAATAATAATGATATGGGCAATGATGATTTAGGAACAATAAAGCTAACATTACAAAAATTTTATCGTATCAATGGCGGATCAACACAACAAAAAGGAGTAACTCCCGATATTTTATTACCTGACTATTTTGAATATTTAAAACTACGTGAAAAAGATATCCCAGATGCATTGCCCTGGGATGTCATTCAAAAATCAAATTACAGTACCTGGAATGATGGAAACTATATCAAACAAATTGCTAAAGAAAGCCAGCAAAAAATCAATATGAACCCTGTTTTTTCTCAGATACAAAAAAATACAGCGTGGCTGGCAAATAGAAATGATAAAATCTACAGTTTACAATTAAGCGATTATCAAGCAGATCAAAAAAAAACTCATGATATAGTAAAACAATTGGATAGCTTAACAAAAACAGCTGTAAAACTTTCTGTATCCTTTCCAACTCAAGACCAGAACAAGTATAGTAAAATGGATAAAGATAAATCAGAGCGCTATAATGCTTGGCTGAAAGCACTTTCAGAAGACATATACCTTAGCGAAGTGGTTAATATAACTAATAATACACTAAAGCAAGGTAATTGGGGTAGAAAAAAATAACCCTAACCATATGTTTAGCAACACAGCAAAATACTGTTGGGAATAATATCATTTTTATAGCCAAATAAATTTTACATGCCTTCTTTACTTAGAATTTTTTGGAGTAGTTTAAAAATGGCATTACAAGAATTACGAGTAAATAAATTACGTACATTCTTGTCTTTGTTTGGTGTTACTATTGGAATATTTTGCATTATTGCTGTATTAGCAACAGTAAATAGTTTAGAGCAAAATGTGAAAAATGAAATTAAATCACTTGGCTCCAATACGATATATATTCAAAAATGGCCATGGGGTGGCGGGGCTGATTATCCTTGGTGGAAATATGCCAAACGCCCTGCAACCAATTATGAAGAAGCCTTTTTAATAAAGGAACGAACAAAGTATGTTAGTCATGTAGCCTTCGTTGCACCTAACAGATCCACTGTAAGTTATAGAAGCACAGAACTGCAAAATGTAAATTGGTTCGGCATTACAGATGAATATACAACTATACAATCTCTTGAAATATCCATAGGTCGATATATTTCCATGGCAGAATTTACCAAAGGCAATTCGGTAGCCATAATAGGATATGAAAATGCCTCTAACCTATTTGGCAAACCAGAAATGGCTATTGGCAAAACAATAAACGTAGGAAACACAAGAGTAACTATTGTAGGCGTTATACAGAAGCAAGGCAAAAACCTACTAGGGGGTTGGGATTTTGATAATATTGTTATAATGCCATATCAATTCTGCAAACAAATGATTAGCGTACGTAGCAATAGCGACAATTTTATAATGGTAAAAGGTAAGAATGGTATTGCTTTGGAACAAGTTAAAGATGAATTAACTGGAGTAATGAGATCTTTACGAAAATTAAATCCAATGCAGGAAAATGATTTTGCTTTAAATGATATAACTGCTGGCACTACTCAACTCAATTCTTTTTTTGAAAGTGTAAATATGGGTGGGTGGGCCATTGCTATTTTATCCTTAATTGTGGGCACTTTTGGTGTAGCAAATATTATGTTTGTAACAATTAGAGAACGAACCCATCAAATAGGAATTAAAAAAGCAGTAGGTGCCAAACCTTATGTTATTCTTATAGAATTCTTATTAGAGTCTGCTTTTCTTTGCATTCTCGGCGGTATAATAGGTTTAGTACTTGTTTATATACTAACACGAATACTTAGTAATTTTTTTGATTTTCCTATAACAATAACGCCCAATATTGTATGTATTGCCGTATCCATTTGTATTTTCGTTGGAGTGTTAGCTGGAATAATTCCAGCTTCTGTAGCCGCTCGTATGGATGCTGCCAAAGCAATAAAAGCAAATGCATAATTCTTCAACAGCATTCTGCCCATGAAGTACGTAGTAAAAAATCAATACTCAATATAAAAAAACAGATAATATAAAATTATGGTTGACGTTATATTAGGATTACAATGGGGAGATGAAGGCAAGGGTAAAATAGTGGACTATTTCGCACCTCATTATGATGTAATTACTCGTTTTCAAGGTGGCCCAAACGCAGGTCATACCTTATACATAGAAGGTAAAAAAATAGTACTGCATCAAATTCCTTCAGGCATTTTTCACACAAATAATATTAATCTTATTGGAGGTGGTGTAGTATTGGATGTCATAACGCTTAAAAAAGAATGTGAAACAGTCATTGCTTTTGGTATTGATGTACATAAAAAATTATACATATCCAATCGTGCACACCTCATTATACCCACACATATTGCCTTAGATAAAGCCGCCGAAGCAATAAGAGGAAAAGAAAAAATAGGATCTACCTTAAAAGGTATAGCGCCTGCTTATATGGATAAAATGGGACGTAGCGGATTAAGAATGGGTGATATACATCACAAAGATTTTGATAAACAATACCAGCTATTACGAACCAAGCATTTAAAGCAATTAGAGAATCTGCATTATACAGAAAACATAAATCAATTGGAAGAAGCATTTTTAGAATCTATTGAATTTGCAAGAAAACTTCCTGTTGTAAATAGTGCTTATTTTTTAAATAAGTATATCACAAAAGGAAAAAAAATATTAGCAGAAGGGGCTCAGGGAACTATGCTGGACATCGATTTTGGAACTTTCCCATTTGTAACCTCATCCAATACAATAACAGCATCTGTTTGTACAGGGCTTGGTATAGCACCCAATAAAATTAATGAGGTTATAGGAGTAACAAAAGCCTATTGCACAAGAGTTGGAGGAGGCCCTTTCCCAACAGAATTAAATGATGGTATAGGGGAAAAATTACGAACAATAGGTAATGAATTTGGATCCACCACGAATCGACCACGTCGATGTGGGTGGTTAGATTTAGTAGCTCTTAAATATGCGTGTATGCTAAATGGAATTTCCAAAGTAGTAATGACTAAAATAGATGTGTTAGACAACTTCCAACAATTGCAAGTTTGTACAGATTACAAGATTGATGATACTATTACTAAAGAAATGCCCTACAACATAAATAACATACCCATTACCCCTATATACAAAAATTTAGATGGATGGGACAAAAAGTTAAGTACCTGCACAACAACAAAACAGTTGCCAGAAGGCGCTAAAAAATATATTCAGTATATTGAGCAATACCTTAAAATACCTATTACTTATTTATCAAATGGAGTTATGAAAGAACAAATTATTCGATTATAGAACGTTGGGTATTGCATTTTTTAATTTAATTTTACACAACTATATATTTTTTTCAAGAAAAATTTGGTTAATTAAAAAACTACTCTAAATTTTACATTCTAAAATCTTATTGGAACTATGACACCAAAATCTGATAAGGATAAAAAAACTACTGCAAAAAAGAAAGTAACTGCAAATGATAAGCAGTTAAAAACTACTCCAAAGTCTAAAAAGAGAATATTGGACGATGACGATTCTTTTGAAGGAAATCGCGAAGTGACATCTAAGAACGTGTCGTCTAAAAAGGTATTCGATGAAGAAGAGGATGATAGATTAGATGATAGTTGGGATGAGGTGGAAGAAAATTCTAGTTGGGATCCCGATTTTGAAGAATTCGATCTCCCCAAGTCTAAAAATAAAAGCACTACGAGTAAACCTAAAAAAGGTAAAGAGGAAGACGATTTTTCCATAGACGATGAATTTAAAGATTTGTATGACGACAAAGAATTTGATGACGAAGAAGACGATTTATACTAGCATGTTTTTAGGTAGAAAATAATTGTAGTTCTTCCATACTATTTATCGTTCTTATGTGGCAGCAATACATCTTTATACAAAAAAATTAATATCATCAACACCAATAGAACAACTACTGTATTTACAATACAGTACAGTCAAGAGCTTATATATAAACTATTGAACTGGGTACAATCATTCAGTATTTTTTCTTTTTTAGACTCTAATCCTGCCTTTTTTCAAAATGCTTCTAAGTGGTGCATTGTAGCAGCGGGATCTGTAGAGCATTCAACAACCATACCTCCATTTAAGCCTACTATCGATCAATTATACAAAAACAATGCAGATTGGTTATTTGGTCATTTTTGCTATGATTGGAAGGAAGAATTACATCACCTGCCTTCGAAACACCCAGATTATATAGGTTTCACAGATGCATTTTTATTTGTTCCAGAATTGGTTATAGAACTCACTAAAAATGAATTGCAGATTCATCATTTTGCTAACCATAATCCTAAGCATATATATGAATCAATAATGAGCCAAATGGTATGTTCCGTTAACAGCAAACCCTCTGTGATATTAAAACCAAAGATTACCAAAAATGAATTTATCCAAACACTTCAAAAAATTAAAGCACATATTCAGCGAGGAGATTGTTATGAAATCAATATTTGTCAAGAGTGGTTTGCACAAAATGCAAATATTGATCCAATACAGCTGTATGCAAAATTAAAAAAGGTTTCCCCAGCCCCTTTTGCTGGTTTATACCGAAATAACAAATCATATGCAATATGTGCAAGTCCTGAAAGATTTGTACAAAAAAAAGGGGGAGTACTTTACTCACAACCTATCAAAGGAACAAATAAACGTTTAGTAAATGAGATAGAAAACAAACAACAACAATTATTGTTACAACAAAATAATAAAGAACGTTCTGAAAATATTATTGTGGTAGATTTAGTTCGTAATGATTTATCTCGTATTTGTGAAGCCGGTTCAGTAAAGGTAGAAGAGTTGTTAGGCATTTATACATTCCCGCAAGTAAATCATTTAATATCTACAATTAAGGGAAATATTCAAAATGATATTTCTTTTTCTGACATTATGGAAGCGTTATTTCCTATGGGTTCCATGACTGGTGCACCTAAAAAAAAAGTTATGCAATTAATAGAGAAACATGAGCATTCTCGACGTGGGTTGTATGCTGGAACAATTGGATACATTACGCCAAATAAAAACATTGATTTTAATGTGATGATTCGAAGTTTTTTTTATAACGCTGATACGAAATATTTATCTTATCAAGTAGGAAGCGGCATCACACAACAAAGTGATCCAGAAGAGGAATACCAAGAATGTTTATTAAAAGCAGAGGGGTTACAAAAAACGTTAAACCACTTATTTTCTTCTTAAAGAGTAGCGTTTCCACTTAACAAAGCTTGTACAGATTCGTTTAAGATAATATTCTTCTGAGCAAAAAATACAGTCATTTTCTCTTCTGGTAAAGTCAAATTATACGATTGCCCATTAGACATAGCCTTATCAAATCCCGGGTTTAAACGATTAAACTCTGCTAAATCAATCAATAAATTTTTAGCAATAACAACAGAATTAAATCTACCCATCACAGATTCAACTTTCATACCACCCGTTCCTGTAGCATTATCAATACTACGTTGAGGTGCAAGGATTAGTGCCGTATTTTGAAGTGCTCGTGCTTGAGTCAATTCCTGGGCAGTAAGCGTAGTTTCTCCCCCCCTACCTTCAAATATATAATGTGTGCCAATAAACTTTTTTACGTGATTACGTGATTCAGTGGGCAAATCATACTGTAAATCCCAGAAATTTTTACTACCACTTCTTTTAATTGCGCTTAAAACCCTTCCTGGTCCACCATTATACGCCGCAATAACCAATAACCAATCTCCCCCTAACTGGTTATACAACATTTTTAAGTATTTAGCAGCCGCATGAGTACTTTTATAGTAGTCTGTACGTTCATCCGTATATTTACTAACAACCAAGCCCATTTGACGGGCTGTTTCTGGCATTAACTGCCAAGGGCCTCTTGCTCCAATCCAAGAAACTAATTTTGGTTGTAAATGAGATTCTATAACGGCTAAATATTTTAATTCTTTGGGTAAACCATGTTGAGCTAAAACACTTTCGATAAGATCAAAGTAAGGTCGTCCCCAATCTTTCATTTGTTCTAACTCATGTCCTTGTTGGCGTATATAATCTTGTACAAAACTTACCGCTTGAGAATTTAATTTTGTATTATAGATGGCCGTATGATCATCTACATCAACCACAAATAAATTTTTAAAACCGTATGTTTGGGTTATATCATTTCTTTTACTTGTATCCGTGTTTGAATGCTTGGTTATTGGATCAGCAAAAGTTGATATAGAAACAAGAAAAAGCGAAAGCACCCAAACAAACTTTGATTTTGAAACTAATAACAATCTTTCAACTGTAGTCCTGTAATACCCTCTTTTCAAAATTTTATTCATACTATCACATTTTAAATTGTAAAATCAACACTTTATTCTAAGGCAGGGCAGATCATACTTAAATATAATCCTCACATGTTCCATGCAAAGTTAAGGCATAATGCTAAAATCGAAGTTCTTGATACAATTATTTAACATAATATTGACATAGGGGAAATGTCAAACAGGTACAAAAGTGTATAGAATATATTAAGAGGAAATACGAGAGACTGCTACTTCTTTTGGTAGCGTTTCTTAAATTTATCGATACGGCCAGCAGTATCTACTAGCACGTTTTTACCTGTGTAAAAAGGGTGAGATGTGTTCGATATTTCCAATTTAACTAATGGATATTCTTGTCCATCCTCCCACTGAATGGTTTCTTTAGCTGCTGTAGTAGAGCGGCTCAAAAAAGAATGACCATTGCTCATGTCTTTAAACACAACAAATCTATATGTTTTAGGATGGATATCTGTTTTCATATGATAATCAAGTATTATTTATTACGGAGCGCAAAGGTAAGATTTTTTAGTTAAATCATCCAAATTATTCTACAATCATATTACATATAATATTTTTATAGTATTGATTATCAATGATTTATTGCGTACCAATGAATAATAAGCATACCCAAAAAATTAATTCTTCCATTCAAAAGTATTTACTAAATGTTTCATATCATCTAACAAAAAATCGTTTACAACACGTAAAGAATCTTCATTAGGGGTGGTGTCAAAATATAAAGCCCCTCTAAGAAAATGCTTTGTAGAGTCGGTTACAAAAAATTGATGTGTTGTAGCTGCATTTCCACCTACATAAAAAAAAGTTCCTGATATATTGTTCATAGTACGAAATATAGAATCTTGAATAGTGGTTGCTTTATAGCTATGTTTAAAGGTCATTTTATAGGTATCATTTAGTAATTTTTCGAAACTGTTTTTACCAATCATTTTATAACTTATATAAATGCGAGCATGGAATGCAGGAAAATCGACGTTTATCCACCATGGGTTTTCTGGCGTATCATCAAAAAAACTGCTGTCTTGGGTAATTTTAGCATACGTAGGGTATTGAAACTTATAGGGATAATTGGGGCGATCGAATGTTTGATATTGATGCGCTGGAAAGGAGATATTAAAATATCCTGTTGGTTTTGGGGTATATACACTATTGCAAGAAACGGTTATGTTGCATACCATATAAAGAATAAAGGGCATTATTAGTTTATTTAGCATGCTATTTTTTTACTTCTGGATGTTTAATGGTTATTTGAATTGTATCTATTCTATTTTTTTCTATTGAAAGTATGATGAATTCAAAGTTGCTATATAACAATACTTGATTTATGGCAGGGATATCGCCGTTCAATTCTAATATTAAGCCTGCAAGCGACTCATTATTTGCCTTTACTTCATCAAAGGTGTGCAAAGAGATATTCATGTGTTTGCATAAATCATTAATAGTTGTTTTGCCACTAAAGATATAGGTGTGATCGTCTATTTTTTTACTTACATTTTCTTCATCATCAAATTCATCATTAATTTCTCCAATAATTTCTTCCATAATGTCCTCAAGAGTAACAATGCCACTGGTACCTCCAAACTCATCTACAACAATAGCAAAATGAACATGCCCCGCTTGAAACTCTTTTAGTAAATCATCTATGAATTTTTGTTCATGTACAAAAAAAGGGGTTCGTATTTGTTCATGCCAGTTATGCAACTCTTTGTTGATATAGGGTAATAAATCTTTGGTATGTATTATTCCTACAATATCATCTAATGTCGTTTTATAAACAGGTAGTCTTGAGTAATGAAGTTTTTCTATTTGCTTTTTTACATCAGCAAATGAAAGGGTATATTCAATACCCCATACATCCATTCTGGTATGCATGATTTGTTTTACAGTAATATTGCTAAACTTTACAATTCCTTTTAAAATATTTTTTTCTTTTTCACTAGCATTTTTATTATTAAAATGAATAGTTTCATCAAGTTCTTCTAGTGTAAAATCATTAGCCCTTTTTTTAGTTATTTTTTTTTCTACAGATACCGCGTTTTTTACAAGCCATTTACTAACGCCTTTGGTTACAGTATGCAAGCATTGAATAATTATTCCAAAATCTTTAGAAAACCGAATGCTGTTTTGTATGGCCATTAGCTTGGGAATTATTTGACCAAATAATAATAATATAAAGCTGATAGAGAAAATTTTTATTACGAAAACAATCCAAAAAAAATCCTCTTGAGAAATACATTGATTAATAATCCAATTAGATATTAGTATAATGCTAATGCTGATAAAAAAAATAATAATCGTAAGGGAGGTGTGTAATAGTAAAGGGTTCTCTAAAAGTTGAACAATACGTTTGTATGCTTTTTCTTGTTTGGTTTTAAGCAAATTAATGTCCTTACTGGTAAGTGAAAAGAACGCTGTTTCAGCACCAGAAACAACAAATAAGAGTAGTATTAGTGCAAATAATAAACAAAATAAAACAATGATCTCGTTGGTAATAGTTATACTTAGCAATAGTGAATGTGTAAGTAATAGTTGATTAAACGAGTGGTACAGATTAACCATTTAGCCGTAAAAGTATTATTTATTTCAATGATTTGTGTGTAAAGCTCCGCTATTATATCTTAATCAACTTTTTTTGTGCTAACCAGTTAGCGGTGGATATAAACATATAATTTTTACGAAAAGCCCACATAATAAATTGCTCTAATCGATTTTTCATGTATTGCCCAGTATTTTTGGTAATGTATGTTGGATATTTTGCATTGGTATTTTTTCGTATGTCTGTAAATTCCCATGGATGAAAATACATATTACAATACGTATCTTTTCGCATTACACACGTACACAAATATCGATAAATATTTTCGGGAAAATTATGAAAAGAAAGCCAAAACAATGGTATACGCAGCACAGGAGTTACAGAAGCTGGTAATTGTAAAAGCTCATTGGTATAAAAATACGTTCGTGGTTTTCGAAAGTGATTATAATGACCGGGTAGCCAAGTTGGATTTAAAGAGGAGTTGTATAAATATCCCGCTTCTTTAAGTGCTTGATTGGATACGGCTTGCATACGTGGCATTCTATAACCATAAACATTTTTGCCGCTTATATGCATTAATGTACGCCTTGATGTTGCAAGATCTGCTTCTTCAAAACGACTATGATAATATCCATGCGATGCTATTTCATGTTCATCGGCAACTAATTGCTGAATAATATCAGGTTTATGTATTGCATATTGTGCAGTGGTATAAAATGTAGCCTTAATATTATATTGTTTTAAAAGAGCCATAACAGCTTGTACACCCTCTGTGCTAATAGCCATTTGTTGTTCAAAAGAAATAGAACCCCCATATTCTAATGGCATATCATACTCTTCTACATCAAAGCTTAGTAGGATGTGTTTATTCACAGTATATTCGTTTTATCTACAATATAATTCGGTCTTCGTTTTACTTGCATAAGTATCTTACCAATGTATACTCCTAACACTCCTAAAATGAGCAATTGTAAGCCTCCTAAAAATGCAATAGTCATGATGATGGAAGTCCAACCAGAAATAGCATAGCCGGCTATATAGCTGTACAATGCGTAGGGTAGATATAATATGGATATGCCTGAAAAAAAGAATCCTAAATAAATAGCTAAATACAGAGGCTTTGTACTAAAAGAAGTAACCCCTCGAAGCGCTAATTGTAGTAGTTGCTTGAATTTAAATTTGCTTTCTCCCGTTAATCGTTTATGCGCATCGAAGGGAATGGCATACTGTTTAAATCCTAACCATTTGATGAGCCCAACAAAAAAAAGGTCTCTTTCGTTGAGTTGACTTATAATGCTAGCGACTCTAATGTTTATTAAAGAAAAATCAGTAATTCCTTTTTCTAAAGGCACATCTGATATTTTTTTGATAGAGGTATAAAATATGCCCCCTACTATTCTTTTCCACCAAGCAGCTGTTTTGTTTTGCAGTCTTTTAGCATATATTATATCATATCCTTCTTCCCACTTTTGCACCATCTCATTAATAAGATGCGGAGGGTGCTGCATATCTCCATCCAAAAAAACAACAGCATCACCTTTACAATAATCAACCCCAGCCTTTATAGCACTCTGTTTACCAAAATTTCGAGAAAAAGAAATGTAAAAAATATACTTATTATTCCCTGCTATTTCTTGAATAATTTTTGTTGTATTGTCATTGCTACCATCATCTATAAAAACAATTTCGTAGATATAGGGCAGCTGCATCATTATTTTATCTATAGATGCAATTAGCGGAAGGATATTTTTTTCTTCATTATATACCGGAACAACAATAGAAATCTTTTTCTTCATCTGTATAAAAATTTTTAAAAGAACTAAACGAAATAACTAACTTTTTTTACATCTATCAGCAATAAATTTATTCATCGTCAATTTATTAATAAGAGCATGAAATAGTATACCTTATGTATGATTATAATAATTGATTTTTATTTATATAAAAAGTATACTAAATAATGCTCTGATTAATATATACAGCTCAACCGTCTATGGTTATTTGACGTAATGGCTCTTTGCTAGCTACAAATTTTTTAATAAATAATTGACTTGTTATAATAAGCCAGATGACAAAACATGGCAGAACCTTAAACCCATATGGACGAATAATAGTTTGGTTAAATATATGTGGCAATAAATCTGTTGAGGAAAGAGTAGTAAATAGTAGCATAAAAATTAAGAGTGCCTTATTCAGTTTAGTAGGTAGCTGTAATGAAAGCCAAATAGAAGCACCCATAACTGCAATGATATATGTTGAAGATTCTGAAGAGGTACTAAATAATACTACACATAATAAAGCAGAGGCTAAAAAATAAAGTTGAAACACAGCGCTTTTGTATTGTTTAAATCTTAAAAAGGTAGTATAAATAATAAGCCTGCGGGTATAATAAAGTATAAATTGGGAAGGGAAGAGATATTAAAAATTCGTGCCGCCATGCCCATCACAGAAATATTTTGCATATCAAGGTTTACCTGATTAATAGTGTTTTTTTCTGTTATGCAGTAGTACCAGTCTAAGTAAGACTGCTCTATAAACTGAGGCGATGAAATAAGAATGGGTAATGCCACCAAGGCCACCAACCAAACAACAAAGCCAATACTGAATGTAATTTTACGCTTTGAAAACATAAAGAAAATAAGTGCAATAATTCCATACAGCTTTACTAAAAAGCCTATTGCAATAAATAAAGTGCCAAAAAAATCTTTTTGTTTTTGAACAAAAACAAATACTAAAATAATGCAAGCAGCTAGCATTGGATTAGACTGTACATTATGCGAAGCCGTCATACATTCAATAGCACTTATAAGTAAAATAATATTTTGCTGTTTTTCTTTTATGGGAAGTAGACGTACTGCCTTATATAAAATCAATGAATTTGCGGCCACCCACAATATGCATCCCACAAAATCAGGCAACAACGCAAAGGGTGCAATAATAATACTAAAGATAGGCCCATAGAGATTTTGATCTGCATACTCATTAGGGTAAAAATGGTATAAGTTAACTTGATGTATGGTATGCCAAAACACATTTTTAAATATCAAGTAATTATTAACCTCATTGCGAGATAATTCCAAAATAGCGGCAATGATGGCTAAAGAAAACCATATGGCAAAAACTATTTTATTATTGTTTGTTACTTTACGAATAAAGGTCAACATATTTTAAAATTTGATTCATGTATTTATTTCTCGAATAGATACTGCATGCAATAATGGTATAAATGGGGTGCTTTCAAAACCAAAATCAAACTTTTGGTGTTTAATACAAAAAAGGAGTATTCTGAAAAAATGAATGGGAATATGATCTACTGAAAAGATATATCGTTTAAATTGTATGTTTTTTATTATTCAACACTAAAGCTCCCAACAAAACCCAGAATACGGCCACAACATAATGATTTTGAAAAATAAAATGAGTAGCAAGGCATGGCTCATTAAATACTAAGATCACTCAAATCATCATGAGTCATATCTAAATCACTATGTTTATCATTCATTGAAGTTGGGTGGCTTCCACTATCATTAGTACGCTTATCTAACATGATTAGATTATCTGCCACTATTTCTGTTGAAGATCTTTTATTACCTTCTTTATCTTCCCAGCTTCGAGTACGAAGACGACCCTCTATATAAACCAAACTGCTTTTGTGTAAATATTTTTGTGCAAGTTCTGCCAAACCCCTCCATAGTACGATGCTATGCCATTCTGTTTGAGACACGAGTTTACCTGTTTTATCTTTATATGTTTCTGTTGTAGCTAATGGAAATTTAGCAACCGCTATATTTCCTTCTAAATGCTGTACATCAGGATCTTTACCTAAGTTTCCAATTAATACTACCTTATTAACGCCTCTCATGATTTATATATTTTGGATGCCGAAATTTTTTCGAACCAGAGCTAAAATTATAGGAATTTCATATAAACAAAAAATGTGTACTAAAAATAATTATGAAAATGATGTGCTATTTCCCAAAAACGTTTTCGTTAGGTTGATTGCTGTAAATACGAATTTATTATTTTAGGGAAAGCTAACTGGCGTACTATTTTTTTATCAATCCATTTATGTGAAACACTAATTTTTGGTTTTCGATTATACGTTATCTCAATAAATGCAGCATGAATGATTTGATGACTGAGAACTTGTTTGTACCATGGTGTTACAGCATCAATATAAAAATCATTTATCCTTAATTGGGTAATTAAAATTTGTTGTATAGATTCGGTGGTCCAATTTTCTTTTTCATTTGTTTCATATAAGTAGAATTCATGTAGATTTTGCCAAATATCCTTTTTGCTACGCTCCATTACACAAATAGTATTTTTCCAATGTATAATGAAGTAGGCAAAAAAGCGATTGCTTTTTTTGATTTTTTTACTTTTAATAGGCCATAAGCCTACTTTTTTTTGCATATAAGCTTCACATTTTTTTTGCAGAATACAAGTATCACATATAGGAATACTTGGCTTACAAATAGTAGCTCCAAAATCCATAATAGCCTGGTTGTATATACCTGGTTGATTTTTGTCAACTAATTGTTGTGCTAATAGTTGCAATTTCTTTTTAACCGTTGTATCATCGACAGGTTTATTTTCTCCAAAAAATCTTGCTAAAACGCGAATAACATTACCATCTACTACAGCATAGGGTAAATTATACGCAAAAGATGCTATAGCTGCCGCAGTATACGGACCAACTCCTTTTAATTTAAGAATATCGTCATAACTTGTGGGAAATGTACCATCAAATTGATCTACAATAATTTTTGCTGTTAGTATTAAATTTCTACATCTACTATAATAACCTAACCCCTCCCAAAGTTTGAATACCACATCCATATTAGCATTAGCCAAATCTTGAATAACAGGGAACTTTTCAATAAACCGCTCATAATATACCCATCCTTGCTCCACACGAGTTTGTTGTAAAATAATTTCGCTTAGCCATATTTTGTAAGGATCCTTTTCGCCTTTCCATGGCATCATACGTTTATTTTTTTTCTTATTCCAGTGTAGCAGCTGTTTGGTAAAAAAAGATTGTTGTGTGTGTATCATAAATAATTTTAACCCTTCATCTGCGCTGTAATCTTCGGGCAATTCCAACAAAGGTAATTCTGATACAATATTCGGCGTATTTTCCTTTGTTAATTCAAATTAATTCCATCACCTTTGCTAGACGCATAAATTAAACTTTATAATGGGACTTTTTAACTGGTTTACACAAGAAATAGCTATTGACTTAGGTACAGCCAATACACTTATCATTCATAATGATGAGGTGATTGTAAATGAGCCTTCTATTGTGGCTCTTGACCGCAATAATCCTAAGAATCTTTTAGCAGTAGGCAAAAAAGCATTGCTAATGCATGAAAAAACACATGAAAGCATTCGTACGGTTCGTCCTCTAAAAGATGGTGTAATAGCAGATTTCAATGCAGCGGAATTAATGATACGAGCAATGATTAAGATGATTTATCCCAAAAAACCATGGTTTCCGCCCAGTTGGCGCATGATGATATGCATTCCATCAAGCATTACAGAAGTTGAAAAAAGAGCAGTACGAGATAGTGCAGAACAAGCAGGAGCTAAGGAAGTGTATCTAATACATGAACCTATGGCAGCAGCATTGGGTATTGGTATTGATGTGGAAGAGCCAGTTGGTAATATGATTATAGATATTGGCGGAGGAACCACTGGTATTACGGTTATTGCATTAGCAGGTATTGTTTGCGATCAATCTATACGCATTGCTGGAGATGAATTTACAGCTGATATTATGGAATCACTACGTCGTTATCATAGTTTATTAATTGGGGAAAGAACGGCTGAGCAAATTAAAATACAAGTTGGAGCTGCCATGAAAGATTTAGATAATCCTCCTGATGACATGGCTGTAAATGGACGAGATTTGGTAACAGGTATTCCCAAACAAATTATGGTAACCTATCAAGAAATTGCTGAAGCATTAGATAAATCTGTATTTAAGGTGGAAGAGGCTATACTAAAAGCTTTAGAAACCACACCTCCAGAGCTAGCTGCAGATATTTATCGAAGAGGGCTGTACTTAACTGGTGGCGGGGCTCTATTAAGAGGGTTGGATAAACGGTTAAGCCAAAAAATTAAGTTACCCGTACATATAGCAGATGACCCATTAAAAAGTGTGGTTAGAGGAACAGGTCTTGCATTAAAAAATTATCAACGTTATCCATTTGTAATGAGATAGTTTTGAGTAAAGCAACAAGGGACAATGGTATATTAATTTTTCTTCTTCATTCCTTGTTCATTATTTCAGGAGACTATGCGTAATGTCTTTCTCTTTGTAAAAAAATATTTTAATTTTCTTTCCTTTTTAGTGTTAGAGGTTATATCGTTACTGATGCTTACACGCTATAGTTATACACATGAGGCTTTTTTTATGCATACTGCTAATGAGTGGGTTGGCGTTATTAATGAAAGGTACAATAACGTACAATATTATTTTCAACTTAAAAAAGTTAATCAACAACTGGCTAACGAAAATGAAAAACTACGTAATCTATTAGTATCTAATTACTCAAAAATAGATACCAACTTATTATTTAAGTATGATACCCTAAAAATAGATACGCTCATTAGACATAGACAATATCTTTGGCGTGTAGCACAAGTAGTAAGCAATGATATCTTTTCTCAAAATAACTACCTTATTATAAATAAGGGTTATACACAAGGTGTGAGGATAGGTATGTGTGTAGTAAGCGATCAAGGAATTGTGGGAATAGTGGAATATGTAAGTAATAATTATGCAAGAGTGATGAGCCTATT
>Ga0116193_1001060_pt1 | contig 24083 bp, 18 predicted proteins | sample AD_UKC115_MetaG_FD_89892 | JGI IMG/M metagenome (GOLD analysis project Ga0116193, IMG submission 89892) | Active sludge microbial communities of municipal wastewater-treating anaerobic digesters from Hong Kong - AD_UKC115_MetaG | ecosystem: Engineered > Bioreactor > Anaerobic > Digestate... | reverse complement strand
TTGAAACTAGTCTCACGCTACGATGAGACAAGTCTCAACGCAAGAGGAAATTCGTGCGAGGATGAATCTCATGTCGAGGAAGCCGACAACTCCGGGACCGCGGGACGAACGCGGCGTGCTGGCGGCCCGGATCCTGGATGCGGCTCGCCAGGCCTTCGCGGAGACGGGCTGGGCGGGCACCACCATCCGAGCCGTCGCGCGGGCCGCCGACGTCGATCCGGCCCTGGTCTATCACTACTTCGACTCCAAGGAGGGGCTGCTCGACGCCGCCACCAACCCGCCGGCGCGCTGGCTCGAGAACGTCGCCAGGACGTGGACCGCCCCGGTGGACGATCTGGGTGAGGCGCTGTTGCGCCTGATGCTCGGTGCGTGGGCCGACGAGGAGACCGGACGCGTGCTGCGGGCCGTGCTGCAGACGGCGGCGCACGAACCGGCCACCCGCGAGAAGCTGCGCCGGGTGGTGGAGGGCCAGCTGATCGGGGTGTCCTCGCTTACCGACGATGAACGTTCGGTGCGCAGTGGCCTGATCGCGTCGCAGATCATGGGTCTGGCCATGATGCGGTATGTCTGGAAGATCGAACCCGTGGCGTCCATGACCGACGACGAACTGGTCGCCGCGGTGGCGCCGAATCTCCAGCGCTACGTCAGCGGAAACCTGGACCAGTAGACTCGTCGGGTCAGATACGGCGAGAACAAGAGGTAGTACCTGCATGAGCGGCCATTCCAAGTGGGCCACCACCAAGCACAAGAAGGCCGTCATCGATGCCAAGCGCGGCAAGATGTTCGCCAAGCTGATCAAGAATATCGAGGTCGCGGCGCGTGTCGGCGGTGGTGACCCGGCCGGCAACCCCACCTTGTACGACGCCATCCAGAAGGCCAAGAAGTCCTCGGTGCCCAACGACAACATCGAGCGGGCGCGCAAACGCGGCGGCGGCGAAGAGGCCGGCGGCGCGGACTGGCAGAACATCACCTATGAGGGTTACGGGCCCAACGGTGTCGCGGTGTTGATCGAGTGTCTGACCGACAACCGCAACCGCGCCGCCGGTGAGGTCCGCGTCGCGATGACCCGCAACGGCGGCAACATGGCCGATCCCGGTTCGGTGTCCTACCTGTTCTCCCGCAAGGGTGTCATCACCCTGGAGAAGAACGGTCTGACCGAGGACGACGTGCTGTTGGCCGTCCTCGAGGCCGGTGCCGAGGAGGTCAACGACCTCGACGAGGCCTTCGAGGTCATCTGCGAGCCGACCGATCTGGTGGCCGTGCGCACCGCATTGCAGGACGCCGGAATCGACTACGACTCCGCCGAGGCGAGCTTCCAGCCGTCGGTCACCGTGCCGGTGGATCTCGAGGGTGCCCGCAAGGTGCTCAAGCTGATCGACGCGCTCGAGGACAGCGACGACGTGCAGGACGTCTACACGAATATCGACATTCCCGACGACGTCGCCGCACAACTCGACGCCGAGTAGTTCTCGGTTCCTCCGTTTCTATGCGGGCGTGCGCGTCGGTACGGCGACACGCCCGCCGGCGACTGGATTTTGTGCACCCTCGTCGATGAGGTCCAGCCGTGCGTCGGTGCCTTTACTCGCCTTTGACCGCGTGTTGAATCGTCCCACCGAGTATCGATCATGTGACTACGCTTCTTTCGGTGGAGCTGGGGGTTCTGGGCCGCTCCAGGTTCGGATGGACGGCGCGCCCGTCGCGATACCGGGCGCGAAACCGCGCGCCATCCTCACGATGCTCGGCCTGCATCATGGATCGATCGTCGCGGCCGGCACGCTGGTCGAGTTGCTCTGGGGTGACGACCCGCCGCGCACCGCCGACAAGGCCCTACAGACCCACATATCGTCGCTCCGCCGCACCCTGGGTGACGGTTTCGTGGTGACCGAGGGAACCGGCTGGACCCTGAGCACCACCGAGATCGATGCGGCGCGTTACGAACTGGCCGCCAGGACGGGGCGTGCCGCCGGCGACACCAGCGCGGCGGTGGCCCGGTTCGACGAGGCGCTGGCCCTGTGGCGCGGAATCCCCGAACTGCCCGACACCGCCCGGGGGGCGTCGGAGAAGACCCGCTGGGCGGAGGGCCATGCCGCGCTGGTCGAGGACCGCGCCGACGCACTGCTCGCGACGGGCCGTGCGGCAGAGATCGTCGGCGAGCTCGAGGCCGCGGTGGCCGACGCACCGCTGCGCGAGAGGCGTTGGGGCCAGCTGATGCTCGCCCTGTACCGCGCCGGCAGGCAGGGCGAGGCGCTCGGCGCCTATCAACGCGCCCGGTCGCTGCTCGCCGACCAGCTCGGCGTCGACCCGGGGCCGGATCTTCGACGGCTCGAGGCCGCGATCGTCGCGCAGGATGTGACATTGGAAATACCTGCGACACAACAACTTGCGACGGTGATGCGTGCAGTGACCTTCCTGCTCACCGACATCGAGGGATCGACCGCCGCGTGGGAGGCCGAAGCCGACGCCATGGCCGTTGCGCTCGCGCGTCACGACGAGGTCATCGAGCAGATCGTCACGTCCCGCGGTGGACGGCTGATCAAGACCCGCGGCGAGGGCGATGCCACGTTCTCGGTTTTCGAGCGGCCTTCTGCGGCGGCCGCTGCTGCCATCGAGGTGCAGGACGCGATCCGGCATGAGCCGTGGGAACTGATGCAGCCCATGCGAATCCGCGTGGCGTTGCACACGGGCGAGGTCGAGCTTCGCGACGGCGACTATTTCGGCCGGGCGTGAACCGCGCCGCGCGGCTGCGGTCGCTGGCCGAGGGTGGCCAGATTCTGTGCTCCGGTGCGACGGCCGAACTCGTCATCGACTCGTTGCCCGACGACGTCGTGCTCGCCGACCTGGGACTGCGCCAGCTGAAGAACCTGGCGCGCCCGGAGCACGTTTTCGCGTTGCGCCTGGAAGACGCCGATGACATTCTCCGACAGCCGACAGCTGAGCCACCGATGGAACGGCCGCCCCTGCCCACGGTGCTGGCCGGTCCCGGCCCATTCGTCGGGCGCGGGCGCGAGTTGGAGGCGCTCCTGACCACGTGGCAGACCGCGCTCACCGATGGCATGCATGCCGTGTTGATCGCCGGTGAACCCGGTGTGGGCAAGACCCGGCTGGCGGGCGAATGGTCCCGGCAGGCGTACCGGCACGGGGCCGTAGTGATCTACGGCCGCTGCGACGAGGACCTCGGGGCGCCCTATCAGGCGTTCACGGAAGCCCTGCGATCGCTCGTGCCCAGCCTCGGTGCCGACCGGCTCCGGGGGATGCGCGGCGTCGAAGCGTTGCTTCCGCTCGTTCCCGGGCTGGCCGATGTCGTACCTGACATCGCCGCCCCGACGCGCGCCGACCCGGACACCGAACGGTATGCGCTCTTCGACGCCGTGGTCGCCGTGCTGGGAATGGCTTCGGCGAACGCACCCGTCGTGCTGATTCTCGACGATCTGCAATGGGCCGCGAAACCTACGCTGCTCCTGTTGCGTCATCTGCTGCGCTTCGGCGAGCACGCCCGGGTGCAGATCGTCGGCACGTACCGCAGCACCGACCTCGACCGATCGCATCCGCTGGCGGCGATGCTCGCCGACCTGCACCGTGACGGCACCGCCGGCCGGATTGCGCTCAGCGGCCTGAACGAGAGCGACGTGACGGCGTATGTCACCGAGGCCGGCTACGAGGACGAAGAGTTGGCTCGCGCACTGGCATCCGTCACCGGTGGCAATCCGTTCTTCCTCATCGAGGCACTGCGCCATGTGGCAGAGAGCGGCGGCCACTGGGATGCGGGCACCCTGCCGCAGGGAGTTCGGGAAGCCGTGAGCCGCAGGCTTTCCCGGCTTCCGGCGGCGACCAACAAGGCCCTCGCGGCAGCCGCGGTTGTCGGCAGCCGGTTCGCGCTGGATCTCGTCGAGCGGGTGGTCGACCAAGATCTCGTCGACGCGTTCGACGATGCGTGCCAAGCCGGCATCGTGGTCGAAGAGCCCGGGGGTCGATACCGGTTCAACCATGCCATCGTCCGACAGTCGCTGCTCGCCGAGTTGGCGTCCGTGCGGCGGATGCGGCTGCACCAGCGCATCGCCACGACGCTCGAGAACGCGCCCGGTGCCGACGATGAGCTCTTGGACGAACTGGCTCACCACTACTTCGAATGTGCCTGGGCCGGTAACGCGGCCAAGGCCGTCGAATACTGCCGGCGCGCGGCGGACCAGGCGATGACCCGCCTCGCCTACGAAGGAGCGGCCGAACTCTACGACCGCGCCCTGCATGCATTGGAGGAACTCGACGACGAATTGCCCGACCGCGCCGACCAGGCCGCCGAACTCCTGGTGGCGCGCTGCGAGGCTCTGTTGGCCGCCGGCGACGTGGCGTCCGCGGTGGATGCGGTGACGCAATTGCAAGGGGCCGCGCGGGATTCTGTCCGTCTCGCGGCGTGGGCCACGTGCTTCGACGGCCAGCTGTCGATGCTCGTCCATCCCGAGCGGCTGGACGACGTCGAAACCGCTGTTGCGGTGGCCGCAGAGAAGCTCGCCAAATTGCACGATGCCGCGGGAGAAGCCAAGGCGCACACCGTCCGTGCCGCGTGCCTCGCCCGACTCGGCCGAATCGGCGACTGTGAGATCACGCTGGACAATGCTCTCACCGCGGCACGGCGTGCGCGCGAACACCGGCGGGTGAATGCGGTTCTCGCCGGCGCGCCACTAGCGGCGCTGTGGGGCCCGAGCCCGGTATCGCGGGCCGGGGGGCGGTGTCTCGACGTCGTGCGGCTCCTTCGTATCACCACCGACTCACCCGCGGTCGAGGCGACGTCGACGCGGTGTCAGGCGGTGTTGGAGGCTTTTCGTGGCCGTGCAGCGGCCGCCCGGCGAATGATCGAATCCGCTAGGCGGGTGGTCACCGAGCTCGGCTTGCGTCATGCGCTTCTCGAGGTCGAGCACTTTGCCGGCATCGTCGAACTGGTGTGCGGCGATCCCGCCGCGGCCGAGCCCCATCTGCGCCAGGCGTACAACGGCTTTCGTCGCATGCACCTCGACGCCGACATCGCCGAGACGGCGGCGTTGTTGGCGCGTACCTGCCTCGAACTCGGCCGGGATGCCGAGGCCGACGAATTATGTTCGGAGAGCGAACGTCTCGCGGGACATGCGCTCAAGGCGTCGATCGCCTGGCGCACGGTACGAGCCCAGCTGCTGGGGCGCGGTGGTGATCATGTCGAGGCGCGGCGTATCGCCGAGGCCGCTGTCGGCCTGGCCGAGACCACCGACTTGTTGGTCGATCACGGCGACGCGTGCCTCGCATTGGCGGTGGTGTTGGACGCCGCCGGCGATGTCGCCGGGGCGCGCGCCGCCGCCCAGCGCGCGGTGGGTCTGTATGACACCAAAGGCGCTGCGGCACTTGCCGACAACGCGTTCCGTGTTGTCGGTGCAAAGCCATCGCCCGCCCCGGCACCACCCGCACCCCCGAGCGTCGAGTATGACACCGCGGCCGTCCGGGCAAGTAAGTGTGTGGTGGCCGCTATCGACCACGGGGACTGGGACGAGCTCGAGCGGCTGTGCGTACCGCCGGAAGCATCCATCGAGAGTCGGCGGAAGGTCGTCGGCTTCGAACCGAACGAATTCGCCGCGCACGACGTGATACATCAGACGAGGTGCGACCTGGAGAACGGGGCCATGCGGGCCGACCACGTCGTTATCGCTGTGCGAGGCGAGCGGCTCGCGCTCGCCCGCGTGGTGCTGAGCACCGCCGACTCGACCCCTGGGGCGCCGCGCGACGAATTTCTGCAGGTGTACGGCGTCAACGACGAGGGGCGAATAGCGCTGCAGGTGTGGTTCGACCTCGACGACATGGCTGCCGCGCTCGCCGAACTCGACGCGCTCCACGCTCGATCCGCGGAGGCGCATCCACCGGCGCGACGCCTCGAGAATGCGGCGAGCGGAGTGAGCCAGCGCTTCTGGACGTGTTTCTTGGCCCGCGACTGGGAAGCGTTGGCCGAGATCCTGGCCGACGATGCGACCGTCGAGGATCGTCGTCCCGTGGTGAATTACGGCCTGATGCAGGGCCGGGATTCAGTCGTCGAAAGTCTCAGGGTGGGGGCCGATACGGGCGTCGCGCATGTATCGCAGACGACCATCGCGACCCGCGGCGAGCGCCTTGCCCTCGTTCATATCCACTTCTCGAGTCACGATCAGCGGTTCGAAGCGTTCCAAAGTGACTTCATCGTTGCCGTCGAGACCGATACCACGGGGCGGAGTGGGGCGAACGTGGTGTACGACGTCGAGGACTTCGACGCCGCCATCGCCGAACTCGACTCCCGGTATCGCGGGGGAGAGGCAGCCGCCCACGCGCAGACGTGGTCGGCTGTCGCATCTGCCTACACCGCGATCAACCGGCTCCAGATGCCGCTGATGACGCCGGACTGCGTGACTGTCGACCACCGAGGCGAGCTGGCGTTCGGACCGGACGAGTTGTCCGCATATCTGCGCGCCGGGCGTGATGGTGACCAGGCCACGACGACGTACATCGAGGCCGTGCATCGGCTCGACCGCCGCGGAGCCGTCGTCACATACGCGGCGAACGAGACCTTACGAGAAGGCTTCGACGCCGAATGGCGGGGCATCGCTGTCCTGACCGTTGCAGAGAAGATGGTCAGCCGTTGTGAAGTCTTCGATGAGACAGACCTGGACGCCGCGCTCGCCCGCTTCGACGAACTTCACCTCGACGGTTCCGGCGCTGCCGCCGAACGCGCCGAGAATTAGCGGCCTGGCGGGTGCGGGTTAGCTCATCAGCACGCGATAGTGCCGCTCGGCGAAGAGCCAGCGCCCGCCCATCCGTACCAACCGGTCGGTGTACTCGCCGACGACCCGCCGGCTGGTTCCGTCGCGCAGGCCGATGTATTCCAGGCAGTGCGACCGCACGTCGGCCGCGTCGCCGTCGACCTCGATCGCGCCGGCCTGTGCGAAGAACGCCATCTGCGCGACGGCCTCGAAGACGCCGTGCCATTGCGCGCGTAGTTCGTCCTTGCCGTGGCAGTCACCCCCGGGTCCGGTGCGGATGGCGTCCTCGGTCCAGCAGGACAGGTAGCCGTCGAGATCCTGCCTGGTGACCGCATCGGCGTAGCCCGCCAGGAGTTCACGGATCAGTTCACGGTCCTCGGCGGGTCCGGAGAAGGCCATGCGGGCGATCGTACGGTCGGGGTGTGTCCTGCGTCGGATTGTCGCCGTCCGCGGCTAAGGTATCGAACAGCTGTTCGTAGACGGAAGGGTTGGGGCGTGCGCGTGATGGGAGTCGACCCCGGGTTGACGCGCTGCGGCCTGTCGGTGATCGAGACCGGCAAGGGCCGTCACGTCACCGCCCTGGACGTCGACGTGGTGCGCACCCCGGCCGACCAACCCCTGGCCAAGCGGCTGTTGACCATCAGCGACACCGTCGAGCACTGGCTCGACACCCACGTGCCGGACGTCATCGCCATCGAGCGGGTGTTCTCCAACCAGAACGCCAACACCGCCATGGGCACCGCGCAGGCCGCCGGCGTCATCGCGCTTGCTGCCGCCCGCCGCGACATCGACGTGCACTTCCACACCCCCAGCGAGGTCAAGGCCGCCGTCACCGGAAACGGCCGGGCCGACAAGGCTCAGGTCACCACCATGGTCACCAAAATCCTTGCGCTGCAGGCCAAGCCGACGCCGGCTGATGCTGCTGATGCGCTGGCGCTGGCGATCTGTCACTGCTGGCGGGCGCCGATGATCGCCCGGATGGCCGCTGCCGAGGCGATGGCCGCCGAGCAGCGCCGCAAGTACCAGGCCCGGCTCAAGGCCGTCCGGTGATCGCCTCGGTGCGCGGTGAGGTCCTCGACGTCGCGCTGGACCACACGGTCGTCGAAGCGGGCGGCGTGGGCTACAAGGTCATGTGCACCCCGGCCACCCTGGCCACCCTGCGCCGCGGCACCGAAGCGCGGTTGGTCACCGCGATGATCGTGCGCGAGGACTCCCAGACCCTCTACGGCTTCGCCGACGCCGACGCCCGCGACCTGTTCGGCACGCTGCTCGGGGTGTCCGGGGTCGGGCCCAAGATCGCGCTGGCCACCCTCGCCGTGTACGACGCCCCGACGCTGCGGCAGGCCCTGGCCGACGGCGATGTCACCGCCCTGACGCGGGTGCCCGGTATCGGCAAGCGCGGCGCCGAGCGGATGGTGCTCGAACTGCGGGACAAGATCGGCGCCACCCCGGCCGCCGGTGGGACGGGCGTGGCCGGCGGCCACGGGGTCCGCGGCCCGGTGGTCGAAGCCCTGGTCGGCCTCGGCTTCGCCCAGAAGCAGGCCGAGGACGCCTGCGACAAGGTGCTCGCCGGCGACCCGGACGCCAGCACCTCCGCCGTGCTGCGGGCCGCCCTGAACCTGCTGGGCAAGAACAAGTGAGCCGCTTCGACGGGGACGATCCCGAGGTTGAGGACGAGCGGGACGTCTCACCCGCACTGACGGTCGGCGAGGGCGACATCGACGCCAGCCTGCGGCCGCGCTCGCTGCAGGAGTTCATCGGCCAGCCGCGGGTGCGCGAGCAGCTGCAGCTGGTGATCGAGGGGGCCAAGAACCGCGGCGGGACACCGGATCACATCCTGCTGTCCGGGCCGCCGGGCCTGGGCAAGACCTCGCTGGCGATGATCATCGCCGCCGAGCTGGGCTCCGCGTTGCGGGTCACCTCGGGACCCGCGCTGGAACGCGCGGGCGACCTGGCCGCGATGCTGTCCAACCTCGTCGAGGGCGACGTCCTCTTCATCGACGAGATCCACCGGATTGCCCGGCCGGCCGAGGAGATGCTGTACCTGGCGATGGAGGACTTCCGCGTCGACGTCGTCGTCGGGAAGGGCCCCGGTGCGACATCCATCCCGCTGGAGGTGGCGCCGTTCACGCTGGTCGGGGCGACCACCCGGTCCGGCGCGCTGACCGGGCCGCTGCGCGACCGGTTCGGGTTCACCGCGCACATGGACTTCTACGAGCCCCTCGAACTGGAACTGGTGCTGTCGCGCTCGGCCGGCATCCTGGGCATCGAACTCGGCCAGGAGGCGGGCGCCGAGATCGCGCGACGTTCGCGGGGCACGCCGCGCATCGCCAACCGGCTGCTGCGCCGGGTCCGCGACTACGCCGAGGTGCGCGCGGACGGTGTCATCACCCGCGACATCGCCAAGGCCGCACTCGCGGTGTACGACGTCGATGAACTCGGGCTGGACCGGCTGGACCGCGCGGTGCTGTCCGCGCTCACCCGGAGCTTCGGCGGCGGGCCCGTGGGGGTGTCGACGCTGGCGGTCGCGGTCGGCGAGGAGGCCACCACGGTCGAGGAGGTCTGCGAGCCGTTCCTGGTGCGGGCCGGGATGATCGCGCGCACCCCGCGCGGCCGCGTCGCCACTCGGGCGGCCTGGACGCATCTGGGTCTGACCCCACCGCAGGTCACTGGGCTGGGCCAGCAGGGTCTCTTCGAATAGCTCTCGTGGGAGGATGCCAAAGTGTCTGGGGTATCAGGAAGAATTCGGTGGGTCGTTTCGGTTGTGGTGGTTGCGATCATGATCGGGCTGTTGATCTATAACCTGGTCGCGTGATGCTGACCGCCGCCTTGATCATCGCAGCGCTGGCCGCGCTGCTGCACGTCTACATCTTCACGATGGAATCGCTGACATGGACGTCGCCGCGCACCCGGGCGACTTTCGGCACCACGGCCGAGGAGGCCGAGACCACCAAACTGCTGGCGTTCAACCAGGGCTTCTACAACCTGTTCCTGGCGATCGTCACCGGTGTCGGAATCGTCGCCCTGGCCCTGGGGCACACCGGGGTCGGGACCGCGCTGATCCTCGCGGGCATCGGGTCGATGGCCGCCGCCGCGCTGGTCCTGATGGCCTCGGCGCGCGACAAGCTGCGGGCCGCGGTGGTGCAGGGCACCCTGCCGGTGATCGGGATCATCCTGCTGCTCATCGGGTTACGCGGCTAGCTGTTACTGCGGGTGGCCGGCCACGTACTCGGCGGCGGGCACGGGCGCCGTCGCGGCGTACCCGATGGGCAGCAGCACATCGCCGGCGGTGGTCTTGCAGTAGACGTCCCAGTTGTAGTACCCGCCGAATGCGGTCGGGTCGGCAGCGAGCACGGCGGCGTACTCCTGGACAGCCCGCACGTAGGCGTCGGAATGGTTGTACGCGAACACCGCCCGGTACGGATCGCCGGCAAAACCGTTGGCGGCCAGCATCAGGCCGGCCGCCATGATCGCGTCCCGCGGCGCGTGGATGTCACCCTGGCCGTAGGCGCCGAACGTCTCCGGCAGGAACTGCATCGGACCCTGCGCCCCCGCCGTGCTGTCCCCGTTGATGCTGCCCAGCCGGGTCTCGATCAGGTTGATCGCGGCCAGGTAGTTCCACGCGACACCGGTGGCGGCTTCGGCCTCGTGGTAGTAGCCCAGCAGCTCCCCGGCGGGTGCCGGCGGCTGAATCCGCCACGCGGGCAACGTATCCCGGATTGGCGCCAGCGCATTTAGTGCGCGGCGCGCGGCGACGTTGTGATCGTAGCCGTCCAGCAGTTCCGGTGGTATGCGCGGACGGACGACCGAATCCCACTCGGGGTGATTGCCGAGCGCGCGGTAGGCCGCCTGCTGACGCTTCGCGGCCGTCGCCAGTTCGCCCGGCGGCGTGGCCGGGTCACGCACGACGCGTTCGTCGGCCACCAGATCATCGGCCAGCGCAGCCGGGTCGGTGGCCAGGACGGGCTGGATGCCGGTGGGTACGGGCCGCGGGGGAGCAGCCGGGACCGGGGCGAGCACCGGAGGGGACTCCGCGATCACCGTCACCGGGCCCGGTGCCGCGGTCGAGTCGGTGCAGCCGATCATGCCGAGCAGACCGGCGGCCAGCATCAGCGGCGCTCCGCCGCGCATTGCGCCCTGAACCACGCCCCGGATCACGGCGCCAACGCTACAGCAGACCCAGTAGCTTCAGATCGGTTATGTACTTGACGATCATTGCGCGGGAGATGTGCGGAATGTCCTTGTCGGGGCCGATTTTCGCGTCCTGGACGGCGGCGCGGAAGGCGTCGGTGGGCGCCATCGAGCCGTTCATCGGCACCCCGGGCTGCTGGTAGTTGTGCAGCAGCGGCAACAGTGACGCCTGTCGCTGCCGATCGGGTAGTGCGTGCAGCGCGGTCTCGAACCGGCCCAGCCATTCGTCGTAGCGGGCCACCCGGGTGATCGGGTATCCCGCCGCGACCAGCCAGTCGACGAACTCGTCCATCCCGAGGCCGTCGTCATGGGGGTTCATCACGTGGTAGGTCTCAAAACTTCCGCCCGACTCCAACGCAACGCGCTCACCCAGCGTCGAGATCGCCTCGGCGATGAACTCCACCGGCAGGCCGTCGTAGTGTGCGCGTTGCCGGGCGCCGTCGGCGTCGAGCACATAGAACGACCCCGGCGCGATCCCGGTGGCCACCAGCGACAGCATCATCCTGGTGAACATGTCGGGCAGGTTGAGCTGGCCGGCATAGCTGGTGTCGGCCAGGATCATGTCGCAGCGGAACACCGAAACGGGCAGACCACACAGGTCGTGGGCCTCGCGTAGCAGGACCTCGCCGGCCCACTTGCTGTTGCCGTAACCGTTGGCATAGGTGTCGTCGACGCGGCGCGCCGGGCTGATGGCGCGGATGTCCCCGGTCTCGCTGAACCTCCCGGGCTCGATACCCGCGCCGACGCCGATCGTCGAGACATAGGCGAACGGTTTGATGCGGGTGGTCAGTGCGATCCGGATCAGTTCGGCGGTGCCCACCGCGTTGGGCCCGAACAGCTCCCGGTACGGCAGCACATGGTTGACCAGGGCCGCGGGGTCGACGATGAAATCGACCTCGTCGGCCAGTCGCTGCCAGGTAGCGGGGTCCAGTCCGAGGTTGCGCTCACCCTTGTCGCCGGCGATGACGACCAGGTGCGGCGCCAGTTCCCGGTAGTGGGCGATCAGGGCCGCATCACCGGTATCGAAGGTGGCGTCGAGCCGGGTCCGGGCCTGGTCGTCGGACTTCGCCCGAACCAGACAGATGACCGTGCCGTCGACAAGTGCCATCCGCTCGAGCCACTCCAGCAGCAGGTATCGACCGAGGAAGCCGGTTGCGCCGGTGAGTAATACGGTGCGGATCTCGGATCGCGGTCCGGGCAGCGACGGTGCGGCGGCCAGTGTCGGCGCGTCGATGAACTTGTCCAGGGTCAGATCGGCGGCGCGCACCTCGGCGGCGTCCCGGCCGTGCACGGCGGCGTACGTCGGGCGACCGGTGTCCCCGCAGCGTTCGGCCTCGATGCGGTCGGCGATGGCAGACAGATCGGTCGCCGGGCTGACGATGATCCCGACGGGAACGTCGACCTCGAGGATCTCCCGCAGTAGGTTGGCGAAGGTCAACGCGGACAACGAATCTCCGCCGAGATCGGTGAAGTGGTCGGTGCCGGACACCTCGGCGGCCGAAACGCCCAGAAGCGCGGCGGCAGTCTGGACGACGGTCGGCAGCACCGGGCCGGCGGACCCGGTCCGGCGCAATCGGCGCAATTCACCGGCCTGCGCGCCGGCCAGTTCGGTGTAGAGGTCTTCCAGCTGCGCGCCGTAACGCTCCTTGAGCTTGGGCCAGGCGAGCTTGCGGATGCCGGTCAGCAGACCGTTCTCCACGCTGAACGGGGTGGTCTCGACCAGGAAGTCGCGCGGGACCTCGTACGACTGCAGGTCGGCGGTCCGCGCGGCCCTCTTCAGGGAGTCGGCGAGCGCACTGCGCAGCGCATCCGGATCATGTTGGGCCAGAGCATGTTCGGTCGGCACGATCACGGCCAGCAGGTAGGGCCGGGTGCTGTTGGCGTACAGGTAGATCTGGTGCACCAGCGGACTGGCGGTGAAGGCGGCTTCGAGCTTGGACACCGTTACGAATTCACCCTGGGAGAGCTTGAGCACGTTGTTGCGACGATCGATGTACTCCACCCGGTCGGGTCCGAGCTCGGCCACGATGTCACCCGTGCGGTAGAACCCGTCGGCGTCGAACATCTCGGCGGTCAGCTCGGGCCGCTCGTAGTAGCCCGGGAACACCTGCGTGGAGCGCAGCAGCAGTTCGCCCCGCGGATACGGCTGGTCGCTGCGGAGGTAGCCGAGTTCGGGGACGTCCACCAGCTTGTAGTCGAGCACCGGCGGTCGCCGGATCACGCCGTCGACGAATACCGCCCCGGCCTCGGTCGACCCGTAGCCCTCCTGCAGGTGCATGCCGAGGAAATCCTCGACCCAGGACCGCAACTCGCCCGAGATGGGGGCCGACCCCGTCAGCGCGGCGACATAGCGGTCGCCGAGGGTGCGGCGCCGGACGGCGGCCATCACATCGGTGGGGGAGCCGTCGGTGCGGTCGAGTTCACCGAGGTACTCCTGGTGGAGCATGTCCCAGATCCGGGGCACGAAGTTCAGTTGGGTGGGGTGCACCAGGGCGAGATCCTCGATCAGGGTCGACAGATCGCTGCGTGCGGCGAAATACGCCGTGCCGCCGGTGGACAGTGCGCCGTAGAGGATCCCTCGCCCCATCACGTGGCTCATCGGCAGGAAGCTCAGCACGATCGAGGGCAACAACCCTTGCTGCTCGTTCCAGTGGGCAGCCGTCGCCACCCGCCAGTGGTCGGCGACCTTGGGCGCCGGATAGATCGCACCCTTGGGCGCCCCGGTGCTGCCGGAGGTGTACACCAGCAGGGCCAGGTCGTCCTCACTCTGCGGAACCCGCAGTGGCACAACGGAATCCGTACCCGCGGCGATCAGTTCGGTGAGGCGTGTCAGTTCGATGGCGCTGCCGGCCAGTCGTGCGGTTGCGGCGGCCAGGGCGTCGCGGTGGTCGTCGTCGCCGTCGTACACGTCGAAGACCACCAGACGCGCCGGCGACGGGCCGGTTTCGATCACCGCAACCGCGTCGTCGAGGAAGTCGATGCTGGTGGCGATCACCGTGGGTTCGGTCTCGGTGATGATGGGGGACAGCACGGACAGCGGCGCGCTGGTCTGCAGGGGTACGGCCACCGCGGCCAACTGCGTGAGTGCGATGTCGATGGTGGTGTAGTCGACGCTGGTGAATCCGAGGATCGCCACCCGGTCGCCGCGGTGCACCGTATCGGCGAGCGCGGCCGTCACCGCCTGCACGCGATCCCAGAGTTGGCCGTAGGTCAGCGTTTCAAACTGCGGTTGCAGCACCGCGGTGGTGCGGCCGGTGTCCGGATCCCGGCGGTAGGTGACAACCCGCTGTCCGACGGCAGGCCGGTCGGCGTAGCCGGTCATGACGGTGCGGATGATCTCGGGCAGTGACAGCGCCGGATCGTCGGCGGCCGCGCTCACGATCGGGTCGGGAGCCGCCGCGGCGAACTGGGGATCGGTGTCGTAGAGCGAGGCGATCCGGCGTTGCAGCCGTTGGTCGCGGGTATCGGTGAGCATGGGGCAAATCCTTTGAGCGTTATGCAAGTTCCGGCGGCACAGCGCCACCATCCGAAAACTACGTTAGCAAAACTAATTATATTCCCGCCAACTCCGCCTCTGCCGGATCGCTGTGAATCAGGCCCGGGAGTCGTCCGGGTTGAGCTCGTCGAGCAGGCGCTGCATGGTGTCGCACATCACTGCGAAATTCCTGGCGCCGACCATGTCGGCCCAGCGCCTCTCGATGTCGATGACGCGCGCGCCGGCTGCCGTCATGAGCGCGTTGCCGCGGGTTGTCAGGTCGATGAGTTTGGCGCGCCCGTCGGCGGGGTCGGGCCGTCGCACGAGGTATCCGAGGTCAACCAGATCGTTGACCAGTTCCGAAGTGGCCGCCAGGCTCAGCTGCGCCCGGCCGGCCAGGTCGGTCAGGCGGATGCCGCCCATGCGCAGATTGCCGAGGATCTGCAGGTGTGGGTTGCGGATGTCGCCGTAGCCGAGTTCGGCCCGCGGGGCGGCCAGTTCGATGCGGAACTCGCTCAGCAGTCTGATCAGCAACTGCCCGACGGCCTGTCGATCGGGGGATGGTCTTGACGCCGCCATGCGCCCAGAGAATACTACGGATACCGAAATTTCGGATTCCGAAGCAAATGAGGCCGGCCGATGATCACCGAGAGTTCCGAGTCCATCAGCACCGACTTGTGCCGCATTCATGTCCGTCGCGCCGGTTCCGGTCCGCCGGTGCTGCTCTGGCACAGCCTGTTCGTCGACTCGCGTTCGTGGGGATCGCTCTTCGACCGATTGGCCGAACGGCGCAGTGTCATCGCCGTCGACGGCCCGTGCCACGGTCGCAGCGGTGCGGTGTTGCGCCACTTCGGCTTCGATGAGGTGGCCGACGCGGCGGTGACGGTGCTCGACCGGTTGGGACTGGACACACCGGTCGACTGGGTGGGCAACGCCTGGGGTGGCCACGTCGGGATTCAGGTCGCTGCCCGCCATCCCGACCGGCTGCGCACACTGGCCGCCGTCGGCACGCCGGTGCGCGGATTGACCGCCCGTGAACACTGGACCATGTGTTGGCCCCTGGTGCAGATCTACCGACTGGCCGGGCCGCAGCCATGGCTGCGCAAGATCCTGGCGGACATCCTCATCGGGCCCGCAGCCATCGCCGCCCAACCAGGTCCGGCGGCACAGCTGATGGAGTCGTTCAGTTCCGCGCCGCGTGCAGCCATGCACAGCGCCATGCGATCGATGATGCTGAACCGTCCGGGAATGGCCGGCGACGCGGCGGGACTGCGGCTGCCGGTGCTGATGATGCCCGTGCACGGCGATGGCATGGGTTCCAGCCCGGCGGACATCCGGGCCGTGGCGGACACCATGTCCGACGCCCGCGTCGCCGAGGTCGCCGGTCAGGGGCACCTGGCTCCGCTGCTGATCGACCCCGGCACCGTGTTCGATCAGCTGCAGGCGTTCTGGAGATAGCGCCGAGCGTTGCCGTATGTCACGCGAAATCGTCTGCGCCGTAGCATGAGTCGACGCTCGGCACCGGGACCTACAGGTCCGCCAGGATCAGCGCCAGCACATCGAGGCCCTCGAGCAACAACTCGTCACTGATGGTCAACGGCGGCAGGAACCGCAGGATGTTCCCGTAGGTGCCGCAGCTCAGCACGATCACCCCGGCGGCATGTGCGGCGGCGCAGAGCTTCTTCGTCAGCTCGGAATCCGGTTCTGCCGTGCCCGATTTCACCAACTCGACGGCAATCATCGCACCACGGCCGCGGACGTCACCGATGCGGTCGTCGTCGGCCTGCAGCCGGCCCAGCCGGTCCTTCATGAGGCGTTCGATCTCGCCCGCCCGGTCGATCAGGTTCGTGGTCTCGATGGTCTCGAGGGTGGCCAGCGCGGCCGCGCAGGCGATCGGGTTGCCGCCGTAGGTGCCGCCCAGGCCCGACACGTGCGGCGCGTCCATGATCTCCGCGCGCCCGGTCACCGCCGACAGCGGCAGTCCGTCGGCCACGCCCTTGGCGATCACGATCAGGTCGGGCTCGATGCCCTCGTGCTCGCAGGCGAACATCGCACCGGTCCGGGCGATGCCGCTCTGCACCTCGTCGGCGATGAACACCACATTGTTGTCCCGGCACCACTGCAGCAGCGCGGGCAGGAAACCCGGTGCGGGAACGATGAATCCGCCCTCACCCTGGATCGGTTCGATGATGAGGGCCGCCAGGTTGGCGGCGCCGATCTGCTTGTCGATGATGCTCAACGCCCGCTCGGCGGCCAGCTCGCCGTTGGTGCCCATCTCCTTGTCGATCAGGCCGTCGCGGTACGGGTAGGACATGGGCGCGCGGTAGATCTCCGGGGAGAACGGTCCGAACCCGCTCTTGTACGGCATCGACTTGGCTGTCAGGGCCATCGTCATGTTCGTGCGGCCGTGATAGGCGTGGTCGAACGCCACCACGGCGGTCTTCTTCGTGTAGGAGCGCGCGATCTTGACGGCGTTCTCGACGGCCTCGGCGCCGGAGTTGAACAGCGCGGTCCGCTTCTGCCCGGTACCCGGCGTCAGCCTGTTGAGGTGCTCGGCGACGGTGACGTATTCCTCATACGGGGTCACCATGAAGCAGGTGTGGGTGAACTCGGCCACCTGTTCGCGCACCGCCTCCACCACCAGCGGCGACGAGTTGCCGATGGTGGTCACCGCGATCCCCGAACCCAGGTCGATCAGCCGGTTCCCGTCGACGTCCTCGACGATCCCGCCGAAGGCCCGCTGACAGTAGACGGGCATCGTCACGCCCACGCCGCTGGACACCGCGGCCGACTTGCGCGCGGCCAGTTCCTTCGAGCGGGGGCCGGGGATGTCGGTGGCGAGCAGGCGGCTCTGTTCCAGGTCGGTCACACGGTGAGCGTAGTCCGCGGTGCGGTCCGTCACCCCGTTTCTGCGGGCACGCGAATGGGCGACGGCGCGACATCGCGGGGGTTACGCTGCGCAGCAGAGGTACGCGGGGCAGGCGGGGTGATGCAGATATGTCGCGCATCTTCCTGAGCCACTCCAGCGCCGACTCGCGCGCGGCGGTGGCGGTCAAACAGTGGCTCGTCGGGCAGGATCCGTCGCTCGATGACGACATCTTTCTCGACCTGGACCCTGACACCGGCATCGGCGCGGGTGTGCGCTGGAAGGACGCCCTGATCCAGGCCAGCGACCGGTGCGAGGCCGTGGTGTGTCTGCTTTCGAAGAACTGGCGCAACTCGTCCTGGTGCGTCGGTGAGTTCCGGGCCGCCGAACTGCACAAGAAACAGATCTTCGCCGCCCGACTGGAGGACATCAGCGATTCCGACCCGACCTCCGACTGGCAGCACGTCGACCTCTTCGGGTCTGGCCCGCAGATCGATATCGACATCGGCGACGACGGCCCGCCGATCTCCTTCATCGCATCGGGACTGCGCCGGTTGCGCGACGGCCTGTGGGCGGCGGGTATCGGGGCGCAGTCGTTTCCGTGGCCACCTGCGGATGAACCGGATCGGGCGCCGTACCGGGGCTGGGAGCCGTTCGAGCCGGTCGACGCCGGGGTGTTCTTCGGCCGGGACACCCAGATTCTGCGCGCCACCGAAGCCCTGCGGGAGATGAGGATCCTGCGCACCAGCATGCTCTTCGTCGTGCTCGGCCCGTCCGGCGCGGGCAAGTCGTCGTTCCTGCGTGCCGGGGTGCTGCCGCGACTGCGCAAGGACGACCGGTCCTACGTGGTGCTCGACGTGGTCCGCCCGGAGCGCAACGTGCTCACCGGTGAGTCCGGTCTGGCCCAAGCGATCTGGGACAGCCGCACCCGGCTGGACCTCACCGGGCCGTCGCTCGGCGATATCCGGGCGGCCTGCATGGCCGGCGACGCCCGGAGCGTCGGCGGCTGGCTGCGGGACTGCCAGGACGCCGCGACGACGCGCATGCTCGACGGCCCACATGGTGAGCCGCCGACCCTGCTGCTGCCACTGGATCAGGCCGAGGAGTTGTTCTCGACGGAAGCCGGCGACCAGGCGACGGTGTTCATGACGATGCTGCGCGATCTGGCCGATGCCGGGATCGCGCTGATCGTCACGGTCACGATCCGGACCGACCGCTACGAGGTGATGCAGACGGCGCCGGAGTTGGCCGGTGTCGGCAGTGTGGTCTTCGATCAGCTGAAGCCGATGCGGCCGACCCAGTTCAAGGAGGTGATCACCGGGCCGGCGGCACGGTCGGCCCGGAGCCGGCACCGATTCACCCTGGACGACGACCTGGTGGAGCGGCTGCTGTCCGACGCCGGTGGGGGCGCCGACGGTGGTGACGCACTGCCCCTGCTCTCGCTGACACTGGCCCGGCTCTATCACGACTACGGCTCCACGGGACGAATCACGTTGGCGCCGTACGACGCCGGCGGTGGGATGGCCAGCATCGTGCAGACCGAGATCGACGATCTACTGTCCGGGGATCCCGACGTCCGGGCAGGTGAATTGGCGCTGCTGCGAAGTGCTTTCGTCCCGTGGCTGGCAACGGTGAACCCGATCAACGACCAGCCGTTGCGCCGGGTCGCCCGGTGGGCCGATCTGCCGCTGCCGAGCCGTCCGCTGGTCGAGCGCCTGGTCGGTCGACGGCTGCTCGTGAGCGATGTTCGCGACGGTGAACGGGTGGTCGAGGTTGCCCTGGAGAGTTTGTTCCGGCAGTGGGCCGACCTGGCGGGCTGGCTGCGTGAGCACCGCGATGACCTCAAGGCCGCCGACAACGTCGAGCGTAACGCCGAGGGCTGGCGCTCCAGTGGCCGCGACGAGTCCTGGCTGCTGGCCGGAACACGCCTGGCGGAGGCCGAGAAGCTCACCACGGCACCGGGTTTCGCCCAGCGGCTGACTCCCGCCGCTGACTATCTGGCCGCCTCGCGGGCCTACGACCAGGAGCGGGTGGAACTCGAACGCCAACATCACGAGGCCGAATTGCAGGCCGCCCGTGAACGAGCCGCAGCGGCCCGGGAGAAGCAGAAGACGGCCGAGGAATATGCCCGGGTGCTGCGCCGCCGCTCCCGGGTCCTGCGCGTGGCGGTGGCCGTCGCGGTGGTGGTCGCCCTGGTTGCGGCGGCCGGATTCGTCTACGCCATGGTGGCCCGCGGGCAGGCCCAGGAACGCACGCGCGAGGCGCGCGCGCTGCAGCTGGTTCAGGAGGCCAGGGCGATGCTCAGCGGGACGCTGCCGGGCAGCGACGTGGCCGCGTTCCAGGGGTTGCTGGCGGCTGCTGCGCTCAGCGGTCACCACGACGACGCGCCGCTGTTGGAGGCTCTGTTGGAGCGCCCCCGGACGTTGAAGATCATGCCGACCGCGGCCGGCGTATCGGCGGTCGCGTACACTCCCGACGGCCGTCGCTTCGCGGCTGCGCTCGCGAATGGAACAGTGCGGCAATGGAATTCGGATCGAACCCCGATCGCCACCCCGCTCGATGTGCCGGCCACGCCAGCGGCGGACTACAGCGCGGTTGCCTACGATCCGGACGGTTCGCGACTGGTGGTCGGGCGGCGGGACGGCCGGGTGTTGCTGTTCGATGCCGACAGCGGGGCCCGACTGCTGCCGGAGATGTATGGGCATCGGGGCACCGTGGTCGGGGTCGCGGTCTCCCGCGACCGGATCGTGTCGGCCGGAGCAGACCGGACCGTGCGAGTCTGGAACGCGCGTACCGGCCGGCAGGTCGCCGATATCGACACGGGCAGTCAGGTGTTCGGCCTCGCCGTCGACCCCGCCGGCCGGTTCATCGCGTCCGCCGGTGCTGATGGGGTGGTGCGGCTGTGGGACTTCGACGCTCACCGCCTGACGCGGGAATTCAAGGTGCCCAACGGAAGTGCGATGAGTGTCGCGATCAGCGCGGCCGGCCCCGGGGGTGCCGGGCGGATCGCGGCCGGCGACGCCCGTGGCGTCGTCCGGATGTGGAGTCTGGCACCCGGCCCGGGCGGCCCGGTTGTCGACTTCGCCGGTCATACCGACGCTGTCATGAGTCTGGCCTTCGATCCCGCCGGTGACCGACTGGTTTCCGGCGGTGTGGACCAGACGGTTCGGCTGTGGAACGTCGGTGCCGGCCGGCCGATCGGCGACCCGATGACCGGTCACCACGACACTGTCTGGGGAGTGGCGTTCAGCCCCGACGGGCACACGGTGGTCAGCGGCGCCGGGATCGACGACAAGTCGATACGAATCTGGAATGCCGATACGCCGCAACCTGTTTCACGCCCGGTGGTCGGCAACGGCGAACGGTTCACCGGTGCCGCGTTCAGCCCCGATGGCGGCGCTGTCGTGTCCGGTGGCAGCGACCACGCGGTCCGGATGTGGGACACCGACACCGGGCAGCCACTCGGCGACCCGGCACTGCTGCCCGGGGTGGTCAATGCGACGGCGTTCAGTCCGGCGGGTGATCGCGTCGGTGCCGGCAGCGCCGACGGCACGGTCGGGATCTGGCCCGTCGTGCACTCACCCGACGGTTCTCCGGGGCTGGGCACACAACCCGCCCTGCTGCACACCGACGGCGCGGCGGTCCTGGCGGTGGCGTTCAGCGCGCGCGGGGACCGGCTGGCCGCGGCGACCGCCGACGGTTCGGTGTGGGTCTGGGACGCCGACACCCTCGAGCTGATCCGGCACTGGCCGAACGCCCACCGGGGCGTGGTGTTCACCGTCGCGTTCAGTCCGGACGGCGACCAGATCGCCTCCGGCGGCGTCGACGGGCAGCTGCGAATCTGGGACGTCGACGGCGAAGCGCCCGGCCGGCCGCCGCTGATCGGACGGCCCGGGGTGATCACCGGCGTCGCGTTCGGCCCCGATGGCACGCTGGCCACCGCCGGTACGCAGGCAGGCGCCGACGGTAAACCGGTCGGTGTGGTGCGGCTCTGGGATGTGGCCGGGCGCCGGGTGCTGGCCGAGCACACCACCCACTCGGGGCTGTTGGCGGCGGTGGCCGTCAGCCCGGACGGCGGGCGGCTGGCCACCGGAGGGTTCGACCGGTTCGTCACCCTGTGGCGTGTCGCACCGGGCCGGACGGCCATCGATCCGATCGGCGATCCGCTGCCCGGCCACGACTCCGGGGTGGCCAGCGTCGCGTTCAGCTCCCGCGGTGACCATCTGGTGTCCAGCAGCTCGGACGGCACCCTGCGGTTGTGGACGGTGCCCGCGGCGTCGGATCTGTCCAGATTGCTGTGCGACAAGCTCACCGAGAACATGGATCCGGCCGAGTGGCGACGCCGTGTCCAATTCGTCGACTACGTGCCGTCCTGCCCGGGATTGCCGGTGGCCGGCGGGTGAGTGGGCTCAGCGGTCGCCGAACAGGTAGACGACCGCGTCGCCGCCGCCCGAGCAGGTGATGAAGCCGTCGGTCGGGATGCAGTACATCTCGTACGACTTGCGGGTGACGGTGCTGGCCGCCTGCACCACGCGCCGGGGATCACCGGACGGCGCGCCGTAGGCGCGGCGGACCTCCTCGGCGAATCCGCACGAGGTGAATGGTGTCCCGATGGCCGAGGCCGTCAGCGGTGGAATGCCCTGATAGACCTGAGGGCACCGAGTGGCCCCCGGGGGCAACCCCGGCACCGTCGGTGCGGCCCCGGCCGCGGTACCGGCAGCCTGCGCGCCGGTCGACTCCGGCGCCACCAACACATACGTCCCGCCGGCGACGCCGGCTGCGCAGGCCGCCGCGGCCACCGAGCGCAGCACGCCCTGCGCGGACGGGCGGTTCACCGCGGTCCGTTCAGCGTCGGCCCGTCGACCGTGTCGATCGTGGTGAACCGGTCGACCGGATCCCGGCGCAGCCGCCGGGCCCGGTGCACCGGATGACCGAGGGTGATGACGGCGGCCAGGGTCAACTGCGGGGGAGCGCCGAGCAGTTCCTGTACGGCGTCCTCCGCGTGTACGGACATGGTGGTCAGGACGCCGCCGAGCCCTTCGGCGTGCGCCGCCAGCAGGATGCTCCACGCGAACGGGTAGATCGAGGCCCCGCCCGCATAGGTGTAGCGGTCCAGATCGCGGTCGACGGCCGCGAACAACGACACGTCGGCGAACAGTGCCAGCATCACGGGCACGTCGGCGAAGTTCTCGGCGAACCCGGGGTCGGCCCGTCCCCGCGCCGCCACCTGGTCCGCGACCGTGACGGCGGCACGCTCGTCGGCGCGGTCGTTGGTGGGGGCCCAGGGGCGCAGGCCGGCCTCGCGCATCGCGACATAGTCGTACCAGCCCCGCTGGTAGAGCTCGGCCATCCGGCGTCGGCGGTCCGGGTCGCGCACGACGACGACATGCCAGGACTGTGCGTTGCCGCCGTTGGGGGCGAATCGGGCGGCGTCCAGGATCCGGGCCAGCGTCTCGTCGGGCACCGGCTGGGCGGTGAACTCGCGCACGGCGCCGGTTGATCGCAGCGCGTCGATCAGCTCCACACGCTCATCTTGGGCCCGTACCCAGATGCTGGCAATCGGGTTGCGTGCGGTGTGGCGACCAGTGTGTCTGGGCGAACTGGCACACTGGAGCCCGATGAAGCGCGGTCGGCCCGCCGTCCCCGGCGCCTGCGCAACCTGCCTCGACGTTAGGAACTGTCATGGATCTAGTCGCATTCCTGCCGATGCTGATCATCCTCGGCGCGTTCATGTTCTTCGCGTCAAGGCGTCAGCGCAAAGCCATGCAGGCCACGATCGACCTGCACGACTCCCTGCGGGTCGGCGATCGCGTCCACACCACGGCCGGGTTGCAGGCGACCATCGTCGCCCTCGCCGACGACACCGTTGACCTGGAGATCGCCCCCGGCGTGGTCACCACCTGGATGAAGTTGGCGATCCGCGACCGCATCGAGCCCGCGTTGGACGAGCCGGGTTCCTCGGACGCCCCGGCGACCTCCTCGACGCCCGGCGAGATCACCGAATCCACCGGCATCATCGACGCCGCCAACCCTGATCGGCCCTGACCGCCCGCCGGTCCGGCTCCCAGGTCCGGCACGTACCCTTTTCGAGATATTTCACGAGACAGGCGCGACGGCGCGGTTGAGAACTTCCGAGGAGAAACACCAACGTGGCATCGCCTACGGCCAGGAATGTAGTGCATCCGTACCGCTACCTGACGCTGTTCCTGGTCCTGCTGATCGGCGCCTACCTGCTGGTCTTCCTGACCGGTGACAAGCAGGCCAAGCCCAAGCTCGGTATCGACCTGCAGGGTGGAACGCGCGTGACCCTGACCGCGCGCACACCCGATGGCTCGTCACCGACCCGCGAGTCGCTGGAGAAGGCCAAGGAGATCATCACCTCGCGCGTCGACGGCCTCGGTGTGTCGGGTTCCGAGGTAGTGATCGACGGCGACAACCTGGTGATCACGGTCCCGGGCAACGACGGGAGCGAGGCCCGCAACCTGGGCCAGACGGCGCGCCTCTATGTTCGTCCCGTCATCCACGCCATGGCGTCCCAGCAGGGCGCCCCGCAGGGTGCCGAGGCCGGTGCGCCGGGAGGCCCCGGTGGCCCGGGAGCGCCGGGTGCGCCCGGAGCCCCCGCACCGGGAGGAAACCCGGGAGCGCCCGCCCCGGGAATGCCCGGAATGCCCTTGCCGCCCATGCTCGGTGGGGCTCCGGGCGATCAGCCCGAACCGGGCGCCCCACCCGCCCAGCCGGGTTCGCCCCCCCCCCCCCCCCCGGGGTCGCCCCCCCCCCCCCCCCCCCCCGCCCCTTCCCCCCCGCC
>Ga0116193_1001059_pt1 | contig 24083 bp, 23 predicted proteins | sample AD_UKC115_MetaG_FD_89892 | JGI IMG/M metagenome (GOLD analysis project Ga0116193, IMG submission 89892) | Active sludge microbial communities of municipal wastewater-treating anaerobic digesters from Hong Kong - AD_UKC115_MetaG | ecosystem: Engineered > Bioreactor > Anaerobic > Digestate... | reverse complement strand
CCTATTTCAAGATCCCGACCGCTGGACGTAAATGAAACTCGCCAAGTCGTCAGTTCATGCCCGTCTGAATAGATAATTTTGTGTCGAGGCCTGTCCCGGGCCTCGACGTTGTCGGACAAAGCCGGGACAGGCCTTTTAGTCATGGTGAGGTGGTCTGGCCGTTGGACTGCGCAGCGAGCGTCGCGGCGACAGCTACGGAAGCTGTCGGATTGCCGCTCTGCAGAATCGCGTTAGCAATCCATCCCTCAGTTTGGGGGATAGCCGCAGCAATGTTTACTCGCTCAATCGCGGCGCCATAGTGGCCGAACTCCTCTTCGCTCTTCTCGATGAACGACCGCTTTACCTCTTCGGCGTTGCGAATGTACTCGTTGGCTCCGAGTTGTTCCTTGATCTGCCGAAACAGCTCTTTGGCAATGCCAGTCAACGTGCCTTCGACGTTCTGAGTTGACAGGTCCCAGAGAAACAGTTCGACGACACGGACGACCAGCTGGATTGGCTGGTTGGCACCACGGAACTGCCCCTCCCACTCGACGAACACATCAAAATTGATGTTTTTCGGCGTGGCATCCATCTTTTTGAAAGACAGGGCCGAGAACGGTATTTTGAGGTATCGTCCGGGACCGTAGTGTTTCGGCTCGCCATACTGCAGTTGCAGGTGCGGCTGGTTGGATAGAGGGCCCTTGCGCAGCTCTCGTACCTTGCGACGATTAACTCGTCGCTCCTTGTAACGTTTCCGCCAACCGCCTTCGCCACTATCGTAGTAGACGAACCTTACTCGACCGAACATCATGCGGTAAGCCTGCTCGTTGGCCTCCACGACCTCTGTGCACTTCCACAGGATGAGCCCTACCAGGCCAACAACTCCCGTGATGATGATTCGTGGCCAGCGCCACGGACTTGGTGCTCCGATAGCCCATGTAATGGCCTTCTCTGCGTCGTCGAACATCAGGCCTTACCTCCTCCTCAATGTGCTGGTGTAAGCCAAGGTGGTTTACATCTAGTCACAGTCTAACAATAGCGTGCGCTGTTTGCAATAGATGTAGTTTCGTGGTGTTATGATAACTCTTTATGGCAACCAAAGCTATATGGCAATTTTCATAGGTGTATTTTAGCACGAAGGATTGATGTCTATGGGGCACAGCTCCCTGGAATCTGATTCATGGGACTATATGGCTTAGCTTGAGTCGCTCTATTTCATTGTCTAATTGCTCGAACAATACTACCAGATGGGCAAAACAATCCTTATAGTTCTGTCTTGTAATAGTGATCTTGTCAGCTAAGGGGTAGTCGTCAGTAGGTATATTGACGACTTTCAGATTATCGATAAACTGTTGATCTATGAATGCCTGGTTATGTACTATGATATGACGTATTTGTGTGTATTTATGAGGCTTAATTAAGTATTCATCACCTATATTTATATCGAAATATCCCTTTAAGATTCCTTGAAGTTGTTTCATATTTTGGAAATTCAGTTTTTCTTTTGGACTGCCATTCTCTTCAAGCTTACTTAATAAAAGTGAGCCGAGCTCCTCATCGCTTTTAGCAGAGATAATATCTTGTAAAGTAAAGCTAATTGATGTATTCTTTTTCACTTTCAACCTTCTAAAGTTGTCTAAAACCAGAGTAGAAAACATTCCGCGTAAAATTGACTCGGCGTTGCCAACTAAAAGCACGATTCCTTGCGCATATAGCTGGTCACTGATTTCTATCTCCCTTTCTTTGACGGTCTTAGCGATCTGTTCAAAAGCCCTTTTTGTATTTTCGAGCTTTCGCTGTTCAATGGTTGTAGCGGTTGTCAGCTCTTTCTTGAGTCTACTAAGCGACTCTGTGTATATTTCGTAAAGCTGGCCAAAGCTAGTAAATATGCTGTCAACCTCCGCAGCTGAGGCCTCGAAAATTTCTTTAACAGTCGTATTCTCAACGGTATGGTCGTTTGCCTCAATGTATTGGGCTGTATTTCTATTCATGCAGCCCCTTTGTTATCTCAATAAACCTGATCGCTCTTTTCTTTTCCCAGTCCATTATTTTTGCGTATTTGCCATTATGCTTGGCAGGGCGATTGAACTTACAGCCTTCACATTCATCTTTTTCTATTCTATCGGGTGTTTCACCGAAGAGTGTCAACTCACCCGGTGTGACACGTGTCTCATGTTTGCAGCTCATGGGGATGACGTATTTAAGACCGTCCATTTGGAAGATATTCCAGCTGATGATCTCGGCAAACTCTTTTTGAATAACCAGTGAGGGATTACGGCCGAACTTGTCATGATAGTAATCAAGGAGTGTATAGAGCAAATTTTCGCGCGCCAGTAGTACATTGTCACCTTGCCATTCATATCCATAGCTTGCCTTGTACGCTTCCTTTGCCCAGTGGAGCCAGTCTTTCGGCTTATCGCAGTAACTTGATACGGTACGAAGTTTACGGTCGAGAAAGCCTACACGCTTTTTAATCCCAATAATCTTACCGGTATGTGATGTCGGATTGTAGCGACTGACGATGAACGGCCCCTCCCCACAGGCTATCTCTAGACGTAATTCTCTCACATAGTCTTGCCAGGTTTCATAGTTGGCTGGAAACTTACCCGTTTTCCAGTCTATAGATTTGTTCATTTGATCGATGATCCTTAATGGTGTGAAGACTTCAGCCTTTTCTTTGGTGCGGTAGCGCTGCTCCTCGATGCTCTTGGCGGCACGTGGCTGGATCAGCTTACCGTATATGCCCGTTACGAGCTCGGGTCTCACCTGTCTCTTTCTACTGAATTCTTTGCCTTTGTTTGCGTAAGAGTCTGTAGCCCAGAGAATATTCCGTTTTGTAGTGCGATCGAACAACAGAAGATCAAGGATATCGCCTTTTTGATGTAGCCTGTTCTCGGAAATATCGATAGCTGACGAAGTTGTCACAGGTTACTCCACAGAAGATAGATGATCGTAGTTTACAATGTTTACTTCCGTCTTCGTTTGAATATTTTTGTCGATATATTCCACAATGCCATCTGGCAAAATGTATTTTTTAGCGAGCTCTCGGTCGATTCTGCTAATTGGTTCATTCCACCATATCTCTGAATATTCCTGTACGGGCACGGCACCCCATGCAGTTGTTGAGTGTTGTGAGTGTTTGTTGAAGTACAGTAATGCGCGCGCAAACTTAGTCATCATATATTTTGCATGTTTTTGAGCAGTTTCAAAATCATCGAAGGCTCCGCTTTCTTGCCATGTTTCTGTTGTCGCAACGTTCGGTCCGGCAATAATGATGTCTGAATATGCACCGCCAAGCCCTGTATTTTCTGACCAATTTCCCCATGCGTATGCAACCAGTACTTTATATTTTTTGAGCGCCTTTGTTGTTTTTGGAAAAGGATAGTCTATAGGGACGTATTTGACAGTCCTCCCAGTTCGCCCACCGGTCCATAGTTCGATGTCACTCTCTTTCATACGAGAATCTTGAACGCGGGGTAAGTGGTATTTAGCTGGGTCTTTAAGGAAGTCGGTATCAAGTCCGTATGGTTTGCGAGGGGATGTTATTTCCTGAACTGACACAAAATCGGAACGCGAAGTTACAGCCTTGGCTAGCTCGATAATTTCACGCGGTTTATGCAAGTCATTCTTATCCCAGATTAACTGATCGACTTTCGGGTTTCGACCATTGGTGAGTATTCTCTGCTTCCCCTCAAGGCCGTTATCGTAACCTCGTTTCCAGAGGATTATATTTGTCCATTCTGCGCCTGCTACTTTGGGAAATGCATTTTGTATATTATCAATTGCAATGATCTGTCGGTCACCTTTTATTGCTTCGGTATTTAATTTTCCAAGGTTATTTGCCGTTTTCGGACCCTGCCAGCCAACAGGAAAAATCATGCACACGTTATTGGCAATTTGTCTTGCGGATAGATAAAAGTCGGTGTAGATTTGTTGGCCATTTCCTGCATCATATGGTGGGTTTCCCACGACTGCATCAAATTTCATATCTCTACCTCCTCTTCCAAATAACTCTGCTAATTTTTCGGGCACCGTGTTATCCTTTGCTTCGGATAATAAATCGTGTCGGATAAAATTGTGATTATCGATAGTATGATTGCTGTCAAAGCCGAAGATAAATGCCTGCGTAATGTCATGTAAAATCTTCGTTGGCGCTAGACCATATACCTGATTTTCAAGAATATGTTTCACGCACTCAGAATCGCCTTCGTACTGTTGACGCGTACCGACAAAAAGTCGCTTCACAATCTCAGTGACATATAGACCCGACTTCATGTAAGGGTCAATGAAAGTGCTACTCGTGCGTGTGAACAGTTCGGGATTCTCGTGCTCCAGGTTATCGATCATCATTTTTACGACATTTTTCGGTGTGAATATCTGATTGTTTTTCTGATTCGGTATTAACTCGAATATGTCGCTATCCGTCTTGAAGTAATCGGCCTTTTTATGCTTCTCTGCGACAAATTCGGCAATTGACGCGTTGAATTTGTACTTATGGAACACACCATCGAAGTGTTGACGTTCGCCGTTATCGTTCTTGTAGTCAAAGCCGTCACGAAGTTTATGAAACTCGTCCTTGGTTATATTAGTGAGGTCTATGAAATCTTCATCGCTAATCTGCTCGTCAAAATTGTCGATAGTAATGGTATCACGTGACGAATTAGCCATGACAAACATCGGGATAGTGCGGGTAAAGGCGCGCAGGTGCTCGCGCACTTCTTCTTCCTTTGTTTTCTGTACCCCCTCTACAACTTCGGTTTCTTTTGCCTCGACGCTTTGCCGTACGAAGTCAATTTCCACTATCTTTACCAGACTTTCTTTGAGTACCTGGGCGTCCTTGATGTCGGAGCTTACGTACTCATCAATGACTAGCTTGGTCTTTTCGGCAATCTCTTGCTTCTTGATTTCTATCTCGGCACCAGTTGCCTTGTAGACTTCTTTGTACTTGGCGATTAGCGGCTCAGCGTACTGCATCACTTGCCCTGGTAGATTTTCAACCAGCTCTTCGGGTGTGTCATAGTTGAGTGCGTTGTCAACGACACGCTCAATGTTGGCACCGTAAATTTTTTCACCGAGTATCACGCCGCTGTTTTCGTTAATCTTGGCCCCCTTGCCTTCTTCTACCTTGCGGGCATCGTCGAGATCAAGCTCTTTCTTCGCTGTCTCAGTTCGCTTGTTCTTCTCGACTGGCATTTTGTCAAGAATTTCTTCGACTTCCTTCGGGAAATTGAATACGCCTTTGATATTGTCGTTGAATAGCAAATTGGTCATGAACCGTGCTTGGACAATTTCAGTTGCAGCCAGGGCGTTCGGGAATGTCAACACCTTCTCTGCATCGAGTTCGACCATCTTGCCGTCGACATCTTCAGAGATGACAGGGAAGAAATTGAGCAGCTCTTTGACGTTTTCTTTGCGCTCAGCATCAGTCACTTCACCGTTGACGGTTTTCGGATTTAACCCATTGGCAAAATTCTCGTATATCTCTAGCACGCGTGTCGGCGCAAAGTCGAACAGGTAGGCTGATTGCTTGACCTTTGTCTCGCCATCTTCTGTGAACCGATATGGGTTTTGGGCGCGAAATGCCGCCTGCATATACTGCGCTGGGGTTTTGATGTCGGTGAGCATGAGTACGGCACCCCATTCCTTTACGGTGACACCTGTTGTCAGTTGGCCGCATGAAAGTGTGATGGTTTTGTCATGCTCAGCGATGGCCTTTTTGACCTTATCAAATGATTTTTCGTTCTTGTTGAAATCTTGTTCTTCTTCATTAAACGATTTGCCGTCACCAGCGGCAACGATAATTTTGTAATCTTTGAATACATCATTTTGCCTGAGCAGCTGCTCGAGTGCTTGCACCGACTCGACGCGGTTGCCGACATACCAGAAGGTATGGCGCAGTTCATCGCGCAGCTCTTGTGTGGAGAATGGGTACTTTTCGTTACTCGTCAGGTTTCGCAGAAATTCTCGTACATCCCCTTCGTGGATAAACTTTTGGTTTTTGGTGGCAAAAAACTCGTTTAGATCAAACGCGTAATCACGCGATTCGTCATCTATCTCAATACCTTCGTTTACTTCACTGGCGGTCATTTGCGATATGCGGTAGGTGTACAGACGCAGGTCTGGCAGGTCGGTGTGCGGGCCGGATTCACCCGCGACAAGCTCTTCTTGCTTGGCTTTTTGTTCGTCGAGGTATGTCCAGTTGTAGATGGCTTCTACTGGGAACTTGTTGTTGGCTAGGGCTTTGAACGGTGTGCCAGAGAGGTGGAGTGTATGTTTACGTCGCAATACATCGAATGCGCCTTCGACTCTGCCCGTGTCGACGCCTTCGTGTGCTTCGTCGATTATAAGTAAATCCCAATCAAGATCAGCAATCCAACGATGCTTGTCTCTTGGTCCACCAAAATATTTAGAATCTTTGAGATCTTGCAACGACAAAAAAGTAATCATTGGCTTGTCTGCGTCTGGGATGGCGTTGTACTGTTCGCGCGTTATAGATGGTCGATCTGAGAGTGATGACGTGCTAGATATAAAATAATACCCGTCGATAAACTTCTCGAAATCATCAAACCAAGAGTTAGCAATGGCTGGACGATTAGTGACGATAAGCACTTTGTGGGCATTTAGCTGTTTCGCAAGGTCGTAGCTGGCAAGAGTTTTACCAAAGCGTGGTTTGGCATTCCAGAGAAACTCACCATTCTCGTTCGTTTCGAAAAAGCTAATCGCTTTATCTACAGCGGATTGCTGCTCTTGGCGCAGCTCGTACGGCAATTTTTGGGCACCCGTCTGTAGAGCCGCAAAACCTTGCTTACGGAAGTTATCAAAAAGCTCTTTCGACTTCTCTGGGGTGCCATTGAAGTAATACCATTCCGTGCCCAGGTCTTTTCTATTTTCTATGCCGCTTTTGTCGAGAAATTTATGAAAATCCGTGTCTTTAAAATCTCTTTTTCCGTCAGCAAAAAATGCTGGTGCACTCCAAATTTTCTCGGAGCGTTCTTGTATGCCCGCTGTGTGGGTTTGTTCATAGATTCGCTTGTTTACGTCTTCGCGCTCCGTATAGCCAATTTTCTGAGAGCCTTGATTTGCGGGTCGGTCAGGAAGAGTATACGAATATACCTGTGGGTACACAATCTTTGTCGTTCTGATCTTTGCGTAACTTGCGATCTCGTCTCTACTCATAATTGCTCCAAGACGATTGTGACCCGCCTTGCCACTTGTCGGTAAAATTGGCAGCGCATTCAGCTATAGTTGTCCGTCTCGATTGGGTCATATCTGAATTATAGCTTTTCCGCCTCTGTTTTGCCAGTGAACAGATTTTCACTTGCTATGTTGTTTGTTGCAGGAGTTTGCGAGTGTGGCGTATGACAGCCAAGGCACTGCCACCTACGCGGCGAGCGACCCGTTTATGTTGCGGCAGGTTGTAGTTGGGGTCATTGAACCTGTCGTATGCTGCCCGTACGTGCATCATCACATCGGTATCACCATAAGTCTTGAGCAAGTACTCAATCGCGTCTTCGGTAGTGTGTCCATCTTCATATACCATTGCCCTGACTGTGCGTTCACAGTCTTCGCCACCGACCGCTTGGGCGGCGTAAAGCAGCGTGTTTCGGTACGCATCAAAAGGGCTGAGAGCCGCGCGAGTTTCTTCGGGAGTAGGCAGTGGTTTTTCGGGTAGCCAACTAATCATGGTGGCAGTATACCCTATTCACCTCTGTTTTACCAGAGGTGGCTATGATTGTTCTGGTTGTGTGGCTGGTTGAGCTACTTCAGTAGGCTGTGGCCGTATGGTTTCGACGCGCATGTCGACGAGTTTTTGAAGATTTTTGTCTATGCGCATGATTGCAGCGTGCTGGCGCTGCTTTTGCACGGTGTTGACGATGGCATATACGATAAACGCGATCGAAAGTACGATCGACAGGCCCGCAAGCAGTGTAAGGAGCGGCATGAGTGGTTCGAGCAGGCTGCCTATAGGGTCTGCGCCACTACTCTGTGCGTTTGAGAGGAGTGACTGAATTTGGGAGCTATCCATACTGCTTATGATACCACGTTAGCGTATGCGTAGCAGGCCGTCGGCATCGGTGCGCTTTTGCGGCGCAGTTGCTGGGGTCTGGGCGGGCGGCGTGGGCTGAGCAGCGTGTTTGACACTCAGCTTGGTTGTGTCGTGCGCGTGGTTGCTATTAGCTGGCTGTTCTCTCTTTGGCTCTGCTGTTTTTGCTGGAGGCTGTGAATGTGACTGTTCACCCGCTCCTTCTGTAGCACCAGGTGATTTTTTGCGGCGTGAACGGCTGCGTTTTTTCTTGGCCGGGGGCTGCTCGCCGTTGGCTGGTTGCTCGGCAGGGGCTACCACAGGTTGCCCAAGCGCTGCTTGGCCTTCGGGCGTGTCGGCAATGATCGTCGGCCTATTTGGCTCGGCTGGCTGTACTGGCTGGGCTCCGGCATCGATTGGCCATTGCTTGGCCTGTGCGGCAGATTCGAGCGCGCGAGCTTGGCCTTCTTTGTCGTTTTCGTGCGGCTCGGGCTTGAAGCCTGGATTGCCCGGCCCTTTGCGCTGCAAATGATCTGGTGGGCCAATAAGGTTATTGATTGCTGCTTCTACCTCTGCGCGCGTTTTGCCATATACGGTGCGGGTGTTTTCGATGATTGCGGCGCTGTTGTCTGCCTGAGCGGGCGGCAGCTGCAGCGTGCGGGCGCTAAAGGCTGGTACTTTTTCGCCATTGATCACCATGTTGATGATGAAATTACGGTTGGCCATCTGCAGCAGATCGTTTGGCTCGAATTGCGGTTCGAACTGCTTGGCTAAGATTGGTGCGTCGTCTGCCGACACGCGGAAGCTGACCATGGTGCCTACGTTGCCAAACACGGCACCGCGTACGGTGTCGCTCATCTGGCTGATGTACTGGTTGGCGACGGTCAGGTTAAGGCCGTATTTGCGGGCTTCGGACAAAATGGTGGCAAACGAGTCGGTAGCGAAGTTTTGGAACTCGTCGACGTACAGGTAGAACGGACGGCGGTCGGCAATGTCGGGTATGTCGCTGCGGCTCATGGCGGCAAGCTGGATTTTGGTGACTAGGAGGGCGCCCAAAATGCTGGAGTTGTCTTCACCAAGGAGGCCTTTGCTGAGGTTAACGATCAAGATCTTGCCGTCGTCCATGATTTCGCGCACGTTAAACGTAGACTTTGGCTGGCCAATGATATTGCGAATGATTGGGTTGGCAGTGAAGGCACCGACTTTGTTGAGGATTGGTGCGATTGCCTCTGACTGGAACTTTTCGGTCCAGCTGGCAAATTCGACATTCCAGAATTGCAATACCACGGTGTCTTGGCTATACGACAATGTTTCTTTGCGGAACTTTTTGTCGGTGAGCATGCGTGTGATGTCGAGCATGGTGGTTTCTGGCCGGTCGAGCAACGCTAGTAGTGTGTAGCGCAAAATGTACTCGAGGCGTGGCCCCCAGCTTTCGGCAAACATGCGGTTAAGCACACCTATGAGCTCTGAGCTGATGTTGCTTTTCATGTTTGGATCGGTGACTTCGAGTGGGTTGAAACCAAGTGGAAACGCGGTGTCTGCGGGGTTAAAATAAATTACGTCTTTTATGCGACTTGCGGGGATGAACTTCATGTTGTCTATAGCAAAGTCGCCATGCGGGTCGATGATGGCATAGCCCTGGTTGTGATACACATCGCTGAGCGCCAGGAGTGCCAGTGTACCCGACTTACCTGCTCCGGTTTGGCCAATGATGTACATATGGCGCGAACGGTCGTAGCGCAGCATGCCAAACTGGTGGTTTATACCACGGAAGTTTGTGAGGCCAAAGGCGCTGATGTTGGCATCGATAGCGTCGTTGCCAGTGATGATTGGCAGTTTGCTGGGCGGTTCGGCGGTTTTGGTGCTGGCCCAGACGATGTTTGGCGTTTCGACGTTGGTGTGCGGCAAGTGAAAGACCGACGCTACTTCTTCGATGTTGAGTACGTAGCCTTTGTCGGCAAACAGGCGGGCGCGGTATTTTTCTAGATCTTCTTTGCGGAAGCTGGCGCCAGTGACCTTGAAGCCGTTGAGGTTGGTGCTGTTGTACTGCTTAAATGTGCCCACCAGTGCTTGCATTTGCAGCTTGGCGTTTTGCTGGCTTTCACCCAGGTATACCAAGCGTACCTTCACCTGGTAGCCAAGTTTGGTTGCCTTTTTTTCGGCTTCGGCCAGGCGGGTTTTTGTGCGTTCGGACAGTTCGGGCGCAGCGGGTTTGGCGCCGCCTATGCCCTGTTCTGGCGGTTTCCAGAATGCTTCTATGAGCCCCATAAACCATTTGAGGTCAAAGCCCTGCCCACTCATGAGACTTGCGCCGCCACCACCTTTGACTCGTGTGACCCAGCGCTCGGCTGCCTTGTGCCAATCATCGGCGATTGGCCTAGTGAGTACTTGGATCCACAACTCTTCACCAGTGGTTTCGAGCTTTGCTAGCGTACCGGTGATACCTGCAAGCGGGTCGACTTCGAAGTTTTGGAAGGTTTTGATGGGCAAATACTCGCTGTCGGTAAGTGTGATTTCGCTGGTATAGACCACACTGTGATTGCGTTCGTGTGCCACGTAGTCTTCGGTGGCTTCGTGTATTTGCACGGTTGGGTATTGCGCGTAGATTTGGCCTTCTACGAAGCTGCGAAGCGACGTAGGCACCCACACATAAAAGCGAATTTGCCCGCTAACAGAGGCGATTTCAAAGCTGAGGTGCTCTTGTATGCCGCCATTGAGCCTCAGCTCTTGTTTGTCGCGCAAGATACCATGCAGGCTGGCAAATAGCTGTTCGGCGGCCATTTCGGACTTGTCGTTTGCCTTTGGGATTTCGAGAATAAGCAGTGTGCTCTCGATTGCTTTGACGGCATCGATGCGCTTGTAGTTTTGCCAAGTGAGATAACCCAAAACCAACACCACTGGTAGCCAGACGTACCACGACAAAAGGAGCCCGATGATGCCGGAAATGATTTCCATGTTTACTTGTCTATTGTGTCATTTCTACCTCTTGTATGCAAGGTGTAACGTTGCGCTTGTACTTTGTGCGACCAAAGTACCAAAGTCGCCCACTTTTGGGTCGGCAAAAGTGGGTCAAAACCTCGTGACGCTCCCACTCCGCGCTAAAAGATCCCCCTCCTTCCCTTGGGCGCACCCAAAACTCGCGTCAACAGGCTTGTTGGGCTCAAACAGTTGGGTGTCGCGCCAGGTGAAGCAGCGTGACTTTTTGCGGCAGTGTGAGAAGTCACAGAGTTAATTGATAACAAAAAACGCAGCAGGGCTGCGAAAAAAGTAGCACCCCGCACGCAAGCGGCGGGGTGCTACTTGTGGGCGGGGTGTGGCGCCGATCGGTAACCCTACTCTTGCGAGTCGGAGATTGCCTCGAATACGGCAAGTTGCTCCTCGTACCGTTTGGCGGCGGCTTTGCGCAGTGCGTCGACATCTGCGTTTTTGATGATGTCTCGTACTACCTCTCGGAGGTATTCGGAGACGGTCAGCCCACCCGCTTGAGCGATGAGGGTGAATGCAGCGTGCTCTTCGGCAGAGACGCGCGCTTGCAAAGCAAAGTCCTTTGCCATTCCCCTATCCTTTCTGTCTGTTGGTTTCAGCCTGCGAGGGCTTCGCGGGCTTCTTGGATGAGCCTCATTCGCTCGTCGTAGTATTCGTCGAGTCGTGCTGCTTCGTGCTGAAGCATGATCTCGATCGAATGCCGTACGAGCTGGCTATCTGTCATACCACGGAGACGTGCAACGGCATCGAATTTCCTTGCAGTTGTGGCGTCAACGCGTGCTTGTAGGGTCTTCCCTACGCTCTTCTCGGGCAATGCTCCTCCTAGATTGGATCCGACGTTTTCATTATATCATAAAATGATAAAAAAGTAAAGAATTCATTCGCAGTTTTACTGCGTACCGAACTAAACCATCATTACCTGTGACTTCTGTCACTCCCGACTACACTCTTGTTACTGAGCCTGACGCGACCAGCAGTTGTTTGAGCCCGACAAACGTGTCGGTGCGAGTTCTGCTGGCGCCAGCTGGTGAGTGACTAGAGTGTTGACGCGGAGGGAAAGCGTCACGATGTTTTTGCTTCTTTTTGCTGGCACAAAAAGAAGTGACTTGGTTCTTGGTCACACAAGAACAAAAAAGAGCCCCGTAGGGCCCTCTCTGTAGTTTTCTCTATCTCTATTTCTCGTCGGCAAGTGCGTAAGTAGCCTTTGCAACGCGCTTGAACTGTGGCTTGCTCTGTAGGTTGAGCAGAATCGTCGTCTCTTTTACCTGGCGGTTCTTGAGTACGCGCTTGACGATTTCGTCACGATGGAGTGGCTCTGGTGATTTCTTAAGGATGTCGGCGATAGTGTCGGCAACGGTACCCTTGCTATAGCCCCAGCTGTCGAGTGCGTAAATGCCACGGCCAATCAGTACGAAGCGCTTGTCTTTGATAAGTTCGTTGTGGATCGCCTGAGTGGTGACGTTTTTGCGGCTGAAATTGCTGTCTTTGATGGCATCGGCGATTTCGCTAAAGTGCATTGGTTTGCCGTTTTCTGCCAAGATAACATAGATCTTGTCGCGGATGTTCTTTGGGTTGACGGTTGGCCATTTGTTGAGACCCCAGAGGTCTTTGAGGTTGCTTAGGTGCTTGCTGACGCTGGCAAGAGCGCGAACGTGTGATGGGTGCTCGTAGCTGAGTGTTTCGTGGAGCTTGTCGATTGTCAGTGGTTCGCCATGAGTCTTGACTGCCTTTACGACATCGTCAACTTGCGCGCGGATCTTCTTCTCGTCACCGTATTCGGCAATGGCAACAGCGGCTTTGTAGTTGTCGTTTTCGTCAACAACGGTCAGGCGTGGTGCAAGTGTTGCGGCAAACTGCACACGAGCGCGTGCTAGTGGGGTTGAGGCTTTGCTGCCAAGGAGCGCTTCGGTAAGATCCGCAACTGTCGCTAGGCGGCCCATTTCGCTGAGCTGGCGAATGATTGCTTTTTCAACATCTGCCACAGCGGGAATTTTGCCGTCTTCGCTGGCGATTTTGAGACGGATAAGGATTGCTTTTTCAAGCTGACGTACGCGCTCACGAGTAATACCAAGCAGCTCACCAATTTGCTCGAGTGTTTCCTTGCGATCGTACAGGCCAAAACGACGAGTCACAATTTCGCGTTCGCGCTCTTGGTCGATTGCGCCAAGGATTGACTCGATTGCTCCATCAATATCAAGGGTAGTCTTCTCACTGGTAGTACTGCTCGGAGCCTGGCTCATGTGGTTTCTCGTCCTCTCTGCCTCACCTCAGGTATTGGGATTAATATTCAAACTTGAATTGCATTATAAAACATATTTTTTATAATGTCAAACATTTTTTTGCTTAATTCATTTCTATTCTTTGGAATGAAATTGTTCGTATTCTCGGAATAAAATGAGTTAAACTAATTTTCTTCTCTCGAATACTCCAATTATAGCATGAAATAGACGGGTATAGTAAAGAGTGTTTTTGGACTTTTTTTCTGAAGTTTATATGCCCTACTCTCTATACAGTGACAAAAATATGTGGCATAACGCTACTGATAGCGTTTATGGCTTTGCTTGGTAAATAAGTGATGCCTACGGACAGGTGCCCGATTGTGGCGCGTTGCCATTGGCCGCGTAGTAATGAATATCAGTGTATTTGGTGTGCGAAGCGTCTATGCAGAAGGTCTGTGGGTCGCTTGGTGGGTTTGGTGTGGGCAGTGACTGAATCATAACACCACCATTGTTGCTTGTTGCCCACGGATCCCAAAATGACGATACAGGGAATGTGCCCCCCAGCGAGGTAAAGCGGCTTATAAGGGTGCTCGCAAACGTATTGAGTACGGTTTTCATGTTTGGGCGCCATGAATCTGCTGAAATTCCGGCATAGTAAGAAGTGATTGCCGATGATGTCACCGGGGTAGAAAAATTATTTGCAAACCAGCCATTGATCTGTATGGCATTGTTGTTGTACACATTGCAGGCGGTTACGTATTGCTCTACTTGACCACCGTTGTTGGTGCCTGTGCCATAGCCTTCGTTGATGACGCTTTGGCAGGTGTCGCGGAAAAGCACGCCATTTTGCACGCTTGTAAGGCCGCTGTAGCCGCCAGTGCTGTATTTGAGCGTTAGCTGCACCCCTGGGGATGACTTGATTTCACCGGGTAGCACAGCAGGATATGCTGTCGCTTTTGTCTTGGCGTAGGCAAGCTGCATTACTTTAGAGGCATTTGCAAGGTCGCTCTTGACCGACGACACCCCTGCATTGCGCTGTACAGCGCCATAGCCTACAAACCCAATGGATACGAGTATGCCGATGATAACGATAACAACGACAACTTCAACCATTGTGAAGCCGCGCAGGTCGGCTTTTGTTTTTTTGTGCATGGGGATAGTATAGCAAATTGGTTATGGTTAGTAACTAGTTTGCTAGCTCTTATGTGCAGAAACAAAAGTACCCCGCCAAGGCGATGATAGCTGAGACGGCGTTGTCTCGGCTCGGTCATCGGTGACAGGGTGGAAGGTGCTGGTCGCTGGGTGGCGACTCGCCGTTTTGCTTATCGGAGAGACTGGGCACACCTATTTGGCATTCCCGTGGGTCGAGCATGTCGTGCTTGCCGCTCATGCCTCCGCTAATCATGCCACATTCCTTTCTGTGGGTAGCTGACAAGATCAGTATACAACGAACGACCCGCCGCGAGCGACGGCCGGAGCCGAGGCTCGACGGGGTCGTTCGTTGGGCGGATTATGCATTTGCATGCTTAGCTCTGAGCCATGGCCTTTTGAAGTTCACGCTCAGAACGGCGCAAACACCAGTCGAGGTATAGGGACCAGCAGCCGAGTACGGCATGCAGGGTGTGTATTACTGCCATGAAACCAACGTAGATGATGGCGGATGTATGCCCTATGTACGACCAGAAACCAAAGCCAATCAGGCAGTGGCTCATGATGGCTAGTACCGACACGACAAGAGCTCGAGCTATGCGGGAAAGAACGGACCCCGCTTTCCAGGACTGGTCTATCTTGCGAGATATCCTGTCGAGACCTAGCCCGACGGAAAATACGAGTGCTGCACTCATTGGTATCTCCTTGGGTGAGGAATGCGCGGACCATATTACCATACAACTTTTTATGATATATAGCAATATATTGTGATGGGTGATTATTTCTTGCGCTTTGCGAAGCGGCCTTTGACAGCGGGAGCTTCCTTGAGCATGGTCTTGGCTTGCTCGTGGGTGATGGTTTTTGGATCGGTTTCTTTAGGGATCTTGGCGTTCTTTTTGCCGTCGGTAATGTAAGGGCCAAAGCGGCCGTTTAACACCTTGATGCCATCGCCAAAGTCAGCAATATTCTTTTCTGCCTCAGCTTTGAGCTTTTCAGCGTAGAGCTCGAGCGCTTGCTGCAGCGTGATGTCGCGCGGGTCGAGGGGCTTGATGCTTACGAACAGTTTGCCTACTTGTATGTAGGGGCCAAAGCGGCCAACATTTGCTTTGATATCTTGGCCGTCTGCTGTCTGGCCGACGAGTCGTGGTAGTTTAAAGGCTTCGAGTGCTTGTTCGAGCGTGACGGTTTCGATTTTGGCGCCTGCGGGCATAGGCGCGAACTTTGGCTTTTCGTCGCTCTCGGTCTCACCCAGTTGTAGCATGGGGCCAAAGCGGCCAAAGCGTGCGGTGATGAGCTTGCCTGTTTTGGGGTCGGTGCCAATGGTTTTAGACGCCCCTACTTTGCTGCGGTCGATCCCGCCGGATTGTTCGATGAGTTTGTGGAATGGACCGTAAAAATCGCTAAGCATGTCGTTGCGAGGTAGTTTGTTGTCTGCAATTTTATCGAACTGCTCTTCGACATTGGCGGTGAAGTCGTAGTCGACGACTTGTTCAAAATGGTCGCCCAAAAAGTCGGCAATGAGTTCGCCGGCGGGTGTAGGTACGAGTTTGCCACGATCGGCGCCGGTTTTTTCTATCAGGGTCTGGCGCAGTATCCCGTTATTGATAGTTGCCTTTCTAGTTTTGGCGTCGCTCGAATCCTCAGTAGACTCCGCAGGCACGCTCGACGCTAACTGATCGTTTGTCTTGTCTCGCTCTGACGGAAAGTCAGAGCCTTTGGAGCCTACTGAGGATTCTTGCTCTACAGCGGAAGGCGGATATGTGAGTACGATCACATCGCGTGGTGTGCCCTCGCCCTCGCCTTTTACTACGTAGCCGCGTGTCTGTACAGTGTCGATGATTGTTGCGTAGGTTGAAGGGCGGCCAATGCCGAGTTCTTCGAGTTTTTTGACGAGTGAGCCTTCGGTATAGCGGGCTGGTGGGCGGGCAAAGGTTTGCTTGGCGGTTGCTTCGCTAAGGGCGAGCGCATCGTTTGTTGCCATTTTTGGCAGTATGTCCGCTTCTTTTTTGCTGCCGCCGTACACCTTAAGAAACCCGTCAAATAGGATAACTTCACCCTTTGCCAGGAATGATTCTTTTGACGAGCTAATGGCGATCGTCACGGTTGTCTTCTCTAGTTTTGCGGGTGCCATCTGGCTGGCGAGCGTACGGGTTCGAATAAGATTGTAGAGTTTTTGATCGTATTCGTTGGTGCTGCCTGTGGTCAGGGCCATATCTGTGGGGCGGATGGCTTCGTGGGCTTCCTGGGCGCTGGCGTTTTTGGTCTTGAACTGGCGGACTTGCGAGTATTCGGCACCATACGCAGTAGTGATGAAATCTTTGGCACTTGCAATTGCTTGCCCGCTCAGATTGGTGCTGTCGGTACGCATATAGGTAATCTTACCGTCTTGGTAGAGCTTCTGAGCACTCGCCATGGTGGCTTTGCTGCCAAATCCAAGCTTGCTGTTGGCGTCTTGCTGCAGGGTGCTGGTGGTAAACGGTGCAGCGGGGTTGCGGGTACCGGGGCTGGTTTCGATGTCTGTGACGGTAAATGTGGCACCTTGCAAGCTCTCAAGGAATTTCTGAGCCTCTGCTTCGGTGTCGAATCGCTGCGGTAGTTCAGCTTTTACTTCATCGCCCTCGTGTGTGAATACTGCGTTGACTTTGAACTGGAATGAGCCTTCGAACTTTTCTATTTCGCGTTCGCGCTCTACGAGCAGGCGGACGGCTGGTGACTGTACGCGGCCAGCACTCTTGCCCCCAGGTACTTTTTGCCACACTACGGGGCTTAGTTCGAAGCCCACAATGCGGTCAAGGATCTGCCGCGCCTGCTGCGCCTGCACTAAATGCATGTCGACAGTGCGGGGGTTTTTGACGGCTTCTTCTATGGCTGATTTTGTGATTTCATGAAACACGATCCGGTTGGTTGTTTTTGGGTCGAGATTCAAAACTTCACAAAGATGCCAGGCAATGGCCTCTCCTTCGCGGTCTTCATCGGTTGCGAGCCAAACCGTGTTTGCGCTTTTGACGGCTTTTTTGAGTTCGGTGATTACCTTCTTTTTTTCTGGATCGACTTCGTAGGTGGTTTTAAAACCGTTTTGTACGTCGATTGGCGGTGTGCCATCGGTGGTTTTTTTGACGATGCTGCGAATATGCCCCACGCTTGAGAGCACATGAAAATCACTACCGAGGTATTTCTCGATTGTTTTTGCCTTTGCAGGGCTCTCTACTATTACGAGGTTTTTTGCCATGTATATAATCGTTGTGCCTATATTTCAGAGTGACACAATGAGTGATTGTATGCAAATTATGAAAGTTGTCAAGGAAATAAAAAACGCTCGCTGCTGCGAACGGTCAAAATATACGCATAAGCTGCTCGTGCGGAGTCGGTGGCGAGCAAGAGCTCAGCCACCGACTCCGCGGAAGGTCTACTGCGGTAACAGTTTCTCCGCGAGCTGTGTCTCGAGTCGGGCCACGTCTTCCGGTTTGGCCCACGAGGGCACATCACAGATGATGGCTGCGCCGTCGACTCTTGGGATCGGTCCGGTGCCGGGGAGGCGCGCCGCAAATGCTGCATCCCTGACGATGTTTGCTAGCTGGCCTCTGCCGCGTACACCCTGGTAGGTGCCGACAGCGGCTGCCAACGACGGATTTGCGATCGGAACTGCTTTTGGCATGGATTACCTTCCAAAATTGGTACCACCGAGTTGCGGTACAGTAATAGCATACAACTTTGATGCAAAAACGCAAGCATAAAAATAATCCCCATAAAAACAGATTGACCCGGGTTCGCGCTCGATAAGCGCAAACCCGGGTCGTGCCGCGCGGGCGGTTAGTCCCGTGCGGCGACCGTTGGCCACTGATCGTGGACCTTGGCGAACGGCGGTTCTTCGGTTGCTCGCGGCGGCGATGCGGGGTGCGTCCTGCGGACGTCCACTGCGGGGCTTGGCCGACTGGCGTGCTTACTCGCGATACCTTCCGCCCAGGTGGCGAACGATCCAGACATCATCACTCCTTCGTTCGTGGTGTCTGACACGTGCATTATAGCATAATCATTACGTAAAGTCAATATCGGAGTGAAGATTACACACACGAGGTGCTGCGACGGTCTCGACGCTACGATCACCTCTTGGCCGATGATGCTGAGCTTGTATTATGATAAACTTTATGGTATAAAAATTCTAATGAAAAATAGCCATAGTCATGAGCTGCCGTTTCGCAGAGTAACCTACAGTCAGCTGGATGCTCTCCATGAGGGAGTGATAGGCCTTACGGTTCCGGTCCTGCAGGACAAGGTCTTGATTCATAGTTATGATGAAAACGATGGCTATACGACGATGAATGTGGATGTGCATGCGTCTGGTACACGGATGAGCCTTGCGCGAGATGACAGGAAGCCTTTTCAGGTGTTTGACGTTGAGTCAAACCGTAAAACCGACGTATTTAGCGCGCCGATTGACAGGCTGGGCCTCTATAAAGACCAAACTGGACTTTGGTTAATACAAATAGATCAGGGTGAGATACTGCATCCGGAGAGCGCTATTGATCTTATTGAGATCACTGCTATGTTTGCGCTCAGTAAGCAGGCTAGGAATAGGCACACCAATACGATTAGCGCATCGTCCACTGATTTGCCCCAAGACTGCGCACCAGGCCACTGATTTCCATCATAGTGAGCTCACTTGCAAAATCTCCCGCAGGTATACCTGCCAACTGCTGCAGCTCATCGCCGTCTCGTACGCCTGCCTGTAGGTGTTGCAGTATGGCAGTTTGGGCAGGGTTATCACCAAGTGCCAGCTGGGTCTGGGGTTTGAGCAGCTGCGGTGCTATAACCTCTAGGATGTCTTCTACTCGTGTGACCGGCAGCGCCCCCTGTTTGATGAGCAGATTGCACCCCATCGAAAGCGGACTGGTGATGTTGCCTGGTACGACGAATACTTCTCGCCCCTGCTCAAGAGCATGTTTGGCGGTGCTCATAGTGCCGCTTTGTGCAGACGCTTCGGTGATCAGTATGGCATCGGACAAGCCGCTGACAATTCGATTGCGCTCTAAAAACCTCCATAGCCGAGGTGATTCGTCTGGCGCGTATTCACTAATAATGGCTCCCCCGTTTTGTACGATATCTTCGCCCAGTTGGCGATTGCTGCTAGGAGCAAGTTTTGCAAGGCCATTCGCTTGCATGGCAAGTGTGGTGCCGCCTGCATCGAGCGCGGCGCGATGAGCAATGGCATCGACCCCGAGTGCGAGCCCGCTGATGATCACTACCCCTTTGCTGGCAAGCTCACCGGCAAAGCGCTGTGTGACCTCTACCCCATAGCGAGTCGGCTTGCGTGTACCCACGATAGCCACGGTGGGGCGGCGTTCAGTGGGCAGCTCACCAATGTAGTACAATGTTTTTGGTACTTGCGCAATGCTGGTAATAATCTGAGTAAATTTATTGTCTTGGGGTCGGATTTGGTTGATTTTCATAGGTTTTGTGTCGAAATGTGTTGACATAATGTCAAATGTGTGCTAATATGAATCATGGTTGTAGGCCCGTTGGGCCAACAAACGCACCTTATACCCCCTATTCTAACTTTTATGTTAGGTACTATGCAATCTTTCTTTAAAGTATCTACCCTCCACTTTTCAGGATTAGCGTATAACTTGTTATACCTTGACACGGATTGCATGGTTACTAACCCCTTTAACCAGCGGACCTCCATATGTTGTGAGGTGGGTCACGCTTCGAGATTTCTTCAAAGAATCTCCCCCGATTCCGGGTGGGTTGAAGGGCCAAATGAGGCCAGGTGATGCCCACCCTTACCTGGTCTCTTTTGGTTTTTAGGGGAAACTTTGTCTCATGGCATGCGTAAGGCGCTAGACTGCTATAATGAGTTGTAATGCACGCGGCACATCCTTTTAGAATTTTCTGGTTTTCATGCCTAATTTCGATTATTTTGGGGGCTATTGTGGGTATTTATGGTGGTTTGGCAGCGCTGTGGTTATTTGTGGTGCTTGCCATACTTGAAGTCACGTTTAGCTTCGACAACGCGGTTATCAACAGCAAGATCTTGGTTCGGTTGAGCCCGTTGTGGCAGAAGCTTTTTCTGACGCTCGGTATATTTATAGCGGTGTTTTTGGTACGGTTTGCGTTGCCGATTTTTATTGTGCAGCTGGCTACGGGGCTGAGTTTTGGCGTGGTGGTGGGGCTGGCTATCAATGCACCAGAAATCTATGCGGCCGAGCTGCACCACGCAGCACCGATTATTGACGCATTTGGCGGTACATTCTTGCTGATGCTGGGATTGAGCTACTTTTTAGATCACGAAAAAGTTGTTCACTGGCTGCATTATATTGAACGACCGCTCGCACGTGCTGGACAGATTCGCTACATCAAGCTTATCATCATGGCGCTAGTGGCGCTACTACTCTACCTTACGGTTGACGACAAGCTCAAAACCACCGTGCTTATCTCGAGCGTGATTGGTATTGTGCTGCAATTTGGGTTGCATTCGTTGGCAGTGCTGTTTGAAAAGAAGTTTGGCAACACAAACAAATCAGGCCATTTGGTTGGCATGGCGGCATTTGCGAGCTTTATGTATCTTGAGGTGCTCGACGCGTCGTTTAGTTTTGACGGTGTGATCGGTGCCTTTGCTATCACGAGTAGTGTGCTGCTGATTGTGGCCGGTCTTGGCGTGGGTGCGTTTTGGGTGCGCTCGCTCACGATCTACCTCATGCGTGCGGGCACGCTGGCGAAATATCGCTACCTCGAACATGGTGCGCACTGGGCAATCTTGGCACTTGGTCTGGTGATGCTTATTAAACTGTATCATGTGGAACTGCCAGAGGTTGTGACGGGTTCGCTCGGCCTGGTGTTTATAGGCACAGCACTTGCCACAAGTGTGCTCGAAAAACGTAGTCAGACAGCAAAGCTTCGCGCTCACCGCTCCCCTACTCGCCATCGTGACTCATGAGAGAATCTTGTGCATGCGTCAGGAATCTCTCATGAGTCAGCGGAGTGTGTGAATGGCTCGAGGGGCGCAGTGCGCACAAAGCTTTGTCGCAAAATAGCACTGTTTTTCAACAGTTTTGCATAATCGCAGCTACGGGCGTAGGCTGGTGCTATGACAACTGATTTTTTATACATGATACTTGCGATTATCGCGGGCAGCAGCATTTCACTGGCTGGCGGCTCGCTGATTTTTACGACCAAAAAGCGGCGCGAACACGCCATACTGATCGCCATGCCATTTGGTGCTGGTGCACTGCTGGCAGCCGCGTTTTTTGACCTACTGCCCGAGGCCTTTGAGCTGGATAGTCCGCGCACGTTGCTTTTGTGGACGCTTGTGGGCTTTTTGGCGTTTTTTGTACTTGAACGTACGGCTACGTGGTTTCACCATCACCACGATCACGATGGCGGCAAGCATGCGAGCCAGCGTGGGCTGATTGTGTTTGGTGATCTGATGCATAATGCCATTGATGGCGTGGCGATTGGCGCGGCGTTTTTGGTGAATCCGGCGCTTGGATTTATTACCACAATTGCGGTCAGTGCGCATGAGATCCCTAAAGAGCTTGGTACGTTTGCTCTCTTACTCTCCCGTGGCTGGAAGGACAAAACGGTGCTGCTGGCAAACGTTGCTACGGCGGTGGCGACTATTGTGGCGGCAAGTGCAGTGTTTTTGCTGGGGAGTGACGAAAAACTACCTGTGGGCGTACTGTTGGCGCTCACTGCAGGGTTCTTCCTGTATGTGGCGGCGAGCGACATCATACCGGACATTCATGAACAGCCACGGCGCATAGGCATGATCCAGGCGGCAGCGCTACTGGTTGGTGTGGTGTTTGTGGGTATTGTCATCACACTGCTGGGTGTGTAGTTGCGTGGTCCTTCATAAAGTTGTATAGTTAAGACAGTCCAACAACTGAGAGGAAGTACAAAATGTACGAGGGCGATTCGTTTTTGTCAGACACCGTAGCCTTCTGGTTGGCGGCCGTATTCAAAGGGACTGCCATCTACCTGGTGATCGCTGCTGTATGCTGGTACGGCATTGCTGTACCAATTCGTCGCCGCAAACAGGCTGCTATGGCACGCGCAGAGGCGGGCGGGTACATACACCTCCTGGCCGAGCGGCATCGGCCGTCTGTTGGAAAGTGAGGTGACCTGTCATGCTCATGGGTTTCTTTTACCTCTTTCTTGCGGTCGTAGTGGGCACTGTCCTGTTAGGGCTTATGTGTCTGCTCTTTGTTCACTGTGAGGACTTGATCAAGCGCCGAACCGAGCGAAAGCGCCGACAGACGGAACGTGTATGATGCAGAGCTGCGTCTCACCTTTTGGGCAACGAGTGCGTGATGGCCGCGAGTAACGGCCATCACGCACTCTATTAATTTCAGGAGGAGGCGGCTTTTTTGCGGCAGTCACTGCATGTGCCCGTGAGCTCTACTAAGTGCTCCGTCAGGGTAAAATTGTGGCGGGTTGCCACAAGTCCCAGCACGTCTTCGAGCGTGCTGTTTTCTATTTCAATGACCCTACCGCAGTGTTCGCAGGTAATGTGGTGATGATGCGGCTTGAATGGTTCTGCAAGCTCTACTAGGGGTGTCCAGCCGCGAATGGTTGTTTGAGTGATGCCAAGTGTGGCAAAAAGCTCGAGCGTACGGTAGACACTTGCCCTATCGACGCTTGGTGTCAAGGCAGCAACTTCGCCGTTTTTGAGCGGTTTTTCGGCGTGTAACAATGTGGCAAAAATGGCTTGGCGCGGTTTTGTTACGCTGACACCTGCATGTTTAAGAATTTTTGCAAAATTGTCGCTTTTCATACCCTCAGTATATAAAATTGCAACAAAAATGCAAAACAGTGATGTGTACTACAGAGAATGACTCGTGATAGCGTGGTCGCCTACTATGAAGTCGTCGATCAGCTCATTGATTTTTGGGAATATATCACTTGCTAGCTTTGTCGTTTCATCGCTTGTGAACTTTGAAAGTACAAAATCATGTGGGCCTTGTTTTTCAAGTAGCTCGTTTGCCGTACCTACGCGGATGCGGGGATAGTCTTGCCCCAAGTGGGCATTGAGCGATTTGATGCCGTTGTTGCCTGCGTCACTGCCCTTTTCGCGCGTACGAAGCATGCCAAATGACAATGCGAGTTCGTCGTGAATGGCGAGTATGTCGGTGGTATCAACTTTGTAAAAGTCAGCAATGGCACGAGCGGCTTTGCCGGTTTCGTTATAGTAAGTAGTTGGCTTTACTAGGAGTACTTTCTCGCCTGCTTCGGTGAGTTCGGCGATGGCTGCGTAAAATTTTGGTTTTGGGGTGAAGTCTACGCCTTTTTGATGGGCAAAAAAATCAAGGGCCATAAAGCCGACGTTGTGGCGGGTTGTTTGGTACTCTGTGCCAGGGTTGCCTTGGGCTAAGATGATTTTCATATGCTTTAGTATACCACCCCTGTGGCTTCAGGCTTGAGCTATCTGTAAATTGTTTTTTTGTTCTTGTACGACCAAGAACCAAGTCGCCCACTTTTGAATCGGCAAAAGTGGGATAAAACCTCGTGACGCTTCCCTCCTCCGTGATACAAGCAGTCAAAAAGACTGGTTGTTCGAGAACTCCCGCTGGTCGGACAAAAGCAGTATCGATTTTATATGCTTTTGCCATGCTCTCACGAGTGATTCGTGCTTTTTAGTACTCGAGCACTCGGGTCAGTCCAGATGTCACAGGGGTAATTGATTTATGAGACGCGGCAAGCCGCGAATGATGATATTAGGCAGTTAAACCGGG
>Ga0116193_1001056_pt1 | contig 24100 bp, 26 predicted proteins | sample AD_UKC115_MetaG_FD_89892 | JGI IMG/M metagenome (GOLD analysis project Ga0116193, IMG submission 89892) | Active sludge microbial communities of municipal wastewater-treating anaerobic digesters from Hong Kong - AD_UKC115_MetaG | ecosystem: Engineered > Bioreactor > Anaerobic > Digestate... | reverse complement strand
TTGCTTTAGAAGCTTCTGCAACTTTTATGCTTGAAGCTTTATGAGTACCTGCAGTTATGATACTTGCATAAAGTGCATCTACAAAATCTGCAATTTCTGGTGTTGAGCCAGAGGTAACTTTTTTAATTTTAGTAAGTGTATTTACCTTATCACCTGGATTTATTCTTTCTGGTGAATAGCCACAATAAAAATCTTTATTAAACTTTAATCCTGAAAATTTTTCTAAAACCGGCACACAATCTTCTTCTGTACAACCTGGATAAACAGTAGATTCGTAAATAACTATATCGTTATTTTTTAAAGCCTTACCTATAGTTGAAGAAGCTGCAATTAATGGTGTTAAATCTGGTGCTTTAAAATTATTAATAGGTGTTGGAACTGTAACAATAAAAATATTGCAAGCCTTTAAACTTTCAGCATTTGCAGTAAAACTTAATCCTTTTGTACCATTGGTGGTTTTATATAAATTTAATGCTTGTTTTAAATTTTCTAAATCTGCTTCATTGGTTCTATCTTTTCCTGATGATAATTCTTCTATACGAGATTGATTTATGTCAAAGCCAATAACAGCATACTTTTTGCCAAACTCAATAGCTAATGGTAAGCCTACATATCCTAAGCCAATAATGGCAATTTTAGCATCTTCTATATTTCTATTATTACTCATTCTATCTCTAAAATTTAACTCTTTTAAAAAAGATTTTAATTGGTTTTTTGCAATAATACTGTTGCATAAGCTACAAGCCCTTCTTCTCTTCCTATAAATCCCATTTTTTCGCTTGTTGTTGCCTTTATAGAAATATCTTGCTCAGTAATATGTACAATAGCCGCAATAGTTTGTTGCATATTATTTACATAAGGTTTTATTTTAGGCAATTCCAAGCATATTGTACTATCTATATTTACAATAGAGTACCCTTTTGCTTTAATTAATTCGTAAGATTTTTTTAGTAGAATTTTACTGTCAATATCTTTAAATTCAGAAGAAGTATCGGGAAAATGAAAACCAATATCGCCTAATGCCAAAGCTCCCAACATTGCATCACATATAGCATGTAATAATACATCAGCATCACTATGCCCAATAGCTCCTTTTGTGTGCGGTATTTTTACTCCTCCTAACCACAAATCTCTACCTTCGGCAAATTGATGAAAATCTATTCCAAAACCTATTCTAAAACTCATTTTAATTTTTAATTTTCTTCATTAATTAATGAAGATTTATTCAACAAAAGCACAGGATATTTTCTACCCTCAACCAACAATTCTATTTAGCTTTTTCGCCCAAATCAAATGTTAATCCAAAACGAAGTGTATTAGAAAGGGGGTTTCTTGTTATACCACTTCCTGATGGAACTAAATAAGAAAAATTAATTCCAATAACATTATACTTTAATCCTGCTCCTACTGAAAAATATTTTCTGTTTCCTTTAGTTTTATCTTCATAAAAATAACCTGCTCTTAAAAAAAACTGCTCATTATAGGCATACTCTGCACCAATAGAAAATTGTAAGGTTTTAAATAACCCATCTGGGTCGCCAAAACTTTTAAACCAACTTTGTAAAACCCCCATACTTCTATATTCTTGAAGTAAAGCAGCATTTTTAGCATCTGCATTAGGGTCGTTTGGATCTACAGGCAATGGAGCAGCAGGCACTAATAATTTATTCATATCTAAACCAAAAGTCAATTTACTTGTTTCATCAAAAACAGTAGTATAAGCAACACCTAATCCTAAATTAGCAGGTATAAAATCTTTATTGGCAGCATCATTGGTGTAACTTATTTTAGTACCTAAGTTGGATAAAACAACACCCCAACCTAATCCTGCCCCTTTTTCATCTACTCCTGAATGATACAAAGAAATATCACCAGCAATTGCATTACCTGCTTTGTAATTTACACCTCCAATTGAGCCATTTGCCAAACTTGAATTAATGTAACGCAATGCTACACCCATTGATAATTTAGTATTCAATTTTCTGGTATATCCAAAATCTATAGAAAATTCTCTTGGACGATTTTCTTGTAAAGGATTTCCTGCAAAATCTGTAAACTGAATATTTCCTAAGCTAAAAAAACGAACAGAAGCTCCTAATGCTTGCTCATCATCTAATTTATGATAAGCTGCTAAACTTGCTAAATACACATCGCTTAAACCTAAATCTTTTAACCAAGGCGTATAGGTTAAAGCAATTTCTGTTTTTTTAGAGGCAAAAGGAATTTTTGATAAATTCCAAAAAGAAGAATTAGCATCAGGCAGTGTTGCAATTCCTACATCTCCCATTCCACCAGCACGAGCATCTGGCGAAATTCTTAAAAATGGAACTGCTGTTGTTACTACATTTATGGAGCTTTGTGCTATTAAGTTTACGCTAAAAGTGCAACCTATGATTAATAAACCTGTAACCTTCAAAATTGAGTGTCTCATCTAAATCAAATACGTTTTTAAGTTTTATAAAAAAAAGAATACTTCAACCAGCAAAATCATACTTAGTGAAATATTAAATAAGTAAAAATCAATTCATTAAGAAAATTTGGTTACAATAAATAATAGTCAATTCTTCAAAGGGGGTTATCAAATTAAAACTATTTTATAAAGGTGCAATAATACAGAAAAACAGACACTCAAATGCTATTTTTCGCTGTTTATTGTAAAAAATATTTAATTTATTACTGTTTTTTCTGTTTTAAAATGCTATATAGATGAGCAAATTATTTTCAAACTCTTATAAACACTTGTTAAACCTTTAATACAATTACAAATAATTAGCATTTGTATTATTTGCCATTTTAACTTTACAAACTTTGAAAAACACATTTATAATTAGTGCAGCATATTTTAAAAATTAAACCATTCATGAAAAAAACAGCCTTAGTTCTTATTGTAACAACAACATTTTTTGCTTGTAAAAACAATGAAAATAATGGAGCATTTAAAGTTACAGGACATATTGAAAATGCAACATCCGATAAAATTTATTTAGAAGAAATGCCTTTTGCTGCTGAAAAATCAATAGTTATTGATTCGGCAACTTTAAAAAATGGAAAATTTGAATTAAATGGTATTGCTCATCAAGAAGGCTTGTATGCTTTAAGCTTACTACAAGGACCAAGAATTATGCTTGTAAACGATTCTAAAAATATTGATGTAAAATTAGACGTAAATCGTTTTAAAGAATACGAAGTAAAAGGTTCTAAAGCTACAGTATCATTGAAAGAATTATTTACTAATTACGAATCTCAATACATAAAAGTAAAAAAAGCTTACAACACTTTAGACTCTTTGCAAGAACATAATGCAAGCGATAGTGCTTTAACTATTCAAAAATTACAACGTAATAATGAAATGGAAAAGCTAAATACCTTGCTAACCAATTTTGTTACAACAACTGAAAGCCCTGCTGCATGTTTACAAGCCCTTGTTATGTCCACACGTACCATGCCTTTAGAAGAATTGCAAGCATTGGCATTAAAGGCAGTAGCAAAGTTTAAAGACAACGAGAATGTACAAAAATTCAATACCATGTTAAAGGGCAATCAATACCCTTTACTTAACCAACAAGCTCCAGATTTTACTTTAAATACACCAGAAGGAAAACCTGTTTCTTTAAGCAGTTTTAAAGGAAAATATGTTTTAGTAGATTTTTGGGCAAGTTGGTGTAAACCTTGCAGAATGGAAAACCCTACAGTAGTTGCAGCTTACAATAAATACAAAGACAAAAATTTTACCGTATTTGGTGTATCATTGGATAGTGATAAAAAAGATTGGGAAGAAGCTATTGAAAAAGACCAATTAACATGGACACATGTAAGCGATTTATTGCAATGGGAAACACCATTAGTAGCACTTTATAAATTTGATGGAATACCTTTTAATGTTTTGATAGACCCTTCAGGAAAAATAATTGCAACAGGCTTGCGTGGCGATAATTTAGAAAAAGAATTAGCAAAAATTTTAAAATAATTTTCATCAAAAAAAAATATTCAAATTATTAAGCCCCTTTATATTTGATTGAATAAAACTTAAACACAACATGAAAAAAATATTCTTTGCTCTATGCTTATTTTTTGCATTACCAAATGTACAAGCACAAACGGTAGATGATGTAATTAACCATTTTATAGAAGCCAATGGTGGCTTGGAAAAACTAAGTTCTATAACAAGTTTACAAATTGAAAGCGAAATGAATTTAGAACAAATGGGCACAACAGTTTCAATTAAATCTTTTAAAGAAAAAAACAAACTGTTTAGAATGCAAAGCAGTAGCCCAATGAGTGAAGGAGAAAGTTTTACAGTAGTTACAGATACAGCAGGTTATACCTTTGTTCCTGCAATGAACTCTCCTATGGGCAGTACAGAAGCAAGTTTAACAAAATTTACAGAAGAAGAATTTAAGGCTGCCAATTATCAAAAAGATTGCGAAGGTTTTTTTGCTCCATTAGTAAATTACAAAGAAAAAGGATATACAGCTACCCTTGATGGCACAGAGAAAGTAAATGGTGTAGAGTGTGATAAGGTAATTTTAAAATTAAATACAGGACAAGAAATGACCTATTATATTTCAAAAGCCAATGCCCAAGTTCGTAGATTAAGTGTTGCTGCACCAATTGCTTTAGATATGATGGGCATGAGTGCTATGAGAAGAGGATTTGGTGGTGGTGGTGGAGAAAGAAGAAGACCAGATGGAGAAGGAAAAAATGGAGAAAGAAGAAGAGGAAACAGTGAAAGAAAAATTGATATTGATTACGAAAAATACAAACTATTCAATGGTATTCCTTTTCCTACAAGACAAACACTTCAATTAGGAATGATGCAATTACAATTAGACAATTTAAGCATCAAAATAAATGAACCCATCAATAAAAGATGGTATTTGGTGCAATAAATTTTGGATTAGTAGGTAAACAAAAGAGGTAAAATCCTGATAGCGTTTGTCAGGATTTTATTTTTTTAGAAACGCCCTCAAAGCATTTTACTTTTGAATGATATATATTTGTTCCTATCAAAAAAATTAACTGTTACAAACTTTTCATTATAACTAATATATGAATTCCTCAACTCCTAAGTTTAATCCTATTTTATTTCCTCTTGTTATAGTAATAGTTTTTACATTCTCAATTATTGGGCATTACGATTACTTAACACATACAGGGCACGATTTTAATTTGTTTGGCGTAATTTATACTACAATAGGTTTTTTTGTTTTACATCACAACGATCCTAACCCTCATAATTATTACATTTTAATTGCAGAGTATTTTGCTGCTTTATTAATATGCACAAGCATTTTTTCTTTGGTGTATGAAAAAGTAAAAAAAGCTTATCGTGTATATCGTATTGGTGTTACTTATAGAAATCATATTGTAATATTTAGGCTAAACAATATTGGTAAAACATTGGCTATAGAGTTACTCAATAAAGGCTATAAAGTAATTGTAGTAGAAAGTGATGAACAAAGCCCTTACATAGAAGCTGTAAAACAAAGCGGTGGTGTTGTTTTTACAGAAAAACCAACCGACTATAAAACATTAGAAATGGCTGCTGTTAGCCATTCAAGAATATGTATTTTATCGAGCAATAGAGATGAAATAAATATTGAAATTGCAGCTACACTTTCTTCTTACCTATTAAAATATAGTGCAAGAAAAAAGCAATCGCCACACAAAATAATGGTGCACATTAATAACATTGCAAACGAAAATTTATTAAAAGATTATTTTGATATTCAAAACGAAGACGACCATTACGATTTAGAAACTTTTAATGTGTACGAATCTGCTGCAAAAAAAATTTACGATACTTATACGCCTTACAAATACATTAACCCTGCAGATAAAGAATCTGAAAATGCTATTGCTATTATTGGCTTTAATGATGCTGCAGAATCTTTTATTGTAGAGAATATGATTTTAAGCCACTTTCCCGATAAGGAAAAACTTAAAATTTATATGGTAGATGAAAAAGCAGATGAGCGTTTCAATTACATTAGTTTTAAATATCCCTTTTTTGAAGAGTATGTAGAATTAGTTCCTGTTAAATTAATTAATGGAACTTTTTTTGCCAATTTTACTTGGTCTAAAACGCATATCGAAAAACTTAGTAAAGTAAAAGTAGTATATGTATTTGGGCAGAAAGATGCAGAGATTGTAAATATTGCTACCAACTTTCGTCAATACTTATATACACAAACTTTAGCTATAACACAAGTACCCATTATTGCATGTTTACCAGAAGATACAGGCGTAATAGATTTATTAAATGCCAACAGAGAAGCAGAACAATCATTAAGTCAAATTTTTAAGAACAATTTAAACATCAATTTTTATCGCATGATTTCTGATACATGCACTGCTGAAGGATTAATTGAAGAATCTGAAACCACACAAAAGCTTTCAAAACTCATCAATTTCTTTTATGCTATTAAATATGGATTTGCTTCTATACTCGAAACAAATTGGAATATAAATAATGCAGCAGCAATTACAAATGCTTTAGAAGAAAAATTATTATCGTTACCAGATAAGCATCAAAAAATGAGCGAAAAAGAAGTTGAAAAAGAAATTTTACAACTCTTATTCGAAAAAACAAAAATTAGTTACGATGATTTGTACAACCATTTTTCTATTAATAAACACTGGCATCATTTAACTTATCGAAAAAAAGATTCTAATAAATATGTTGCAAGGCAATTAGCTATAAAAATTCAAATGCTGAAATACTTAGGCTGTCAGCCTTTGAACAGAAAAAATATTACAGATTATTTTCCACGACTTGCACCTATTGAACATATAAGATGGAATGCAGAAAAGATGGTTTTTAATTTTAAATATGGTCCATTTTCTGCTGATAAAAGCGAAAGAAATTTATTAAAAGAAGTTTTAAAAATACACGACCAACTTGTACCATTCGATAAATTAGAAGATGTAGATAAAGAAAAAGATTTGAACATATTTTTAATGATACCTGTATTAAATATTATTAACTCATTCAACGAAGAAGCTAAAAATTAATGCAATTTGAGAAAGACATATTTATCAGCTATGCTCATATTGATGATGAGTCTTTAATTGCATCGCAAAAAGGATGGATAACCGAATTTCACAGAGCATTAGAAATAAGATTAGCACAGCTAATGGGCAGAAGACCTACTATTTGGAGAGACCCCTCTTTACAAGGCAATCACATTTTTGATAAACAAATTGTAAGTCAGTTTGCCAATGTAGCTATTTTAATTTCTATACTTACACCACGTTATGTAAAAAGCGAATGGTGTGTAAAAGAAGTAGATGAATTTTACAATGCTTGCCAAGAAAATATTGGTTTTAATATTCAAAATATTTCCCGAATTTTTAAAGTTATTAAAACTCCTGTACGAATAGAATTACACCCTGAAAAAATTAAAAATGTTTTAGGTTATGAGTTTTACAGTACAGACCCTACTACTGGGCGAATAAAAGAATTTGGTCAAGTTTTTGGACAACAATCCGAATTGGCTTACTGGGAAAAATTAGATGATTTAGCCAACGATATTTGTACTTTTTTAGAAACCATTGAAGGCATTACAAGTACTACTGGTACAAAAACTTCTTTCACTGAAAGCAATACAATAAAAAAGAAACGCAAGAAAATTTATTTAGCAGAAAGCAGCTACGATACCATAGAGTTTAGAGATAACATAAGAAGAGAATTATTGGATTTGGATTATTCTATTTTGCCCGATAAACAATTACCTCTTGTTGCATCTATTTTAAAAGATGAGGTTTCAAAATTTTTACAAGAGGCAGATATTGCCATCCATTTATTAGGTTCAGGATATGGTGTTGTGCCAGAAGGAACTCAAAAATCTATTGTAGAAATTCAAAACGAATTAGCATCTGCACAAAGTGCTGCAAAACATTTGCCTCGTTTAATTTGGACTCCTGAATATAACATTGCTACAGACGATAGACAACAAATATTTTTAGATAAATTACAATCTGGAACAGAAGGAATTGCTGGAGCCGATTTAATTATAAGTAGTTTAGAAGATTTTAAAAGTACTATGTTCGATAAACTCAAAAGTTTAGAAGAGGAAAAACAAAAATCAGAAGAAACTATTGTAAAAAATGCTGCTACCGAAGCTGAAAGAAAAATCGTGTACCTTATTTGCGATATGAATGATATGGATTTGATAAAACCTTTGGAAGATGTTTTATTCGAAAATGGTTGCGAAGTTTTATTACCCATTTTCGAAGGCGATGAAGCTGAAATAAAAGAAGACCACATTGAAAATTTAAAAATTTGCGATAGTGCAATAGTATTTTATGGCAATGCAAATGAACTTTGGTTGCGTAGCAAAATGAGAGATTTTCTAAAAATAAATGCTTATGGAAGAAACAAACCATTAACTTCTAAAATAGTTTATTTAGCTCCGCCAGATAATACTTCAAAACAAAGATTTAGATCCTTAGAAGCCGAAGTATTAAATGGAATAAACGAAGTACCAGTAGAAAAATTAAAAACCTTGTTGGCATAAAGCATGAATAGTTTTTCTTCTTTTCAAAAAATATTTTATTACACAGTTTTTTGTTTTAATTGTACTAATACTACAAAATATATAACTTGCATTTTATTATAGCATGACGGAAATTTTAATTATCATAAGCTTAATTCTTTTGAATGGGCTTTTCTCTATGGCAGAAATTGCTCTTGTATCTGCACGCAAAGCAAGATTAGAAGCAGAAGCAAACAAAGGAGATAACGATTCTAAAGCTGCTTTAGATTTAGCCAATCATCCAGAAAAATTTTTATCTACTGTACAAATTGGTATTACACTAATAGGTATTTTAACAGGTATTTTTTCTGGCGAAAAAATAAAAGCAACTGTTGTAATGTGGCTGCAACAATTTGATGCCATAAAACCTTATAGCAATAAATTAGGCACTGTATTAGTGGTTATTATTATTACTTATTTAACCTTAGTATTAGGTGAATTATTACCCAAAAGAATTGGGTTAAGCAACCCAGAATCTATTGCAAAAATTATTGCAAAACCTATGCGTTTTATTTCAGCAATTACTTTTCCTTTTATTGGGTTATTAAATATTTCAACCAAAGCATTAACCAGCTTATTAAACATTAAACCCAATAATTCTCAGGTTACTGAAGATGAAATAAAAGCCATTATCAATGAAGGAACAGAGCAAGGAACTATTGAAGAAGCAGAACAAGAAATTATTGAAAGAGTTTTTAGATTAGGCGATAGAAATATTACTTCTTTAATGACCCACAGAAGCGATATAGTTTGGCTCGATGCAGATAAAACTATTGGAGAATTAAAAAGCAAATTCGAAGCAGGAATTTTTTCTGTATATCCTGTTTGTGATGGCTCAATAGACAACATTAAAGGAAGTGTATCTGTAAAAGATTTATTTGTGAGTAATGATACAACACCCATTTCATCTATTTTAAAACAACCTTTGTATGTACCAGAAAATAATACTGCTTACCAAGTATTAGAAAAATTTAAAGAAACAAAAATTCATCATTGTTACATTGTAAATGAATATGGAAGTTTAGAAGGCATGATAACGCTTAATGATATTCTTGAAGCTATTGTTGGCGATATTCCTGAAGTAAATGAAGAAGATTATGAAATAATTACACGCTCCGATGGAAGCCTTTTAGCAGATGCACAAATTCCTTTTATAGATTTTTTACACAAAGCAGGAAAAGAAGATTGGATAAACGATGAAGGCAATTACGACTTTGATACTTTGGCAGGATTTATTTTACATCATACACAAAAAATTCCCTCTACAGGTGAGAAAATATTTTGGCGTGGTTTTGAATTTGAAATTATAGATATGGATAAGCACAGGATTGATAAAATTTTAATAACACAAAAAGAAGAAACAGAAGAAAATTGAAAATTGAAAGTGACAAATTGAAAATAGTTTATTCATAAAATTTTCAACATTTGAAATAATTCGCTTCTACCATCAGCCTCCTTGTATGGCTTTGTGTGCAAGTAAAGTATTCTGTGAGAACGGAATTATTTTTTTAATTGTATCCTGTACCATCTTTTATAAGCAGCTATTTTTTTAATCAATTTTTCAAGATAATGCTTGTCTTTAATAAAGTAATAATAAACTAAACAAATAGAAATTAAAGAACTAATAAGAGAACAAATAAATACACTGTTTATCTTGCTTGTAGCAGGGAACCTGGAGTAATGTTCTTCCATCACTTCAGCAATTTCTTTAATAGAAAATATTGTACTTAAATAACTATTATAGGCATTAATGCCAGCAATAGTGCATATAACAGAAAGCCCTATAAACAATAAAACAAAGTTTTTCCTGAATAAAAATAATACAGCTATTCCTGTTATAACCAATAGTAAAAGATGGAGCATTTTACTTGGCATTTCTGCTAAAGCAGCAAAGCCGTCTAAACCACCTGTATAATAAGGCATTAATGAAGAACGCAACCAATAATATACAGTATATAAAAACAGTAATAAGGAAATTGTTTTTAATGCTTTACTGTTTTTCATATTAAATAGTTGTGTGGATTTCATAATTTGTGTCAAATACAACAGGCTTCAAATAAAGAATAAAATCTTTGCCATATACATTACCTGTTAAACTTCGATAATTCCGAAATGCTGAATTACTAATAAATACTCCTAACTGTTTTTTATAAAAAACCTCGCTTGTCGTAGTTACTGTTAATTGCATTCTTAAAACATCCCATATTCCTAAATCTTGATTACCATTAAAATCAAAAGAATCATGAATAAAAATGCCTATTTTTTTAATCGTAATTAATAAATCTGTTCCTGATAGTTTAAGTTCTGTTGAAAAAGACACTCTAAAGTCAGCTCTACCAAGTGTAAAAAATACTTCGCCTATATCCATATATGAATATTCACTTACAGGTCTTATCGCTATAAAATGTTGTGCAAAAGATGGGGCGTGTCCAAGATTTGAAGATGATTTATATTCTTCATTTACAACATTATCCCATAAAACACCTGAAGTTAATGCTTCATTACTTAGTCTATTAGCTGAAATATAGTTCTTTACATTATTGATTATCTTATCTGTTACTAATATTTTATTCTTATCATCTTCACTATAATATTGATTAAAAAAACTTTCATCTTTAGATGACATATCTTATTTTTTAAGGTGAAGAATAAAGATTAACAACTTCACTGCAAGCTACGGATACTTTTTTACTAAAAATCAGGAACAAAAAATAAATTTGTGTTATCATAATGAATTTACCTGAATAGGTTATTATACAAGTTTGCAGATGATTTATTTAGTTGTCCCATTTTGAAAAACTTCAATATAAAAAAACGTCTTTTTGGAGCTTGCTGTTAATAAGAATATATTTGTTTTACTTTGATGTCATTTAGCTTTTTTTAAACAGTTCTTTAGAATTAATTGGTAGAAATTCCCTCTACTGGTGAGAAAATATTTTGGCGTGGTTTTGAATTTGAAATTATAGATATGGATAAGCACAGGATTGATAAAATTTTAATAACACAAAAGAAGAAACAGAAGAAAATTGAAAATAGTTTTTTCATAAAATTCAACATTTAAAATTTAAAATTATTCCTCTTATGGCACTTATACTTTCTGTTTTAGATAAAACTCCTCAAATGGGCGAAGGTTGCTTTGTAGCCCCAAATGCAACAATAGTAGGTAATGTAACAATGGGAGATGAATGTAGTATATGGTTTAATGCTGTTGTAAGAGGCGATGTGCATTATATAAAAATGGGTAATAAAGTTAATGTACAAGATGGTGCAGTAATACATTGTACTTATCAAAAAAACCCTACCAATATTGGCAACAATGTTTCTATAGGGCATAATGCCATTGTGCATGGTTGTACCATACACGATAATGTTTTAATAGGAATGGGAGCCATTGTTATGGATAAATGTATTGTGCATAGTAACAGTATAATTGCAGCAGGAGCAGTAGTTTTAGAAGGAACTGTGGTAGAAGAAGGAACCATTTATGCTGGTATTCCTGCTAAAAAAGTAAAAGAAATTTCTCAGGAATTAATAAGTGGCGAAATAAATAGAATAGCAGAAAACTACATTCATTACGCTTCTTGGTTTGAAAAATATAATGATGCTGGAAAATAAAATACATAATTGTACGTTATTATTAACACGATTGGTTTTTTATACTGCATTTTTATTTACTTTTAAATGTAGTTTAAATTACAAATAATGAAAAGAAGTAAAACTATTTTAGTTGTAACAGTTCTTGTAATAACATTAAGTTCTTGCAACTTTTTTAGAAATATTTTTGGTGGAGGCGATAAAAATGGTTGCCCAAGTAATGTAAATAATGTAGGTGCTGAAAAACTATTAGACGATGGCTACAAGCCTAAAAACAAAGAAGAAGCAAGAGCCATAAAACAAGCTAAAAAAGCAAATCTTAAAGCCGCCAGAAAGAACCCATATATGTACTGATTTGTTTGTAGATTATAAAATAAATTAGATTTTTAATAACCAATAAACCTATATCTATGAGTTACCAATTAACCAACCTTACAGGTGCTGTTGAAACAGTTATTGATGATAACTGTGGCATGAACAAATTCAACAACATTATCAATATGTTGTTGCACGAACTGAAAGTAAAGTTTTTAGCCAAAGAAGATGATAGCGATACAGTAGATTGGCATTTTAAATACAAAGGCAGCCCACTTACTTTGCATTACAACATTTACAATGGCGTTTCTGTTTTTACACAAAACAGCAAAAATAATTCTGTAGTAAACGAAGTAGCCAAGTATCTTGAAAGCAAAACCTTTTAATAGTTTTTGTCAGTTATACTTTCTAAAATAGCCTTATAATTTAAGTAACGCTCTTGAGCTATTTTACCTTGCTGTACTGCTTCTTTTACAGCACAGTTAGGCTCATTAATGTGCATACAATTATTAAACTTGCAATGGTTTATTCTTTCTTTTATTTCAGGAAAATAACCACTCAATTCTTGTTTGGTTAAGCCTGTTATTCCTAATTCTCTTATACCTGGAGTGTCTATAATTTTTCCACCAAAAGGCAAGTCAAACATTTCTGCAAAGGTTGTTGTGTGCATTCCTTTACCACTCCAATCACTTACCTCTTGTGTTTTTAAACCCAGCTCAGGAAAAATTTTATTGATTAAAGTAGATTTTCCTACACCACTATGCCCACTTAATAAAGTAGTTTTTTGGTGTAAAATATTTTTCACCTCATCAACGCCTTCATTATTTTTTATGCTTGTTAATACCACTTTATAGCCAATAGTAGTATAAATATTTTTCAAGTCTTCAAATTTTTCTACCTCTTTATTTTTATAAATATCTGCTTTATTAAAAACAATAATAGCTGGTAAATGATACATTTCGCAAGAGCATAAAAATCTATCAATAAATCCAGTAGAAGTTTTAGGGTCTTTTAAAGTAGCAAATAAAATACTCTGGTCTAAATTAGAAGCTATAATATGATGTTGCCTTTTATGATGTGGCGATTGCCTTGCTACATAATTTTTTCTTTTGTTAATAGAAATAATTGTTGCGGTATTTTCTCTTTCATTTTCTTCTTCAATAATTACTTCATCGCCAACAGCAATAGGGTTTGTAGATGTGATGCCATCTATTTTTAAAACACCTTTAATGCGTGCATTATATTGTTTTCCTTCATTATTTTTTACAACATACCAACTTCCTGTAGATTTATAAACAAGTGCATTCATACACAACGAAGTTAAACAGAAGAATGACGATTAATAAATCAATTACTGAAAATTATTTATAAAATTTGCTGCATGATGCAAAATAATATTCAAGAAAAAATTGCTAAAGCCTATTGTTGGAAAAATTTTACAACAGCAGTTATTAGCTCTGGTTTAATAAATGCAACTTATAAATACGAAACAGAAAAAGAAAATTTTATTGTGCAACAAATCAATACTTCTGTTTTTAAAAACCCAACTGCTATTAATGAAAACATACAGTTCATAAGCAATTATTTGCAAGAAACAAAGCAAGAAAAATTATTTCCAAGCTTAATAGAACATAGCACTGGCAACACTTTGCTGCAAATTGAAAATAATTACTACAGAGCATTTGAGTTTATTGAAAACAGTATTACTACACCTGTTGTAAACAATGCACAACAAGCTTATGAAGCAGCCAAGCAATTCGGTAAATTTACTTTTTTACTTAAAAATTTTGATGCCAAAACACTCAACACAACCTTACCCAATTTTCATAATTTAAGTTTACGCTATCAAGAATTTGAAAATGCTTTAAGCAAAGGTAATGCTACAAGAATAAAGGAAAATAAAACGCTGATAAATGCTATTCAAAAACAACAATTTATTGTACAACGCTTTGAAAATTTTATACAAGAAAGTTCAGTAAAAATAAGGGTTACACACCATGACACTAAAATTAGTAACGTACTTTTTAATAAAAACAATCAGGCAATTTTTGTAATAGATTTAGATACCATAATGCCTGGATATTTTTTAAGCGATGTAGGCGATATGATAAGAACTTATATTTCTCCAGTATCGGAAGAAGAAAAAGATTTTTCTACCATAATTATTAGAGAAGAGGTGTTAAAAGCTATTCAAGAAGGTTATTTGTATTACATGAAAAATGAATTGAGCAGTTTTGAAAAAGAAAATTTTTTCTTTAGTGGTGAGGTTTTAATTTATATGCAAGCCATACGTTTCTTAACAGATTATTTCAACAATGATATTTATTATCAAACTACTTACCCTCATCAAAATAAAATAAGAGCTGCTAATCAAATTAACTTGTTGGAGAAGCTACAATATACTCTTTCAAAAGAAAACTTTAGTAACTAATTGTACCAAAAATAGGTTGCCTTGTTTTCCATTTTCCTCTTGTAAAATCAGGAATATTCATAAGCTTTCCACCTTGTTCTATTGACTTTTCAGACAAAGGCGTAATGGCATAATAAGTAGCCAAATCGTACACATCTAAAGGAAACTCTGTTTGCGATTTTATACATTGAATAAAATCGTTGATTACAAAAAAATCCATTCCTCCATGACCTGCACCTTCAGCAGATGAAGCAAATTTTTGCCAATAAGGATGATCATGTGCTTTCATATAAGGTTCAGGATTTTCCCAAGTATGTGGCTTACTTTTATCTTCAAAATAAATAAATCCTGCACTCAATTCTCCTGCATGATAATCTTGCCAAATACCATTGGTGCCTTGAACTCTAAAACCTAAATTATAAGGTCGTGGAGAGTTGGTATCATGTGTCAAAACTATTGTTTCGCCATTAGCAGTTTGAAGTTGTGTAGTAACAATATCGCCCAACTTAAACTTTATAGAAGCATTAGGATGATTTGCTCCTCCCTTTGGATGATTAACAATATATCTGTGTAAACCTCTGCTTTTTGTAGCAATAGATGATAATTTGGTTAAACGATTTCCTCTGTTAATATCCATCATTACAGCAACAGGTCCTAAACCATGTGTAGGATATAATTCTCCATTTCTATCAATGCTGTGCTGTGTTCTCCATTTAGCTTCACTAAAGCCTTTTTCGCCAAACTCTACACCAGAATTATAAGGTGTAATTCCATCATTAAATTTCACTCCTCTTAAATCGTGTTCATAGCCTCCTTGTGCATGCAGCAATTCGCCAAACATCCCTTTCTTAACCATATTAAATACAGCCATTACATCTCTTCTGTAACAAACATTTTCTAAACACATTACAGGAATATTTGCTTTTTCGCTTGCATGTACAATGTCCCAACAATCTGCCAATTTTATGGCGCCACTTACTTCCAAGCCTACAATTTTTCCTGCATTAATACTTTCTATTGCTTGTGGGGTGTGCCACTCCCAAGGTGTAGAAATTATTACAGCATCAACATCATCTCTTTTTAATAAATTTTTATAATCGTAATTGCCATTTTTATAAACAACAGGTTTTTCTTTTTTACTTCTTACAATTATTTTATCTGCCATACCCAACATTCTTTCATCAGGATCTGCAATAGCTGTTACAACAACATCGTTGCGTTTTAGTAATTCTTCTAAATGTACTTGCCCTCTTAACCCTACACCAATAAGTGCTACTCTAATTTTTTTGGAGTCATCATTTTTATTTTGAGCAAACAGAGTTGAAGAAGCCAATGCTCCTAAAGTTAAAATACTTGTTTGCTGAATAAATTTTCTGCGTGGTATAGTTTTCATGGCAATATTATTTTATGATTAAAAATTAAAGTTGGTATTTTTCTTTTAACTCGTTGCAAATTCTTTTTACAGTTTCGTTTAAGGGTGTGTAATTAAAAGTTGGTAAAAATTCTTTTAGTTTTTGGTTGTTGAATGATGCTTTTGTTTGTGCGGTTTTTGCAGTTTCTTTTGTTAGCAAAGGAGCTATTCCTGTAAGTTTACCTTTAATAGCCTCCCAACGCCAAACTACATTTGCCAAAAAAGGAGTTACTTTTTTGTGAGGTGGTTTTTTATTAAATGCAATAGCAATTTTTGTAAAAATATCTTTATACATACAATTTTCACTGCTTAAAATAAATCGTTCTGCAGTGATATTGCTATTCATTAATGCAATCATTGCTTTTGCTACATCTTTTACATCTACAAAGCCTGTTGTTCCTTCTGTGTACCAGGGAAATTCGTTGTAGGCTGTTTTAAAAATTTCTGTTGAACCTTTATTCCAATCGCTTGTACCTAAAATAATAACAGGATTTACAATTACAGCAGGTAAGCCTTCGCCAATACCACGCCATACTTCCATTTCAGCCAAGTATTTGCTTTTGCCATATTCACTATTGCTGGTTTCTTCTGTCCAATTCATTGTTTCATCAATGGGCTTATCTTCTCTTATTCTTCCTAATGCAGCAACAGAGCTTACAAATACTAATTTTTCTACTCCTTCTTGCAAACAAGCATTTACCACATTTGTAGTTCCTTCAATATTGGTTTGGTGTAATTGTTTTTTCTTAGCAGGGTTAAACGACACAACTGCTGCACAATGAAAAACCTGTGTTACATTTTTCATGGCTTCTTCTAAAGCCACTACATCTAAAATATCTGCTTGAAACCATTCAATATTTTCTGAAGAATTTTGAGTAGGTAAAGTAGTACAATATAAAGCCCTTACTCTTTTATTTTGAGCAGATAGTTGTTTTAATAATTCTGAACCAACTAAACCTGTAGCTCCTGTAACTAAAATCATTTAGTAAAGATAAAAGTAATTGTTGTAGCAAACTTATTAATTGCATTTTATACAAATGCCGCTTACAATAACATCAGTTCTGGTTTGCTTAAAACCCTTTGGTAGCTGCGGTTTGACGTAATCTGTATTATCTAAACAATAAGCAGTATTACAATTATCGCAAATAAAATGTACATGATTATCGTGGTGATGTCCTTGTGAGCAATCATCTTTACATAGAGCATACAATACTGAGTTATCTGCTGTAGGAATTGTATGCAAAATTCCTTTTTCTACAAATGTTTGTAAGGTTCTGTAAATGGTTACTCTATCAAAATGTTCGCCACTTTTTTTTTCAATATCTGCATGAGCCAAAGCCCCATCTGTATGTTGAAAAAGTTCTAAAATTTTTTTTCTACTACCTGTAATACTTAAATTATTTTTTTTAAGAACAGATAAAATTTCTATTTCCATCATTGATATTTTAATCAATTTTTGCTTAGCGTTTTCTTAATTGAAAATATTATTATTAAATGGTTTTACGTTAGATTTTTCATTCAATAATGTTTTTATATCTTTTTTCAATTTCTCAATTTCTTTTTTCTTTAATCCATCATAAACCGCTCCTCTTACATTTCCTTTTTTATCTACTAAAGCAAAAAATTGTGAGTGTAAAAAATCATCATCAATATTTGCAACAATATTTTTAGGGTCATCAATACCATAACTTACTCTTGCCATATTATACAAACTATCTTTTCTACCTGTAAGAAAAACCCATTTATTGGTATTTACTCCCATAGAATCTGCATAATGTTTTAGTGCAGCAGCAGAATCTCTTTTGGGGTCGCAAGTGTGCGATACAATTAAAAAATTGGGTTCATCTTTAAACTCCTCATAAACCTTTTTCATATTGTTATTCATAGAAGGGCAAATGTTGGGGCAGGTTGTAAAAAAATATTCTACCACTGTTACTTTTCCTAACATTTCATCTCTTGTAAAAGTGCTTCCATCTTCTTTTTCAAAAGCAAAGGGTCTTACATAAGAACGAATGCCTAATTTACTTTGGTTGAATGTGTCTGTAAATAAAAATAACGCTAACCAATACAAGGCAATTAGTACAGCAAAAAAGCTAATGTAATAAATCCATTTTTTCTTTTTCATAATGCAGCAAATGTACATCAACAGTTATTGATAGCTTACTATTTAAGATAATTTTTGCAACATAATTGCAATTATTTATTTTTGCCCACTCTATGAATTTTAAAATAAATTGGGATGCGTTAGGAATTACAACCTCTATAGCTTGTGCTATACATTGTGCTGTATTGCCTTTAATAATGACAAGCCTACCCTTGTTTGGCATTAATATTATACACAATATTTTGTTTGAAATGAGCATGATTTGCATTGCTTGTATCATTGGTATTTATTCTTTATCTCATGGTTATAGAAAACATCATCATAGCTTAAAACCCATCATTATTTTTGTTATTGGAATAAGTTTATTAGTGGCTAAACAAATTTGGCACGAACAGGAAATTTGGTTTTTAATTCCTGCTGTTGTATTTATTGTTAGTGCACATTTTATAAATTTTAAATCGTGCAGAATTCACAATCATGCACACAAAGACGATTGTAATCATTAACAAATGGGTTAATATTTTTTCTACAATTTTGCCCTTATTAAATTATTCAAATTCATGTTTAATATTATAAAAGAAATGCCTTGGGTTTTTACAATTATTGCAGCTATTTGGTTGCCTGTAATATTAATAGCTCTTATTCATTTATTTAAAAGAAAAGAGATTGCTATTGTTACAAAAATTATTTGGTTAATTGTAGGGTTAATTCCTGTTGTAGGATTATTATTATACGGTTTTGTGCAAAGGAAAAAAATAATTATATGGCTTACATTATTAGCAACTTTACTTACTACCTTAACCATTTGGTACTTTGTTTTTTATCAACCCAAAATATCCAGAAGAGATGTAAACAATGAAACAGCAATAGCAACACCAGTAACAACTTTATTAAAAGAGTTTCAGGATAATGAAGCTGCTGCAAATGCTAAATACACCAATAAAGTTGTAGAAATAAGTGGTGTTGTAGAAAAAGTAGAAAATGATGAAGCATCGGTTGTTGTGTATTTGCATACAGGCATTGAAGGCACATCGGTTTCAGGAAGATTAAAAAACAATCAATCGGTTGCAGAAAATACAACTATAACTTTAAAAGGAATTTTAACTGGATATATTTTAGGTCAAATACAATTAAACGAAGCAGTAATAACCAATGGAGCTACTGCAAGTGTTACAACAACTCCTCAACCAATAAAAGATACAGCAACAACAAATGTTGCAAAGACTGAAGGAAAAGAAGAAAAAAAAACTGAAGTTGAAACCATAGATAAAACTTTTAAAAGCTCAAAAGGACAAATAAAATTTATTTCAGTAACACCAGTAGAAGAAATTGAAGCAACCAATACGCAGGTTGTAAGTAGTTTGCATACCAATGGTACTATACAATTTGCAGCTTTAATAAAAGGATTTTTATTTGAAAATGAATTAATGCAATCGCACTTTAATAGAGCAGGTTATTTGAATAGTGATAAATTTCCTACAAGTGAATTTACAGGCACAATACAAAATATAAACGAAGTAAATTTTTCTGTAAATGGACAATATAAAGTAACAGCAAAAGGAAAATTAACCATAAAAGGAGTTACAAAAAATATACAAGCAAACGGAACCCTTAATATAGAAAATAAGAAAGCGAAATTAAACAGCACTATAAAAGTAAATGCAGCAGATTATAATATTGACAATAGCGAGGTTGCAGAATTAATTGATGTAGTTATTCAGTGTAGTTATACATTACATTAAAAAGGCTATTCGTTTTTTGAATAGCCTTTTTAATTACAGTTCAAGATAAATTATTTTTTAAAGTTGATAGTTATACTTTTTTATTTAAGTAGCTTATATTCTAACGCTTATTTTATTAAACTAAAGAAGCATTAAAAATCTACATTAACTTTTTTTATAATTTCCAACCTAAACGTAACACTGGAGTAACGCCAGAACCTAAACCAAAACCTGTTGCAGATGATCCTCCATTAGGTTTTGTGCTAATTAAATCTAATCCAAAACTCATTTCCGCACCAATGTAAACATTTGGAACTACATAATAATCAAATCCAGTAAACAATTGACCTTGTACGCCAAATCTAGTTGTTTTTAAATCATCTGTAGAATAACCAAGCATTCCACCATAGCCCCAATAAGTAGAAAGTCTTTCTGCTCCTTTAAAGTGGTTTTCAACACCAATACCCGCAGCAACACCAAAAGTAGTTGGTGCACCAGAAACGCCAGTACTACCAATAGCAAACGCAGCAGAGTATCTAGTTGCTTTTGATTCGCTACTAAATTTTCTTGCACTAACTCCTGTTACACCCACGAATGAAGGTGAACTAAACATAGTTCCACTGCTTAAGTTTGGTGTAAAAGACACTTGAGTTAACCAACTGCCAGCAGAGGGTTTTGTAAATGTGCCAGCATTGGTTTTAATCTGAGCAGTAGCTGTAACCGTTATTATAGTAGCAGCAATAATTGTGAAAATTTTTTTCATACTAATTTTTTTATAAGATTTATTAAATAATTAGTTCAAAGTAATGAGAAAATCATTACACTAATACGAAATAATCGGTATTTTTAATACTTGTTAATAAATGTTAAAGCATATATAAGTTTACTAACATTTGCGTATTAACAACAATATTTTAAAATACGCAAGTAGATGCTATAATCTTTCAATACATTAATTTTGCCAACCCAAAATAAAAAAAATGATTGACAAGTTAGAAGCTATAAAAGCAAGGTTTGAACAAATTGGAATAGCTTTAACCAACCCTGAAATAATAAATAACCAAAAAGAATTTGGTAAATTAAGTAAAGAATATCGCTCTTTAGAAAAAATTGTTATCCCTTTTAATCAGTACATGAAAATAGTAGCTGATTTTAATTTTGCAAAAGAAAGTCTCAACGATAGTGATGAAGATATGAGAGAATTAGCAAAACTGGAATTACCCAATTTAGAAGAACAAAAAGAAACTTTAGAAAAACAACTAACTCAATTATTAATTCCAAAAGATCCTCAAGACGATAAAAATGCAATTCTTGAAATTCGTGCAGGAACTGGTGGCGATGAAGCCAGTTTGTTTGCAGGAGATTTATTAGGAATGTATTTGCGTTATTGTCAAAAAAAAGGCTGGAAAACTTCTGTTGTTAGTGAAAGTGAAGGCACTGTTGGTGGATACAAAGAAGTAGTGGTAGAAGTAACAGGCGAAGATGTTTATGGTACTTTAAAATTTGAAAGTGGAGTGCATCGTGTACAACGTGTACCCAATACAGAAACTCAGGGAAGAGTTCATACAAGTGCTGCTACTGTTGCTGTAATGCCAGAAGCTGAGGAAGTAGATGTAGAACTGAAAGAAAGTGATGTAAAAATGGAAACAGCTCGTAGTGGTGGTGCTGGTGGACAAAATGTAAATAAAGTAGAAACAAAAGTTTTCTTAACACATATTCCTACAGGTATTGTTGTTGTTTGCCAAACAGAGCGTTCGCAATTAGGTAATAGAGAAAAAGCAATGACCATGCTACGAACAAAATTGTATGAAGAAGAAGTGCGTAAACATGAAGATGAAATTGCAAGACAAAGAAAAACCTTAGTAAGCACAGGCGATAGAAGTGCAAAAATTAGAACCTATAATTGGCCTCAAGGTAGAGTTACTGACCATAGAATTGGATTAACTTCTTATAATTTAGATGCTGTAATTAATGGCGAAATTGATGAATTTATAGAGGCATTACAATTAGCAGAAAATACAGAGAAAATGGCTAATAATGGGTAAATAATTAGGTGTTGCAAAAACAAAGAATTGTCATGTTGAACGTAGTGAAACATCTGCCAGACTTTCTTCATGTTATTCTGATTCCCTTTCATGTCATTCTGAGCCTCCTTGTTTGTCATCCTGAGCAAAGCGAAGGATCTACTGAAATGCAGTACTATGGTTTGGGAGTTTCTTCACTTCGTTCAGAATGACAGAGATTTTTTTTCATCCTGAGCCCCCCTTGTTTGTCATCCTGAGCGAAGCGAAGGATCTGTTTGTGCTTTTGTAATGCTTTGCAGGAGTTTCTTCACTTCGTTCAGAATGACAGAATTTCCTTCGCTTCGCTCAGGATGGCATAGCTTTTTTGTATCGCTTCGCTCAACATAACATGGTTTATCCTTTACTTTGTTCATAGTAACTTAAACAACTAATTATGCAATTTGGTTTTTACTACAATAAAAGAAAAACAATACAGGCTTTACGTTATCATTTTATAGTAAGAAAAGAAATACGCTTACTTATTATTGTGGTAAATATTTTTGCTATTGCATCGGCTATTTTATTTTATTTTAAAAAAATTAGACCTGAGTATTTTTTATTAGGCTCTGTTTTATGGTTATTAATTATGTTGGCAATATGGTATATTATGCCTTATTCAGTTTATAATAAAACAGACATGTTTCAACATCATTTTATTGTACAATTTACAACCAATAAATTAATATTAGAATCAGAAAAAGGTACTGCTGAATGGGCTTGGCAAAAATTTCAGTATTATACCGAAAGCCCTAATTTTTTTCATTTGTATTTTAATCCAAAATCATTTTTACTTATTCCAAAAGATGAAATTGGTGATGCAATGCGACACGATATAAGAGGTATTTTAAGGCAAATAAAAAAGACCTCATAAATACAATTTACAAGGTCTTTTTCAATTAAATTTTTATAAAATTATTTTCCACTTTTTGCTGGTGCACCACCATTGTTTGGTTGTCCTTGAGGTTTAACCATAGGTTCTCCAAAAGGTTTAGCTGCTCCTCTATGACAAGTATTACAAGTAATCATTTGAATTTTTACTGTATCAGCATGTGGTATATTAGCCATATACTTTTGATTCATTTCCATGCTCATTCGCATCATATCTCTTGCAATATTTTTCATAGGGTTATCATCACTTGCCATATCTAATCTTTTAGGGTTTTCTTTAGAAGGAGCATGGCAAAAACCACATTTTACACCTAAGGATACCTTAAAAGCATCCATTATATTATCCAATTCTTCATGAGAAATATTTTCTGGAAGTACTTTAAGGTTTTTAAATTTTTTCGGTTCTGGCTGTTGTTTGTTGGTAAAAGAAAAAATAGTACATGTTACAAATACCGACAATAACGACATTAAAATTATTTTTTTTCTGTTTGTATTATACATAGATAATCATATTTTGTAGAAATAAAAATAGCATTTTTATTTACAACTATTATTCCTTTTTTATAAAATTTCTTAATCCGTAAAAGATAGTACAAACCTATTCTAAGCATTTGTATTATCTTCTGCTGAAGATGAAATATCATTTGTTTTTTTTCTCAGTTCCTGCCCTATCATATTAGCAGCACTAAAACTTGCTACCATATTATTTAGCATTTCGCCAGCAGCATTTGGAGTGTTAGGTAATAAAATTAAATTCGATTTATTTGATGAACCAATAGAATGTAAAGTATCGTAGTGTTGCGTAACAACTATTAAAGCCGATGCTTCCTGAGAATTAATACCTACTCTGTTTAAAACAATTACAGACTCCTCCAAACCCTTAGCAATTTCTCTTCTTTGATCTGCAATACCCTGCCCTTGCAATCTTTTACTTTCAGCTTCTGCTTTTGCTTTTTCTACAATTAAAATTCGTTGAGCATCGCCTTGATATTGTGCAGAAACTTTATCTCTTTCTGCTGCATTAATACGATTCATAGCTTGTTTCACTTCAGTATCT
>Ga0116193_1001054_pt1:10000-24110 | contig 24110 bp, 15 predicted proteins | sample AD_UKC115_MetaG_FD_89892 | JGI IMG/M metagenome (GOLD analysis project Ga0116193, IMG submission 89892) | Active sludge microbial communities of municipal wastewater-treating anaerobic digesters from Hong Kong - AD_UKC115_MetaG | ecosystem: Engineered > Bioreactor > Anaerobic >... | reverse complement strand
GTCCATGGGCTGACCATGGCCGAGCCACCAGCACTCCTAAAAGCAGTGGCGGACCGTCTTCGTGGGGGTGACCTGGAAAAGATCAGGATGTTCAGTGTTATCCCCCTGGACAGTGTCTGCTCCACCGTACTGGCCCCTGACCTGGTGGACTGTGTAGAGGCCTACAGTGGATTCGTAGACTCCGGTACAAGGGGCCTGGTGAGTGCCGGTCTAAACTACTATGTTCCCAACCACCTCCACCAGATACCCCGACTCCTGGAAGAGTTCATCGGAGTTGACGTGTGTATAACCACGGTTTCACCCATGGACGATGCCGGATATTTCTCCTTTGGCACGGCCAATGATTTCACCTCCACCGCAGCCCGGGCAGCCCGGGTCCTGATTGTGGAGGTCAACCGTAACATGCCCCGGGTATTCGGTGACTCATTGATCCACATATCTGAAGTGGATGCAGTGGTTGAAAACCATCAGGCCATCTCTGACTTTCCCTGTGGTGAAAAACAGCCCGAGGCAGATATAATTGGTAAAAAAATATCCGAACTGGTACCCGACGGTGCCACCATCCAGATGGGTATCGGGGTGCTGCCCAATGCCGTGGCTGAACAACTGGAAAACCACTCTGACCTGGGAATACACACCGAAGTATTTGGTCCAGGGATGGTACACCTCATAAAAAAGGGAGTGATAACCGGTGAAAAGAAAACCCTCCACCCCCGCAAGCACGTCTTTACCGTGGCCCAGGGAGACCAGGAAATGCTGGAGTTTATGAACCAGAACCCGGCCATGGAAAGCTATCCCTGCTCCTACGTGAACAACCCGGCAGTCATCGCCAAAAATGACAGGATGATCTCCATAAACTCCCTGATACAGGTGGACCTCCTGGGACAGTGTAATGCCGAGTACCTGGCCGGGCACCAGTACAGTGGAACCGGTGGACAGCTGGACTTCGTCCGGGGTGCCTTCGATTCCCGTGGAGGAAAATCCATACTGGCCTTCTACTCCACCGCTAGAAAGGGCACGGTATCCCGGGTGGTGGATCATTTAGACCCCGGGGCCATGGTCACCACACCACGTATGGACACTCATTACCTGGTCACCGAGTATGGGGTGGCCAATCTCAAGGGTAAATCCACCCGGGAAAGGGCCCATGAAATAATAAACATCGCCCATCCCCGGTTCCGTGAAGAACTATACCGGCGCGCTGAAGAGATGTACATAATATAATTCTCTTAAGATATTCCCAGTTTCTGCAGCCCATTGTAAACCACGTAAAATCCTATGGCCAGACAGAAAAGTCCAGTTACAATATTTCCATGGTTACTTATCCATTCGTTAATGGGGTTCATAATATTATGAGCCTTATCAGGGACCACAACGAAGAATATGAGTGGTATTTCTATTATTAAGAGTGCAATAATAATAAGAATTATAACTGACGCTGAATCATTCATAAAACCGGCATTAGCCACACCTATGGCCCGTCCCACGGCCAGGACAAAGATGGCAGTACTGAAGTTCATCAGAAAGGCAACAATTCCAATGGAAGTGTATTTGATGAACTGTCGGGGGGTACTGATTTTTGGATCTACTTGCAGACGATTTAAAATGTTGTTACTTTTACCATGTTCCTTGGTGGCAAGGTTTCTAAGTCCAAGAAGGAATAACACTGCACCAAGGAAAATATCTATAGATGCCATGGTGATTGGGTCCCCATGACCTGCAGAAGATAATTTTTGGCCCAAAAAGATTCCGATGAGTACCGTAACCAACAAAACCACGATGGCCCCTATGTAAAATGAAAAACCAGCCAATCGAGGTTTTTTAGCCATGGACATTATTACCAGAAAAATGGACAGAGTCACCGGGCTCACTGCTGCCGCCCAAGAAAGAGGCAAAGTTACTGCTAAAAGACTTGCCAGATCAGACATCATACAACCCCTAAGTCAAGTTATTTATATGAATCATACCTTATTAATGATTTTTGGGTTAGGAATTAAAGCAGTGGCTCGTTATCCAGGTCAACCTGGTGGTCATCAAATCTTAACTTTTTTTTCTTTACCCAGACAAAGCCATGGTCGGGAGTGATGACGGCCACATCTATGGGTCCCCCCACACCAGGCATATCACCGGGGTCAGCGTTAATACCGTCACTGAAACGCTGTATGGCGCTGGTGGTCTGGATCATGAGGGTGGCGAAGTCAATGGCATCCTGCAGGGTCATGGTCCCCCACTGGATGGCGTATTCCAATCCCCGGAGCTGGGTCATTATCAAATGTTCCCCCTGGTCCTGGATGGCTTCTTTAACAAAATCCACGTTTTGAATCCTACTGTCAAATCCCAGCACGATCCGGGCAGCCACATCTCCCTGACCCAGCCAGGAACTACCGTATTCCATGCTGGGTTTGGCACTGTCCCGCAGTTCCTGCACATCTCCGGGGATGGTGGCGCTGTAAACCTGGTGGGACCCGTTGGGATTGTAGCCAGCCACCAGTATTTCAATGGGGTCTGCCCGGGCCATGCCATTTTCAATGGTTCCCTGGGGCGTTCTGAAACTGAACTTCAAAGACTGGTCATCCACTTCCATCTGCAGGATGGTGCACCCCTTGGAATTCAGGTCGTTCTGGATGTTAGCCTTGATCTGATCCATCTGTTCCTTCCAGTGGTATTTATCGTTGAAGAGGCTGTGCAGTTTCCAGGCCACATCCTTAACTCCCATTTTTTTAACTTTGGAGGAGCGGCGGAACTCTTCAATGTACTGGCTGACGTTCTTCTGCACTCCTTCCTCTGGGAGGAAAGCCAGACCAGTTATACCCACCCCTATCCTCTGGTTTATTTGAAAGATTTTAATGGCGTTTTCACTGCCAATCCGGGCCATGCCCTTCATGTTGCGGTAACTCTGCCGGCTATCGGCAGCCAGTACTATTCCTTCCGGTGTGGTGGTGTTTATGACCAGTGACATGTTTAAACCTTCATTTTTGTTGGAATTAATTTTTGTGGGAATTATATTATTCTAGAATAAAATAGAATTCTAAAATAAAGATTATGGATGAGGTGGTTTATAGTCATAGTGTAAAAAAATGCAGATCGCTATCAGCACTGAACAGCAAATATGAGTTTAAAAGGAGTATCACCAATGATAAATAGTTAAATCGTCTCTTAAAATATTCATAACTCTATTCCTTATTTAGCCGGCATCTTTATTGGTTTGTAGGGCCTGTAAACTGGTTCCCATATGTTAGATTCCACCAGACTTTCCACATCGTTATCCTGGCAGCAGGCAACTCCTTCCAGAATGGCCTGCTGGGCCACAGCCATTCCAATATTTTTACTCACTTCCATTAAATGGGAAACATCAGGGAGCAATCTCTGGACGTCTTCCTCTTCCGCAGAACTGGCCAGTGCCTGTGTTGCAGCGTCCATCATTCCTGTAGTTACCCTTTCGGCCTGGCTGCTGATTACACCCAGACCCAGCCCCGGGAATATCAGGGCGTTGTTGCACTGGGCCACTGGATAAGATTTGCCCCGGAAATTCACATCATTAAAGGGGCTTCCAGTGGCCACCAGCGCCTTTCCCCCTGTCCATTTGATTAAATCATCGGGAACAGCCTCTACCAGAGTTAATGGGTTGGATAATGGGAATATAATGGGGTGCTCCACCTGGGAGGCCATAGTGGTAATGACTTTGCGGGTGAAGGCTCCCTGCACTGTGCTGGTGCCGATGAGGATGGTAGGGTGCACGTTACGCACCACATCTAGCAGTTTTCCCGGATCATCACCCGAACCCCAGCAGGCAATTTCTGCTGAAGGACGGGCGTAGGGCGCCTTAAAATAGTCGATTTTCTCCCGGGCACTGGTTACCAGTCCCTGCCGGTCCATGAGCCAGAAACGCCTGTAGGCTTCTTCATGGTTTAGTCCTTCCTTTACCATTTGTTCCCATATTTGGTCGGCAATTCCACATCCGGCAGTTCCTGCCCCATAGATAAGCACCCGATGATGAGATAAAGGGGTTCCAGTTACTTCCAAAGCATTAAGGAGGGCGGCCATGGCAACGGCCCCGGTACCCTGTATATCATCATTGAAGGTGCACATCCTGTCCTGGTAACGATCCAGGTGGTGTCTGGCATTTTTCTTACCAAAATCTTCCCACTGGAGGAAAACACGGGGGAATTTGTCATTTATGGCCTCAATCACCACCTCCACAAAGTGATGGTATTCCCCCTGGCTGATACGTGGATGACGCCAGCCCAGATAGAATGGATCCTCCAGTAAACGTGAATTATTGGTGCCCACATCGATCATGATGGGCAGCATCCTCCGGGGGTTTATACCGGCACACAGGGTGTAAACAACCTGTTTTGCCACAGAAATACCAATTCCATTGGCTCCCTGGTCACCGATCCCCAGTATCTGCTCAGAATCAGTTAAAACAATAAGATCGATCTCATCTTCAGCCCAGTGGTCCAGAATCTCATGTATATGTTCTCTTTCAGGGTAAGATAGGTAGATACCACGAGGTTTTCGGAACTCGTCACTGTAACGCTGGATTGCCAGGCCAGCCGTTGGTGTGTAAACGATGGGCATCATTTCCTGGATGTGTTCTCTGATAAGGCGGAAAAATAGTGTTTCATTGGTGTTGTAGAGGTTGTTTAAAAAGATATTTTTCTGCAGATCATCGCTCTGCAGGGAGAACTGTTGGTAGGCCCTCTGCAGTTGATCGTCCAAAGTTTCTACTGAATGGGGTAGAAGTCCGATAAGATGAAACAATTCCCTTTCCTTAGTGCTAAAAGCAGTACCCTTATTTAGATGTGAAGATTGAAGGAGTTGAATCCCTTGAAGATCAGTTTGAATATATTTAGTTCCTTCTTTTTCTACAGTAACCGCTATGGATTTAAACTGTAACCCCCCATATTTGGGAAACTCTGGGATATTTAATTGTCCCCCTGGTATGGGATATAATTATAATTTCAACCTTTATATATACTTTGCGGATTTAAAGGGTTAAATTTATGTCAGATTCTCCATTCTGGACATGGATGATGACATAATCCTGGCAATGAAAATTATGGAGAGGATACAATCTGATCTAATCCACGGGCATAGTCCGGGAGAGATGTTCTCATTTTACCATATCCATTCTTTTAATCTATTGTTAAATCTTTGCCGACTATAGAAAATAAGAAAGGTCATTAAAACAATAATAAAAATGGTGATAAAATATGGGAGAGTTCATTACCATAACCCCGGAAAGTGCCCGGGAATTAATTGAAAAGGAACCAGAGATCACCATACTGGATATACGGCCCAATGCAGATTTTAAGAGGGAACATATTCCCGGGGCAGTGAACCTGGATTACGATGGTCATCAATTTCAGAGTAAAGTGGAAAAACTCGATAAAAACCAGCCCTACATCATTTACTGCAAGAGCGGGGTTAGAGGTGGTTATTTCATGGAAAAAATGAGGGAATCTGGCTTTGTGGGGGCTTATAATATTTTAGGTGGTTTTGTAGCCTGGAAAATAAGTAAATTACCCCTAACCAGTGAAGAATAGTCATGAGGGTAAAATTTATGAGTTTTATGGGGAACAGAGTGCTATTTGTTAAATCAAAGGTAGACCTTTCCCTGATAAGAATGATTGTAGAATTGTTAAGTTAATCAAAAACTAGAATGCAATCAAAAACTAGAAGTGGCAAATTTTTGCTATCACTATATAGAGAGGCGTATCAGAAAAGGTGATTTTGTTTTATACTCCTTATTTTGATTAAATAAAGTTTATTATTACTTATTTTTTGATAATTTGCTTGGAAAATTCTGGAATAAAAATCATTGTGAAAAGTAGTGAAAAGGTGAAAATTTCAAATAATTTAATTTTTCAGGGCTGAAAATGGTAAATTAAATTAAAATAAAGAAATAGTCACTGCAAAAATTTTGCTTCACTATATAGAGCGGCACATCAAAAATCACGAATTTTGATTAGCTTCCAGTTTTTGACTTATATGTTGATATATTTCCTTGGTTACTCCAACGTTCCTAATAAAATCGTTGGAATACCTTATATCTCCCCTTCGTGGGTTGTCCTTTCCCATATATGCGTCTATTATAATTTGTTATTTTAAAATAATGGTAGTTCAGAGAAAATTTATTATTATATGATCTTATTAAGCATAGGTAATTATGTATTGAGAACGTTTATTTCTATAAATTGGTTAGATTGCATTTTTTAATTCATTTAGGCTATTTAAGATATATTATATACCATTTTTCTATTTTATCAAATTTTACCTTATTTAAGTCTTTTAAGCTAAATTTAGTTAATTATTGCAGTTCTGTGGATGGAAGATTTACTAATTTTTAATGCTGTATCATATTATTAGATAATACTTTTTATTAGTTGACGAATAAGGGATTAATGCGATTTATGATGTAATTAGTATTAATCAGAAAATATTACTGATTATTATCAATTTTTAAACACTTTTGTTCCGTCTTAAACTGTAAACTAAATCCTATAGCTGTTTTAATCTCAATTTAAAAGCGAAATATTTATAAATAAGGTTTAAATAAAAAGGGTGATATGCAAAAATGTATTTAATAGAAGTTTATCACTATTAAGATCGGGGGGAATTAGAATATCAAATAAAAATCTATTTAAGTCTTTAATAAAGTCAATTTTATCCTTATTTGTTTTTTTTTAGTGATATTATTTTTAAAAACAATCATAAATTTGTATTCACTGTAATCGGGGGGAAACAATGGATATAAAAAAGAGTATATTATTCTTGAGTATTTTTATAATAATTATCATATTCATGGGGGCTGTTTCAGCAACAAGTTTGAATCTTACTGAAGCAGAACTTGCTTCTTCTGGAGTAAAAAACTATACTGAGGCCCATAATAAACTACCTGGATATGTGGATATATCAGATAAAAACAGTACCACACCTTCATATTTAAACACAGCCACTAAATTCACGGTAGAACTTAATCAAGGTGTTTCCACTCCAGTAAATATTGCCACTGTAGGTAATCCCACCGGTCCGTCAGGATCTGCAACGGGCACTGTATATAAAACAGAATACGTGGATATTGCTAATCGTGTTAGTAATTTTATCAATAATAATGGGGTAGCGCCTAATTATGCATCTAGCAGTATAGGAAACATACGCTACGAATCCTTAGTATATATGTATGCAAAAATCATGAATTATTACTTAATTAACAACCAATTGCCGAATTATGTAAGTGTAGTTTACTATTCAGGTACGGATTCGACGGGTGTAGTAATAGATAATGTCCCTCCAACTGTAACCAATAACTTACCATCCGGTACATATGATACATTAAGGAATGTGACTTTAACAGCCAATGATAGTATTGATCCCAATCCTAAAGTTTATTATAGTGTAGACAACGGTGCTACTTGGAATAATCAGGTTAAAACAGTCACATTAAACCTAAATTCAGGATCAACAACTTTGAAGTATTATGGAGTTGATGCATCTGGTAATACTGGTACAATGCAAACAGCAACATATACCATCAATGCAGCAGCACCACCAAGTGTTACTATAGATGAGTTGTTATACGCTTCTTATTCTGTTCAAGCATATATAGAGGCTAATCATGAGCTACCAGCAAATGTGACAATAGCAGAAAAGACAATTACCATGTCACAATTCCTTCAACTAATCAACACTGCAGCAATAAACCTCAATACCAACATAACCACATCCCTACTCATAGGAAACTACACTTCAGCACTCAATCCTTCAGAAACCATAAGTACAACTGGAAATCTTACAAAAACCGATTATATTAGCTTAGCAAATAATGTTAAATCATATATGGATTCCAATGGAAGAGCTCCAGATTATATAACAACTAGTTTAGGGAATATGGGTTATCAATCACTGGTTTACACATTTGCACAGGTTTTAAGATCTTATCAAGTGGCAAAGGCATTACCCAACTTCATTAGAATTGTACCCTGGTCAGTTGTTGCCAATAACAATACCACTTTTATAACTATGGACAAGATAAAAAATGCTGCAGACACTGTGCAATCATATATAGAAACTAATCACCAATTACCTGAACATGTGACGATTTCCCAGTCCACAATTACCATGCCTAACTTTTTGAAACTTGAATTGCTCTACCTCATCAATGCTAAAGAAAATTTATTCCAATCAATTGTATTAAAAAATTATAACACAGCCCCAAACCCTTACGAAAGCATTACTGGTGGTGATCTCAGCGCCACAGACTATTTAAGTGCCACAACTGCTATCAACGATTTTATGGATAATAATGGGTATGCACCCAACTACAAAACAACCGTAAGGGGCTACATACGATACGAATCACTGGTTTACATGTACTCAGAAATTATAAACTCTGCCAGTGAAAACCTACGATTACCCAACTACATAACACTAACACCGTGGACAACAGTCACGAATACCAATACTGTATTTTTGACCATGGATCAAATAAAAACTGCGGCAAGTTCTGTTAAACTGTATGTAGAAACCAATCACGCCCTTCCAGCCAGTGTAACAATTTCGGGTATTCAAATTACAATGCCTCAATTCTTGAATCTTGAACTTAAAACATTAAAAAATATCAATGCAGGTTTATACCAATCACTTATTCTGCAAAATTATAACACTGCTCCTAGTCCTTCAGAAACGTTAACCAGTGGAAAAATTAACTATGAGAATTATCTTGTCGTTGCAGACAATATAATCTCTTTCATGTCTTCCAATGGTTATGCACCAAACTATGCAGGAACTTCACAGGGAAATATGCGTTATGAAGATCTGGTTTTAATGTACAGCCAAATCTTAAACTACTACAACGTCTACGATAAGATTCCACAGTATGTCACTGTCCTGCCATGGTCAGTAATTTCAAATCCGAATACAGTAACTTTCAAAGTCTGGCAGATAATAAGTGGAGCCGAAACCGTAATAACACATATAGAAACTAATCATGCACTACCAAGCAATATTAATATTGCTGGAACTATTGTGAGCATGCCCCAATTCCTAAAACTTTTAACCACATCCCTACATTACATAAACGGTACATATGCTGGTCAGTTAGTTCTGCAGAGTTATGGACTTCCTACAGATACTCCAGAAACAGTTACTGGTGGAAGCTTCAACCAGACACAGTATCTTGATCTTGCAAGATTGGTTGAGTATTTCATGTATGGTGATGGAAGAGCACCCAACTACCAAAGCAGCAGTCTTGGGAACATAAATTACCCCTCACTTATCTACATGTACAGCCAAATACTAACCTCTTACAAAGCAAATAATTACACTTTACCGGATATTGTCACAGTACGGCCTTGGTCGGTTATTTCAAACGCCAATACCAAATTCATAACAATTGATCAATTGAAAGATGCGTCCAAAACGGTTAAAACATATACTGAAACAAATCACGCACTTCCAAGTTATGTAACCATATCTGGAACACAAGTAACCATGCCCCAGTTCTTGAAACTTTTAGCTACAGCAGTAACAAATATAAATGGGAAACTAAACGCTACAATTGTTCTACAGAATTATAATACAGCAACCAACCCATCAGAAACCGTTACAGGAGGAAGCCTTAACAATACCTCCTTCATCAACTATGCGAGTAGTATAATCTCGTATATGGATTCAAATGGAAAAGCACCGGACTGTATATCAAGTAGTCTGGGAAATGTACGTTATGAATCATTAGTCTACATATACTCATTAATTTTAGATTATTATGGAAATAAGACAGCCTTGCCTCAGAATGTTACTGTGACACCATGGGCCGTTGTTTCCAATACAAACACTATATTTTTCAATTTAGATCAGATACAAGATGCTGCCAAAACAGTGCAAGCCTATGTTGAAACTAACCATCAATTACCAACTTCTGTCACAATCGCCGGAACAACTGTAAATATGGCTCAATTCCTTCAAATAATAACTTCCGCCGTATTAAACATAGATAATTCCCTATACACTTCAATTGCCCTTAAAAACTACAACTTACCTTCGAATCCTTCTGAAACCATAAATAAACAACCAATAATCAATAGCGAGAACTACGTTAATCTGGCGAATAATATAATCTCCTATATGTATGCCAATAATCAAGCACCGGATTATAGGACAACCAACTTGGGAGACGTGCGTTTTGAATCTTTGGTCTACTTGTACAGCCAAATAATAAGTTCATACAATGCAACTAAAACATTACCGCAATCTATCACAGTAAATCCATGGGCAGTGATATCCAATACCAGTACGATCTTTATAACAAACGATCAAGTTAAAAATGCTTCAGAAGCTGTTAAGTCTTATGTTGATGCCAATCATGCACTTCCAAGTACTGTGACTGTTGCAGGAATACAGATAACGATACCTCAATTCTTAAAACTCGCAGCTAAATCAGTTATCAATATTGAAAATTATCTAAATGCATCTGTAATTTTAGAAAGTGTTGGAAACCCAACAAACCCTACAGAAAACATAACCACCGGAACCATACTCAATGACGAATTTGTAGATATGGCCAGTAAAATCATATCCTATATGAATTCCAACGGAACGGCACCAAATAATATCACTGATACCAGTGTAGGAAGTATTATAGGCTATGAATCCCTTATTTACATGTTCTCTAAGATTATGGTATCTTACAATGCCACTGAACATGCTCCTGAAGATGTTTTTGTAATTCCATGGGTCGCGTTATCTAATCCTAATAGGACCTTTAATTTCAGGACCCAGGAGTTATTTAATTCCATACAGGAAGCAATCGATGATCAGGACACCGTCAATGGTGATACTATCTGGTTACAAAAAACAAACTATTTAGAAAATATTGTGATCAACAAAAAAATCACTATAAGGCCGATTTATGGGTGTAACGTAACAGTACAGGCATTAGACCCTAATCTGCCTGTTTTTACATTAAACATCGGTGCAAACGGCACAACAATACAAGATCTGATAATAAATGGATCCACTTATAATGTGGGTATCTTTATCAACAACTCCAATGAAAACCAGATATTCGGGAATAACATCACAAACAACACAAATGGAATCTACGTGTACAACTCCACAGAAAATCTAATTTCTGGAAATGAAATATCAAACAACAGCAACAGCGGCATATTCATAAACATAGGCTCTGATAATGAAATTTCCAGTAACAAGATAAATTCTAACGTTGCTACAGGGATAAATATTCAAAACTCAGATAAAAACAGGATATACAGCAATAATGTCTATACTAATCTGGATGGGATCTATCTAAATAATTCATCAACAGAAGTGCACTTCAATAGGATTGTGGGTAACAGTAGATATGGACTTTATAATGTGGGTAATGGGGCTATTAATGCAACTAATAACTGGTGGGGGTCCAATAACCCCTTGGTTTCTTCAAATAGCCCAAGTGACCTTTGTATTAGTGGAGGAAGTGTTACATATGATCCATGGTTGGTATTATCTATTATTAGCCTCACTGATCGTTCTGATCGTAATGGAACAAACTACAATTACCAAATAACAGCAGATTTAACACATAATAATCAGGGAAACGACACATCATCAGATGGCAATATACCCGATAACATACCTATTTACTTCAATACAACAATTGGAACTATTAACAGTTCTGGAACCACCAAGAAAGGTAAAGCTGAATTAAAACTTACGGGGTCATCAGCAGGTTTGGCTAATGTTTCTGTAACCCTAGATAATCAGACACTCTCCAAATCAGTTAATATTACCAGTGTAAATATCTTGGGGGTTTATAATACTAGAACTCAGGAGAATTTCTCCAGTATTCAGGAAGCAATAGATGATCCAGATACAATTAATGGTGATACTATTATTGTCGGTGAGGGTATATACACAGAAAATGTTGCAGTAACCAAAAGGCTTACCATTAAATCAGCTACTGGCACCATTGTAAAGGTCAAAGCTAAAAATGAAAATAGAAGTGTTTTTGTAATAAATAATGACGGAAGTGGATCAACAATACTAGGATTAAACATAATCAGTTCCAGTGATTCCTACGGTTTATCTTTAAGCCATGTATTTAATAGCAACCTCATTAACAACACCATATCAGAGAGTAGGGGAATTTACTTATATGAATCAGGAAGTAACTCCTTAAATGGAAATATCATCAAAGATAGTTATTATGGAATAGTATTATACAAATCTACAGGTAATAATTTAACTGGAAATATTATAAGGGCCAATGAAAATGGTGTATACCTTTTCAATTCCCATTATAATGTGATGAACGGGAATGCTTTGATTGATAATTACTATGGGTATAACTTCTATCATTCCAACAACAACAATATCACTGTCAATAATATCACTGGCAACTGGGTGGGAATTTATCTCTATGATACAAACAACAACCTCTTAACTGGCAACACGCTAGCTGATAATGGTGCCGGAGTCACGTATCATAACTCTATTGGTACTGCCATATCAGGAAATAATTTCACTGGTAATTGGTTGACTGATGTTTCAGTAGTGGATGATGGTGAGATGGTAATGGCTACCACCATCTATACTTGTGGACCAGCAGCACTTGCCACAATCCTAAAAATTATGGGAATTTTCACTACCGAAGCGGAAATTGCAAAAATAGCTGAAACCGATGAAACGGGAACCAGTCTCTATGGTCTTAAAATAGCAGCACAATCCAAAGGATTAACAGCAATAGGAGCTAGATTAACTATTGATCAGCTACAACCCAACTATTTAGTAGTTTTGAATATCGATGGAACTAAGCACTTTGAAATCGTACGCAACATCACCAATACCACGGTTTATTTGTTTGATCCTAACCTTGGAAATATAGAAATGAGCTTAGAGAAATTCACCGAGCTTTACACAGGAGTTGCACTAATAATAAATGGACAAGCACCAGCTAATGCTACAATATTAACTGATGATGAAATGAGAAACATCAAAGCCCTTTGGCATACAGTAGCAGTGAAACATACGAAGTGGGTAGGAGGATATTGGACTTGGACTTATCGTTGGGTAGGTTTTACTATAACAGTACCTTACAAATTTTCTTTGAAATTTATTCCAACCAGATATTTATTCGGAATACCAATAGGTGGATATTTCCAATATCAAATATATTGGCGTACCATAAGCTTTGGAACTTGGGTGAAAATACCACGCTATGTACCACCAAAAAAGGTAACATATTACACATATATGGATGTCCCAGACAGTATAAACATTAAATTTAATGAAGCTAGTTTTTGGAGTGCTGCAAAATTTGAAGCAAATAAATGGGCGATAATGGGCAGTATTGCCACAGGAGGTTTATCTTACGCGGCGTTGGCGGGTGTGAGTGCAAGTGCTGCACTGCTAGGATGGGATATAAAGGATGGTAGTTATAATCAAATGATGAGAGATCCTTGGCTAGATGTTCAAGTAGATGGAAAAACAGTTTACAAGAGGCATTTTTTACATGGGTATGCATCAATGCCTATTTCACCCATAATTGGCATGTCCCCGGTGATTTCCATGTATTTACTACCCTAAAAATTATTTAATATTTCAAATTTTTTGAAGAATAGTAGATAAGGTGGTAATTATGAATCCAAGACAACACTTGACAATGAGTATTATATTTATTATATCAATTATTTTTCTTTTAATAATAGGTATTTTATCCTATTTAGGAAATCCCTCAAATTTATGTCGCATTCCTTTAATATTTGTCCTTTTAATAGTTATTATATATTCAATATTTGACCTCATGAAATATTATAATAAAAAAGTTTATGTGTTGGTTATCACTATGCTTTTAGTGATAATGTGGGTAATAGGTTTAATTGCACTGTTCACCCAAATAGATGAGATCACCTGTTCTACCGCAATATACTACTTAGAAGTAGGATTAATCACATTTTTATTCTTTTTATCAGTTCCATTTACATTCAAAGGAAAATTATAGCTTAGTAAATAATTCAAAAAGATAATACATATGGGATATTAAAATGAAAATATTATCAGAAAATAAGAGCCTAAATGAGGGGCAGCTTCAATGATAGCTCTTGGGCTA
>Ga0116193_1001053_pt1 | contig 24115 bp, 20 predicted proteins | sample AD_UKC115_MetaG_FD_89892 | JGI IMG/M metagenome (GOLD analysis project Ga0116193, IMG submission 89892) | Active sludge microbial communities of municipal wastewater-treating anaerobic digesters from Hong Kong - AD_UKC115_MetaG | ecosystem: Engineered > Bioreactor > Anaerobic > Digestate... | reverse complement strand
GACGCCACCAAGGTGGGCGTGGGCCCGGGCAAGGTGTGCATCACCAAGCTGAAGACCGGCTTCGGCACCGGCGGCTGGCAGCTGTCGGCGCTCAAGTGGTGCGCGCGCGTGGCCACCAAGCCCATCATTGCCGACGGCGGCATCCGCAGCCACGGCGACATTGCCAAGAGCATCCGCTTCGGCGCCTCGATGGTGATGATCGGCTCGCTGTTCGCCGGCCACGAGGAGTCGCCCGGCCAGACCGTGGAGGTCGACGGCCAGCTGTACAAGGAGTACTACGGCTCGGCCAGCGACTTCAACAAGGGCGAGTACCGCCACGTGGAAGGCAAGCGCATCCTGGAGCCCATCAAGGGCAAGCTGGCCGACACCCTGATCGAGATGGAGCAGGACGTGCAAAGCTCCATCAGCTACGCCGGCGGCACCAAGCTGGCCGACGTGCGCAAGGTCAACTACGTCATCCTGGGCGGGGACAACGCGGGCGAGCACCTGTTCATGTGAACGGCGGCCAAAAATCTGAATGAAAGAAGCTGCTGGCGCGCACGGAACAAGCGCCAGCAGCTTCTTTTTTCATAGCGCCTGGTTTTTCAGCGGATCAGCTCGCGCAGCATGCGGTTCAGGCGGTGGCCGGGCGTGGCCAGCGCATCGACGATGCTGAAGTGGTTGAGTCCCGGCAGCGCCACCGCCTGCGGCACGCGCTGGCGGCCCCAGGCCTGCTGGATCAGGCGGTTGAGCCGCAGGTATTCGCCGCTTTCCGCGCCACCCACCACGGCCAGCAGGCGCCCGTGCGTGGGCGCGGGCAGGCGCGCCGGGCTGGCGCGCCGCACCTGGTCGGGCGTCAGGCGCAATCGCTCCTGCAGGCTGGGCGTGTGCATCAGCGGCTGCAGGTCGTACAGGCCCGACAGCCCCATGGCGCCGCGCACCACGCGTGGCGGCAGGCCGGGGTCGAGCACGTCCCAGGCGCAGGCCAGCATCATCGCCGCCAGCTGGCCGCCGGCCGAGTGGCCGATCACCGTCAGGCGCCGCGCGTCGGCATTCAACGCGTCCGCGTGGCGCCAGGCCCAGGCCACGGCGCGCGCCACCTGCAGCGTGATCTGCGGGATGCTGGTCTGCGGACACAGGGTGTAGTTGGGCAGCACCGCCGCGGCACCCATGTCGTGCAGCGCCCCGGCGATGAAGCTGTGGTGCGACTTGTCCATGGCCTTCCAGTAGCCGCCGTGCACGAACACCACCAGCGGCGCGCGCCGCCGTGGCGCCGCGAAGGCGTCCAGCCGCTCGCGCGGGGCCTCGCCGTAGGCCACGTCCAGCGTGCCGGGCAGGCTGGCGCGCACCTGCGCCGACTGCGCCGTCCAGCGCGCGAAGTAGTCGCCATGGTCCGGCACGCGCATCAGGTTGTTGTACATGCGCTCCAGCCATTGCGTGTCGGGCTGGGCGGGCGCGGGGTAGTGGTGGGGCAGATCGTCGATTCGGGGCATGGTCGGCCGCCATTCTGACGCAAAGCCAGGCGGGCCGAGCCGGCCCGGGGATGGGGCAGAATGCCAGTCTTTTGCCCGGCCCATCGCGGGATGCGGGCCCAGCACCGAGCCGCCGCCGCGCGCCACGACACGTCCGCCGGGCGCTCTCATTTCAGGAGTTGCGCATGAAACTCGCCGTCCTCGGCACCGGCCACATGGGCTTTCCGATGGCGCGCCGCCTGGCCGCCGCCGGGCACGAGGTGCACGCCTGGAACCGCAGCCCCGACAAGGCCGCGCCGCTGGCCGCGCATGGCGTGGCGGTGCATGCCAGCCTGGCCGATGCGGTGCGGGCCGCCGACGCCGTCGTCAGCCTGCTCGAAAACGGCCCCGTCGTCGCCAGCGTGCTGTTCGAGCAGGGCGCCGCCGACGCCATGCGCGCCGGCGCGCTGTTCATCGACATGGCCTCGATCAAGCCGGCCGAGGCGCGCGAGCACGCCCGGCGCCTGGCCGAGCGCGGCGTGCACCACCTGGACGCCCCCGTCTCCGGGGGCACCGTGGGCGCCGAGGCCGGCACGCTGGCCATCATGGCCGGGGGCGAGGTGGCCGACTTCGAGCGTGCCGCGCCGGTGTTCGCGGCGCTGGGCCGCGCCACGCACGTGGGCCCGCACGGCGCCGGGCAGCTGGCCAAGCTGGCCAACCAGATGATCGTGGGCATCACCATCGGCGCCGTGGCCGAGGCGCTGCTGCTGTGCGAGAAGGGCGGCGCCGACCCGGCCAAGGTGCGCCAGGCCATCGGCGGCGGCTTTGCCGAAAGCCGCATCCTGCAGCTGCACGGCGAGCGCATGGTGACGCGCGACTTCGCCCCGCGCGGGCGCATGGCGGTGCAGCTGAAAGACATGCGCAACGCGCTGGACACCGCCGCCGGCATGGGCTTCGACGCCCCCATCACCGCCGCGCTGGAGCGCCTGTACGCCGACGGCGTGGCGCACGGCGACGGCGAGCTGGACCACTCGGGCCTGTTCGTCGAGCTGGCCCGCCGCAACCAGATGAAGTAGCCTGTTTGCCCATGAGCCTGCACCACCAGCTCCAGCAACGCGCGGCCGCCGGCCGCCCCATCCGCGTCGGCCTGATCGGCGCCGGCAAGTTCGGCTCCATGTACCTGGCGCAGGTGCCGCGCACGCCCGGCGTGCACCTGGCCGCCATTGCCGACCTGTCGCCCGCCAACGCCCGCGCCAACCTGGCGCGCGTCGGCTGGCAGCCCGAGCGCGCCCACGCCGCCAGCATCGACGAGGCGCTCAAGCTCGGCAGCACCCACGTGGGCGAGGACTGGCAGGCCCTGGTGCGCCACCCCGCCATCGACGTCGTCGTCGAATGCACCGGCCACCCCATCGCCGCGGTCGACCACTGCCTGGAGGCCTTTGCGCACGGCAAGCACGTGGTCAACGTCACGGTCGAGGCCGACGCCTTCTGCGGCCCGCTGCTGGCGCGCCGCGCGCACGAGGTCGGCGTGGTCTATTCCATGGCCTTCGGCGACCAGCCCGCGCTGATCTGCGACCTGGTGGACTGGGCGCGCACCTGCGGCTTTCCCGTCGTCGCGGCCGGGCGCGGCCACAAGTGGCTGCCGCATTTTTGCGAAAGCACGCCCGAGACCGTGTGGGGCTACTACGGCCTCACGCCCGAGCAGGCCGCGCGCGGCGGGCTCAACCCCAAGATGTTCAACAGCTTCCTGGACGGCAGCAAGCCCGCCATCGAAAGCACCGCCGTCGCCAACGCCACCGGCCTGTCGGTGCCTGCGGGCGGCCTGGCCTACCCCAGCGGCAGCATCGCCGACATCCCCAACCTGACACGCCCGCGCAGCGAAGGCGGCGTGCTGGACCGGAAAGGCATGGTCGAGGTCATCTCCTGCCTGCGGCCCGACGGCACGCCCATCGACTACGACATCCGCATGGGCGTGTGGGTGACGGTGCAGGCCGAGACCGACTACATCCAGCACTGCTTCGAAGAGTACAACGCCCACACCGACGACAGCGGCCGCTACTTCACGCTCTACAAGCGCTGGCACCTGATCGGCCTGGAAGTCGGCCTGAGCGTGGCCAGCGTCGCCCTGCGGCGCGAGGCCACCGGCGTGGCGCAAGGCTGGCACGCCGACGTGGTGGCCACCGCCAAGCGCGACCTGAAGCCCGGCGAGCTGCTGGACGGCGAAGGCGGCACCACCGTCTGGGGCAAGCTGCAACCGGCCCGCCAGTCGGTGGCCCAAGGCGGCCTGCCGCTGGGCCTGGCGCACGACGTGAAGGTGCTGCGCCCCGTCGCCAGGGGCCAGTGCCTGACCTGGGCCGACGTCGCCATGGACACCACCACGCGCGCCTGGCAAATCCGCCAGCAGATGGAAACCACGCTGCCGCCCGCCGCCTGATTTGCGCTAGAATGACGATCCCTCGTGGGGGGGTAGCTCAGCTGGGAGAGCGCCGCGTTCGCAATGCGGAGGTCGGGAGTTCGATCCTCCTCCTCTCCACCACACATCCAAGGCCAACTCTGCTGAGTTGGCCTTTTTCTTGGCCGAATCCCCAGTGTTCGCGGGCCTCCGGGCCGGGATGCGGTGGCCGGGGGGGTGCGTAGCCACCCCAATTTCCGGCGTTTCCACGCCAGCCCCTGCTCACTTGCTCAAAAATGCGGTGGCTACGCTCGCCGTGACTCCGATGCAGGACAAGCACTTGGACGCGCTGTTTTGCTGACCATCGCACCGACCGATGCGGCATCGAACCCGCCGAACAGCGCCTCCTGCTCGTCCCACGACCACGGCAGTTCATGGTTCTTCACCCACAGCAGGCTCAAGGTGCGCGGCTGTTGACCCGCGAGGATGGCCTGCACCACCGACGGCGCGAGGCGCGCGAGCCGCAGCAGTTCGTTGACCGTGGTCGGATGCAGCCCTTCCTTGCGCGCGATCTCGCTGCCACTTTCGACCACACCTTGATCGATCAGCCGTTGCCAGTGACAGGCGCGGCACAGCGCCACCAGCATCGGCGAGTCGCAGTTCGGCCCCTGCTCGGTGCTGTTCATCGGCACCACCAGCGTGCGCGCACCTCGCCGCAGAAACTGGACCGGAATGACGGTGGTCAGGTTCGGCCCCTGGATGGCATCGCCCGTCTGCTTGAAGTTCATTCCGCCTCCTCCAGTTCGCGCAGTTCCGCGCCGATGCTGCCGGGCCGAAGCTCCGTCGCCAGTTCCGCCCAGCCCGCGTCGTGCCAGACGATGGACACGGCCTGCGCGCCGACCACCACCTTCTTGATCAGCAGTTGCGCGATGCGCTGCTGCTCCGGCGGATACAGCGCCTGCCACACCGCGCCGAGGTTGCGCAGCAATGTCAGCACCACCTCGGGTTCATCGAGCTTCGCGCCGGAGGCCTGCACCGCGTCCCACACGGCCTGCACCATCTCCGGCGTCCGAAGCACCGCGTGGATTTGCGCCAGCACCACCTCGTCCAGTTGCCCGGCGGGAATGCACCCAAGGGCGTGCCGTTCACCGAGGGCCCGCGTGCGCCGTGGCACGTAGTAGGCGTAGCGCCTGCCGTCGACATTCGTCGTGAACGTGGTGTGCAGCCGTTCGCCCTGATCCGTTTCCACCAGACCCGCCAGCAGGAACTCCGGCCCGCGCCGGGGCCGGGTGGCCGTGCCGTAGGCGCGCTGGTTCTCGGCGAAGACCGCCTGCACCGCGTTCCACAGTTCCGGTGCGATCAAGGCTTCGTGCTGGCCCGGATACACCTTGCCCTTGTTCTTGTGTGCGATCTCGCCCCGGTACATCGGGTTGTTGAGCAGCTTGACCAGCGCGTTGCGGGTGAAGGCGCAGCCCTTGCGACTGGTGATGCCCTCGCGCCGGAGCCAGCGCACCACTTCCGTGGTCGAGCGCGTTTCCAAGAACTTCTCGAAGATGCAGCGCACGGTTGCTGCCTCGGCGGGTTCGATCAGCAGTTGCCGGTTCTCGACGCGGTAGCCCAAGGGCACGACACCGCCCATCCACAAGCCCTTGGCCTTCGACGCTGCGAATTTGTCGCGGATGCGCTCGCCCGTGACTTCACGCTCGAACTGCGCGAAGGACAGCAGGATGTTGAGCGTCAGCCGCCCCATCGAGGTCGTGGTGTTGAACTGCTGCGTGACCGAGACGAAGGACACGCCGTGGCGGTCGAACACGTCCACCATCCGCGCGAAGTCGGCGAGACTGCGCGAGAGGCGGTCGATCTTGTAAACGACCACGACATCGACGCGACGGGCCTCGATGTCGGTCAGCAATCAGCGCAGCGCCGGACGATCCATGTTGCCGCCGGAGTAGCCGGGGTCTTCGTAGCCGTCGCCAACCGCAATCCAACCCTCGGCGCGTTGGCTGACGATGAAGGCGTGGCCCGCGTCGCGCTGCGCGTCGATGGAATTGAACTCCTGATCGAGCCGCTCGTCGGAAGACACGCGGCAATAGACGGCGCAGCGTTTCGGCGCGACCAGTGGCATCGGCGTTGTGGGATGCTTCTTCATCGACCATCGTCCTCTACGCCGAAGAACCTCGGCCCCGACCAGTTGGTGCCGGTGATGCTGCGCGCGACGCCGGACAGGCTCTTGAACCGTTGGCCGTTCAAGAGGTAGAAACCATCCGGTGCGACCGTCACGCGGAATTCCTGTCCCTCCCATTCGCGGATCAATGCCGTGCCCGGCATCAACCGTTTGCCGAGACTGCGCTTGACGTTGCGGTCAGGCGCGCGCCCGACCTTGATCTTGGAATGCCGCTCTCCCACGTCGGCGAGGTGATCCTTGATCTTCTGCGGCAGGCCTCCCAGCTCCACCTCCTGCAAGCGGTGGGCGAGGCGTGCTTCGAGCGTGCGACGCGTGACCTTTGGCGGCCTGCGCGGGAAATGCTCGTCCCACAGTTGCCACAGGCGCTCCATCGGCATCGTCGGCAATGCCGCGAGGCGTGCCGTGATGGTTGAATTCGTCATCGTGATCTTCCGTTGTTGAGGGATGAGCATGAAGGCGCTGTGGCGGGCAGAAGCCAAGTCAAACCGCGCTCCGAATGCCCGGAATGGCGGATTCCGTGTCGGTGCGGTAGCTGATCGCTTCGCCGGTGACCGGATGGCGCAGCGCGCCGAAGATCACATCGCCACCCACGCGCATCGCCACGACCACGGTGTCGTCCAGATGCGCGGGGAACAGCCAGCCCTTCACGCCGTTCGGCAGGCGGGCCAGTTCCGCGATGCTCTCCAGCAGGTAGGGCTTGCCCAGCGCATCGGCTTCGGCGCACGCCTGCGCGATGGCCGCTTTCCCGTCGCCGACCTCGACGATGGGAATCCACAGCACCTCGTGACCGGCGGCGAACCAACTGGCGACCATCAGTTCCATCGCCGAGGTGTCGGGATTGATGGGGTGGATGGCGGCGGGCATCAGGCCTCTCCCGTGTAAGCCGGCATCTCGGCGGCCAGCTTGGCGCGGGCGGCTTCGACGTAGTCCAGCGGGATCGTGATGGTGTATTCGTCCTCGCGTCGACCATAGCCGCTGACGGTGCAGGTCGAGACGGCGGCGCGGGCGAGCGCATCCCATGGCAACTGCTCGAACAGTTCGATTTCCTCGACCTTGGCCCGGTAGTGCTTGCGCGCGCTTTCCGCTTCCAACAGTTGACCCGGGATCGCAGCGATGTCGGCATCGAACGTCCGCACCTTGCCGTTGACGTTCTCCAGCGTGCTGCGCGCCACGCGCAGTTCGGCGTCGAACCGCGTCAAGGTTTCCGGCAAGACGAAGTCGCCGTCGGTGGCGGCTATCGCTTCACTGGCCGATTGCGTTTCGGCGGTGATGCGTTGTTCCAGTTCGGCGATGCGCTTTTCGAGCTTGGCGATAAGCTTCACTTGCTGCTCGCGTTCGCACTGAAGAATGCCGCGCCGGTGACGCAGATCGATGATGACGGCGCGGGACTGCTCCAGTTTGTCCGGCGCATCGACGATGGCGCGCAGGTTGCACACCTTGCGCTCCTGTTCGCCGATCTGGCGCTGAAGGTCGTTGACCCTGTGCTGCGCTTCGTCGCGTGCGCGGCTCAGGCGGACTTCGGCATCCGTCCAGTTGCGGCTGCGGTTGCGGGATTCCAGATCGGCGCTGGCCTTCTGCTTGGCTTCGAAGTCGGCTTGCGCCTCGGCTACTTCGGCCTGCAAGGCTTCGAGCTTGCGCTGTTCCTCGGCGTGCTCGGCCTTGATGCGCGCGTGGTAGCCGGACTTCTTGCTGAAGGGGTTGAGTTTCATGGTGGTGATCTCCTGATCAGGGTTGCGGGAAACGGGTGATGTCCAGAAGCTGGACGGGATGCAGGCCGGAGCTATCCACGGTGTTCTCCGTATCGAATACCGCCCATGGATGAAGGAACACCGGGCGGTGTGGCGTGTTGGGTGGTCTGCGCGATGCGCCACAGCGCGCCATCGCGCCCGTGGCCCAGATGGCTGATGTCGATGCCCTTGGCGCGATACGCCGGAGCAATGCGCCGAAGCTGGTCGGCCAGACCCTTCGGCGAGCGCGGCCAGGTACTACGGTCGGGGATACCGAAGTTGCCAAGCAGGTCGTAAAGCTGCCCGGCCGTACCCTGCCAGTTCAGCGGCGTCAGGCGCTCGGCGATGTACTTGTCCAAGGCCTGCGCGACGGCGTTGCTCTCCAGCGCCCGGTCGATGCCCGCACGCACCAGTTCGGCGTATTGCCGCTGGAACTCGCCCGCCTCGAAGCCCAAGGCCCGCGCCACCGCTTCGCCCAGCCGTTCGAAATCCGCCATGCGCTGCTTGCGCGCCAAGGTGACCGTCGGCAGGATCGCCAACGCCGAAGCGAACAGGTCGAGCAGTCCGGCGAACACGCGGGGACGGTCGCGCTCCCATTGCGCCTGCGCATCGGCGTCGTCACGCCGGGCCTCCGGCGCAATGGTCGGCAGATCGACGTGAATCACCCGGTCGATCAGGTCGGGCCGCGTGGCGACCACGGCGATGCCGTTCAAGGCCACCGGTCGCTTCGTCTCCATGACGTGCTCCTCGCCGTTGGTGTAAAGCTGTCGCGCCGCGAAGCCGCCGCCCGTGGACAGGGTGCAGAGCGCATCCTGCTGCTCCGGCGTCAGACCAGAGAGGTTTTCGTAGGAGACGAGCCAGTTGTTGGCGGCGGCAACGAAGATGTCCTCGACCGTCTTGGGTCGTCCGCGCAGCATCACCTTGTTCGGGTCGATCAGGCTGCGCAGCACGGTTTGCGTGGTGGACTTCGCTGACCCCTGCTCGCCGACCAGTTCCAGCACCGGAAACGGCGTGTCGGGACGCCAGCCGTCCAGCAGCCACGCCAACACCAGCACGCGGCGGTTCGGCGGGATATTGGTGTGCCGCCAGAGCAGGCTGATGTCGCCGTTGGCCGCAGGCATCGGCAGCGGCCGCATCGAGGGCGGGCGGGTGAACAGCACCGGGGATGCGGCGACCACCCGCCAGCCGCGCGGGTTCACTTCGACCGCCTGCCAACGTTCATCGCACAGGTCGATGACGTAGCCGTCCTGCCAGCGCACGGCACGGACGTGGACCTCGATGGAGTCGCCGTCGTTGATGCCGGCCGCCGACAACGTGGCCAGCGCCGCCTTCATCGTGGTGTCGGTGACACCGGCCTGCCGGGCGCACCAGTAGGCGGCGCGCAACCAATCTTCGAAGCCGGAGGATTGAACACGCCAGACCTCACGGCGATCCGGCATCGGGATGACGGCCACGGCCCGACGGTCGGCGTCATGGTGCAGTTGGCACTGGGCGCGGGCCAGCGCCACCAGTTCGTCCAGCGTCGAAGATTCTTCGGTACCCTCCGATTCCCCGCGCACGGCGGCGTCCAGTGCCGTGATGGAACAGGCGGGATTGAGCTTCTTGGCCTGCTGGCGCAGTCGCTGGTAGGCGGCGACGTCGCGGCAACGCAGCGCGCAGAGCGCGGCGATCACCTCCGGTTCGAAGATCGCACCGACATCTTCCGGCAGGCGGGCGAGCGCCGCTTCGACGACGGCGAGCGCGTCAGGTGCGCCAGCAGCATCACAATCGTCACCACCATCACCGATGTGACGGTCGTGATGGTGGTGACGGTCGCCCTCTATTGTTGAGGTCGCCGAAAACGAAGGTGCCATGACCAGCCCTCGTCAGCGCGACTGGTCGATCAAGGCGCGGATGTCCTCGGCGCGCCAGACCGTGGTCTTGCTGCCGAGCTTGACACCCTTGGGGAATTTTCCTTCGCGCACCCCGGCCCACCACGCGGAGCGGCTGATCGGGATCAGGGAAAGGATCTGCGGCAGCCGGAGAAAGCCGGTATCGGGCAGAAGCGGACGGGAGAGTTTCATGGCGAGCATCCGTGGTCGTTTCGGGATGCTCGCTATTCAATGCCACGATTCGCCGTGGCGGTAGAACCGCTGCGCGCACAGGAATCACGCTGCGCGCAGCGTGACGGTCGTTATCCGCTGTCGCGCTGCCGGCGATCCTCGAATATCCAGTTCCGCACCGTGGCCGAAGATCGGAATACCTGCGCACCAATGATCTTGGCCGCTGCATCAATGCTGTTGTATTTCCCGTTCCAATACAGTTCCAGCGCGCGGGCCTTGGCTTCACGGTTCGTGGCGTGCCGGATGTCGGCGGCTTTGCGCCCGCCTTGGGATTGGGCGCGCTTGACCTCGTGCGCGACATCGGCGGGCGGCGTCAATCCCTCGCGCCATGCACGCTCGACGACCGCTTCCACCGACTCCACGTCCGGCAGCAAATCCGCGAGCAGCACGGCTTCCCACGATTCCATCAGCGCGGCGGCCACGGGCACACCGAGGACACCCGCCGATTGATCGCCCACGGCATCGATGACCACACCGAGCTTGTAGAGTGCCAGCACGCGGTAGCAGTCGCGGAAGCCGAACGGCGTGCCGTCCTCCAGCGCGAACATCTTGTGGTGTTCGATGGCCCGCATCAGCCAGTCCAGATCGCGTTCGTCGTCGCGCGCGGAACTGTCCTCGCCCAATGCCACGGCCTGCTGAATCGTCGCATCGATCCACGCCAGCAATTCCCGCAACTGGTCGTCGTCGAAACGAACCAATTCCTCCTTCGCCAGCACGACGATGCGGATGGCATTCGGCAGCGCCAGCAATTGTTCCAGCGACGTGCGCAGAGCCAGGGCGAGGAGTTCGGGATTCATCGCCGATCAGTCTACCGGCGAAGGTCGTCCAGCGCCGTCCGAGAATGGGCACGGTCGTCGGCTGCGGTGCAATGCAGGCTTGGCGACCCCGCAGCCTGTTTCCGGCGAGCCATAACAATAGGCGGTGATCGTCACGACCATCACCATCATCACGTTGCCCGCCTGCCGGTGATGGTCGTGACGATGGTGATGGTCACTCCTTATTGTTGTGGTCGGAAAAAACGAAGGTCGCCCGAGGCGAAACGGGTCCTCCTGCGGAAAGAGCAATACGGGGGGCGCGAGCGCGGCGCTTCGCTACTGTCAGGGTGCGAACCGAGGTTCGCACGGTTCGCGGTTCGCACCCGTGGCCGGGGTTCGCGGGCTGACGTCCCGAAAAACGGTGATGGTCGGGAACGCAGCACCCGCGCGGCCTTGCGGCTCATTTCGACGCCCGATCACGCCCAATCGGTGAACGTGGCGGTGGGCCGTGACGGCAAACGATCAACCCCTTCGGCCAGCGCCGAAAGGGTATCCGGAAACTGGACACCCCGGGTGGCCTCCAATGGCTGGAGGTCACCACGTCGGAGGATTCGGAATCAGGCGGCCTGCAGTTCCGCGTCGATGCCGCTCTGGATCACGAACCCCGAGAGGTAAGGCAGCCCGCGCGGGATGCCGTAGTCCTTGCTGGTCTGGCGGCCAATTGTCCAGTCCATCCACTTCTGCGTGGCGACGGCGATGGCGACCGGGAGGGCGTGGCCGTCGTGGAGTGCGTTGTGGACGTCGTCGGCGAAGTGGCGTCCGTGCCGGCTGTCGAGGAAGGCGCGGACGGTGTCGAAATCCTCGCCCGTGGCATCCGCGATGGCGGCCATCGCCATCGGCCACGCGGTGGCGGCGTGTTCGTTCATCGTGCCCCAAAAGCCCCATGCGTCGTTGCGGGTGGCGGGGATGGTGGTGCTGCTCATGCTGTCCTCCGTGGTGATTGGCGATGATGGAAGTAACGCGCTGCCGGAGCCGGAAGCCAAGCTCTTTCTGGCCTCCGGCTCCATCTTTCTTCAGGCCACGCGGTAGATGCGCTCGCCGCCGGGCTGCTTGTCGGACACCAACGTCAGGCCAAGCTTCTTCTTGAACGCCCCGGCGAACGCGCCGCGCACGGTGTGGGCCTGCCAGCCGGTGGCGGCGCAAATCTGGCGGACGGTCGCGCCTTCGGGCCGTTGCAGCATCCGCACGACCTCGGCCTGCTTGCTGTCCGTCCGCGTGCGCGGCTTGGCCCACGTTGCTTCGGCGGCGGTGACGGCGGCCTCCAGTTCCGCGTCTTTCGGCGTGGGCAGCGCGCCTTCGGCATTGGTGATGATCTGGTCGAGCTTGGCCTCGAACTTGTTGATGCGCTGCTTGCTGATGCCGGGGCGCGGGACACCGAGGGCGTCGTAGCCTTCGGCCGCGACCAGCCACCGCTTGCGCACCTGCCGGACGAGCCCGCGTTTGGCGAGGCCTTCCAGCAACTTCTGGCGCGCGCCGCCATTGATGTTGGGCGGGAACCATTCGATCCGGCCTTCGGCGTGATCGATGGCGTGGGCGAGGATGGCGTGCTGTGCCGGGGTCAACTTGATTGCGGTCATGGACGCTCCTTCAGGGATGGTGATTGGGAGCACGATGAACGCGCTGTTCGGCGCAGAAGCCAAGCAAAAGGTGATGCGGGATTGCCATGCTTGTATGCCAGCCTGATAAACTGCTGTTCATCTTCCATCGACCGCCCGACCGAACCGAGATGAAGCGCTGCACCGTTGGCATCCGCCGCCCCGAAGAACGAAGCCGTCCGGCCACTGGCCGGGGCCAGCCTTCGGTCTGGTTCCCGTCGATGTCGACGATGGCGGCGGTGCTGTCCGAGGACAACCGGGCGCTACTGCGCCTGATCCGCGATCAGCGGCCCAAGTCGCTGACGGCGCTGGCGGCGCTCTCCGGGCGACGCGTGCCCAACTTGTCGCGCTCGCTGCGGATGATGGAAGGCTACGGCTTGGTCAAGCTCAAGCGCGACGGGCACGGGGTGGAGCCGGTGGCGCTGGCAACCAGTTTCAAGATTCTGATCGACTGAAGGCCCGGACAGTGAACAACAACAAAGAAGCCGAACGGGCGGAACTGCACAAGACCATCTGGCGCATCGCCAACGACCTGCGCGGCAGCGTGGACGGCTGGGACTTCAAAAGCTATGTGCTCGGCATGCTGTTCTACCGCTTCATTTCGGAAAACCTCACCGCCTACCTGAACGCGCAGGAACGTAGTGCGGGCGATGCGGGCTTCGACTATGCCGCGCTGCCTGACGCCGACGCCGAACAGGGCCGCGCCGAAACGGTGAAGGAGAAAGGCTTCTACGTCCTGCCCTCGCACCTGTTCGCCAACGTGCGTAGGCAGGCGCGGGGCGACGCCAACCTCAACGAAACCCTGTCCCGTGTGTTCAAGGACATCGAAGGCTCGGCCATCGGCGCGGACAGCGAGGACGACTTCAAGGGCCTGTTCGACGATCTCGATGTCAACAGCAGCAAGCTCGGCCCCACCGTTGCCAAGCGCAACGAGAAGCTGGTCAAGCTGCTCGATGCCATCGGCGACCTGCCGCTGGGCAGCTTCACTGATAACACCATCGATCTGTTCGGCGACGCCTACGAATACCTGATGCAGATGTACGCCAGCACGGCAGGCAAGTCCGGCGGCGAGTTCTACACTCCGCAGGAAGTCTCCGAACTGCTGGCGCGCATCGCCGTCAGCGGCAAGACCGAGGTGAACAAGGTGTACGACCCAGCCTGCGGGTCAGGTTCGCTACTGTTGAAATTTGCGAAGGTGCTGGGGCAGGACAAGGTGCGGCAGGGCTTCTTCGGCCAGGAAATCAACCTGACCACCTACAACCTATGCCGGATCAACATGTTCCTGCACGACGTGAACTACGAGAAGTTCGACATCGCGCACGGCGACACGCTCACCGACCCGGCGCACTGGGACGACGAACCCTTCGAAGCCATCGTTTCCAATCCGCCGTATTCCATCAAGTGGGCGGGCGACAGTAATCCCCTGCTCATCAACGACCCGCGCTTCGCGCCTGCGGGCGTGCTTGCACCGAAAGGCTACGCCGACCTCGCCTTCACGATGCACATCCTCAGTTGGCTTGCTGTCAACGGCACGGCGGCCATCGTCGAGTATCCCGGGGTGCTGTATCGCGGCGGTGCGGAGCAGAAGATTCGTCAGTACCTGATCGACAACAACTACCTCGACACCGTCATCCAGCTGCCGCCAGACCTGTTCTTCGGCACGACGACAGAGACCTGCATCATCGTGCTGAAGAAGTCCAAGCACGACAACAGGACGTTGTTCATCGATGCCGGCAGCGAATTCGTGCGCAACGGCAACAAGAACAAACTCACGGACAGCAATCAGCAGAGGATTCTCAAGGCCTTTGTCAATCGCAAGGATGTCGAGCACTTCGCCAAGCTGGTAGAAAACGGCGATATTGCCGGGAACAGCTACAAGATCACGGTTTCGTCCTACGTCGATCAGCCGGACACCACCGAGGCGGTGGACATCAAGGCGCTCAACGTCCAGATCGCCCGCATCGTGGCGCGGCAGGCGGAACTGCGAACGCAGATCGACGCCATCGTCGCCGATCTTGAAGGAGAGCAGGTATGAGCCGCGTTGATCGCCTGATCGCCGAGCTCTGCCAGGACGGCATCGAATTCAAGGCGCTCGGAGACATCGCTGAGCTGGTTCGTGGCAACGGGATGCCCAAATCAGACTTCACGGAGGCCGGCGTCGGTTGCATCCACTACGGACAGATTTACACGCACTACGGCGTCTGGGCGACCGAAACCATTTCCTTCGTTGCGCCGGAAACCGCCGCGCCACTCGCCAAGGTTGCTACCGGCGATCTGATCATCACCAATACCAGCGAAAACGTCGAGGACGTGTGCAAAGCGGTCGCGTGGCTCGGTGAATCGCAGATCGTCACCGGCGGCCACGCCACGGTGATCAAGCACGGGCAAGACCCGAAGTACCTTTCGTACTACTTCCGGACGCCTGATTTTCTCGCCCAGAAAAAGAGGCAGGCCACGGGCACAAAGGTCATCGACGTGTCGGCCAAGAGCCTTGCGAAGATTCGTGTTCCCGTTCCGCCGCTGGCAGTCCAGCGCGAAATCGTGAAAGTGCTTGACACTTTCACCAAGCTGGAGGCGGAGCTGGAGGCGGAGCTGGAGGCGGAGCTGGAGGCGGAGCTGGAGGCGCATCGGCGGCAGTACAAGTACTACCGCGACGCGCTTTTGACGTTCGGCGAACGCACGAACGCTGACGCAAGCAAGCAAGCAAGCAAGCAAGCAAGCAAGCAAGCAAGCAAGCAAGCAAGCAAGCAAGCAAGCAAGCAAGCAAGCAAGCAAGCAAGGTGGACGACGTTGAGTGAAATTAGTTCAAATATTTCGTCAGGCGGCACACCGCTGTCCACTCGTGCCGACTACTACGGTGGTGATATTCCATGGCTTCGCACTCAGGAAGTCGATTACTCGGACATCCATTCAACCAGCGTGACAATCACCGACGCAGGGCTGAAAAACTCGGCCGCGAAGTGGGTTCCTGCGAATAGCGTCATCGTTGCGATCTCCGGTGCGGGCGTCACGCGGGGCCGCGTTGCAGTAAACAAGGTTCCACTGACGACGAACCAACACTGCTGCAACATGGAAATTGACCCCGCGCAGGCGCACTACAGGTTCGTCTATCACTGGCTCGTCAATCAGTACGACGACCTGCGGTCTCACGGCCACGGGAACCGCTCCGACCTGAACATCGGAATCATCAAGGCATATCCGATTCCTGTCCCTCCGCTTGATGAACAGGAACGCATCGCCGCCATCCTCGACAAGTTCGACGCGCTGGTGAACGACCTCTCCTCCGGCCTGCCCGCCGAAATCAAGGCTCGCCGCCAGCAGTACGAACATTACCGCGACCGCCTGCTCACCTTCCGGGAGGCGGCGTGAGCGAAGACCTCAAGCCCTCCCGCTACGAACCGATTGCGCTTTCCAACGAGAGCACCGTCGTCGCGGAATTCGTGCGCCCAGATGAAGTACGCGAAGAACGCTACCAGTCCGAAGCGGAGCTTGAACGCGACTTCATCGCGCGGTTGCAGGTGCAGGCTTACGAATACCTTCGCATCGGTAGCGAGGCCGACCTGATCGCCAACCTGCGCCGCCAGTTGGAGGCGCTGAACAGGATCACCTTCAGCGATAAGGAATGGCAGCAGGTCTTCGGCGAGAAGATCGCCGGAGCCAACGACGGCATCATCGAGAAAACCGCGCGTATCCAGGAAGACCATGTGCAGGTGCTCAAGCGCGACGACGGCAGCACCAAGAACATTTACCTGATCGACAAGCAGAGCATCCACAACAACCGCTTGCAGGTCATCAACCAGTACGAGGTCGAGGGCAAGCGCGCCAACCGTTACGACGTGACCGTGCTGGTCAACGGTCTGCCGATGGTGCACATCGAGTTGAAGCGCCGGGGCGTGGATATCCGCGAGGCGTTCAACCAGATCGACCGCTATCAGCGCGACAGCTTCTGGGCCGGCTCCGGCCTGTTCGAGTATGTGCAGTTGTTCGTCATCAGCAACGGCACGCTGACCAAGTACTACAGCAACACCGTGCGCGATGGCCACCTGGCCGAACAGCGCGGGCGGCGCGACCGCAAGAAGACCTCCAACAGCTTTTCCTTCACTTCGTGGTGGGCCGATGCGAAGAACCAGCCCATCACCGAACTGGCCGACTTCACCAAGACCTTCTTCGCCAAGCACGCACTGCTGAACGTGCTCACGCGCTACTGCGTGTTCGACGTGGATCGGAAACTGCTGGTGATGCGTCCCTACCAGATCGTCGCGGCGGAGCGCATCCTGCAACGCATCGCCACGGCCACCAATCACCGGCAACTGGGCACGGTGGCGGCGGGTGGCTACATCTGGCACACCACGGGCAGTGGCAAGACGCTGACCAGCTTCAAGGCAGCGCAACTGGCTCGCGGGCTGCCGGAGATCGACAAGGTGCTGTTCGTGGTGGACCGCAAGGATCTGGACTACCAGACCATGCGCGAATACGAACGCTTCGAGAAGGGTGCGGCCAATTCCAATACCTCGACGGCGGTGCTGCAAAAGCAACTGGAGGATGCGAACGCGCGCATCATCATCACCACGATCCAGAAGCTCAGCCGCTTCGTCATCAAGAACAAGAAGCATCCGGTCTACGACGCGGATGTAGTGGTGATCTTCGACGAATGCCACCGCAGCCAGTTCGGCGATATGCACGAGGAAATCACCCGGTCGTTCAAGCGCTATCACCTATTCGGATTCACCGGCACGCCGATCTTCGCCGACAACGCCGGCACGGGCGGCAACCCGAAGCTGCGCACCACGGAGCAGGCGTTCGGCGACAAGCTGCACACCTACACCATCGTCGACGCGATCAACGACAAGAACGTGTTGCCGTTCCGCATCGACTACATCAACACCATCAAGACCGCGCCGAACGTGCGCGACAAGCAGGTGTCGGCCATCGACACGGAACGGGCGCTGCTCGCGCCGGAGCGCATCACGCAGATCGCAGCCTACATCCGCGAGCACTTCGACCAGAAAACCAAGCGCAGCGCCAGCTACCGGCATGGCGGCAAGCGGCTCAACGGCTTCAATTCGCTATTCGCCACGGCGTCTATTGACGCCGCCAAACGCTACTACACGGAGTTCGCCAGCCAGCAGAAGGACATCCCACCGGCGCAACGGCTGAAGATCGGGCTGATCTACAGCTTTGCCGCCAACGAAGACGTCGATGGCCTGCTGGAAGAAGAGGAGTTTGAGACCGAAGGACTGGATCAAGGCTCGCGCGACTTCCTCGACGCGGCCATCAAGGACTACAACGACCTATTCGCCACCAACTTCGACACCTCCGCCGACAAGTTCCAGAACTACTACAAAGATTTGTCGCAGCGGCTCAAGAACCGCGAGCTTGACCTGGTGATCGTGATCAACATGTTCCTGACCGGCTTCGACGCCACCACGCTGAACACGCTATGGGTGGACAAGAACCTACGTGCGCACGGGCTGATCCAGGCGTATTCGCGCACCAACCGCATCCTCAATTCGGTCAAGACCTACGGCAACATCGTTTCCTTCCGTAATCTGGAGGATGCGACCAACGATGCGCTGGCGCTGTTCGGTAACAAGGACGCCAAGGGTATCGTGCTGCTCAAGCCCTACGGTGACTACTACGCCGAGTACCAGAAGAAGGTTGCCGAGCTGGTGGCGCTGTTCCCGCTGGGCAAGGCGATCACCGGCGAGGCGGCGCAGAAAGCGTTCATCAAACTGTTCGGCTCCATTCTTCGGCTGCGGAACATCCTCACGTCCTTCGACGACTTCGCGGGCAACGAAATTCTTAGCGACCGCGATTTTCAGGATTACCAGAGCCTGTATCTCAACCTCTATGCCGAGTTCCGCAGCGCGTCCGAGGCCGAGAAGGAAACGATCAACGATGACGTGGTGTTCGAGATCGAACTCATCAAGCAGGTCGAGATCAACGTCGATTACATCTTGATGCTGGTCGAGCGGTACCTCAAGGCCAAAGGCACCGGCAAGGACAAGGAAATCCACGCGACCATCGAGCGCGCGATCAATTCCAGCCCGTCCCTGCGCAACAAGAAAGACCTCATCGAGGCGTTCGTGGATTCCGTTTCGCCCAAAGCCAAGGTCGATGCGGAATGGCAAGCCTTCATCGTTCGGAAGAAGGCCGAGGAGCTTGACCGGATCATCGCCGATGAGGGCTTGAACGCGGATGAGACAAAGGCGTTCGTGGACAACGCCTTCCGCGACGGCGCGATTCCGGCCACGGGCACGGCCATCACGAAGATTTTGCCGCCAGTCTCGCGGTTCTCGAAGAACAACAACCATTCGGCGAAGAAGCAGACAGTGCTGGACAAGCTCGCGGCGTTCTTCGAGCGGTACTTTGGGTTGGCTTGATCCGGAGACCGATCACTCATGTCCAGCACGCCATCTCAGACCCTAGCCCTATTCGAGGACGACTACCTGCTGCGTGAGCTTGGTCAAGTAGCCCATGTTCCGCAGGTGGCGTTGACCGAACTGGTGGCGAACGCTTGGGATGCGGGTGCGTCGAAGGTGGAATTGATCTTGCCCGCTGAAGTCGGCGGAACCTTGACCGTCACAGATGACGGGCATGGCATGACGCCAGCCCAGTTCAAGAAGCGGTGGATGACACTGCGCTATGACCGCGAAAGGCATCAGGGCACGAACGTTGAATTCCCGGCAGGCCGCACCGCACGCCCACGCCGGGCCTACGGGCGCAATGGCGTCGGCCGGCACGGCCTGCTGTGCTTTGCCGATGAATACGAGGTGCAGACGTGGCGCGACGGTGTGCTAGCGACGTTCACGGTTGGCACGGAGTCCGGCCCCAGCCCCTTCGTTCTGCGTAGCGAAACCTCCGGCAAGAAAACCGGCAGTGGCACGCGACTGTCGGTGCAGGTTGCACGCAAGTTGCCGGACGCCGATGAAATCCTGACGGTGCTGGCGGCGCGCTTCGTCCACGATCCAGAGTTCGAGATTCGGGTCAATGGTGTGCAGCGCACCTTTTCGGAGATCGAGGGCAAGGTCAACGAGCAGACGCTTGATCTTGGAAATGGCCACAGCGCCACGGTCATCGTGATCGACTCGACCCGGCTGAACCATTCCTCCGTGCATCAGGGCATTGCCTATTGGGTACAGAAACGGCTGGTCGGCACGCCATCGTGGTCGGTGGGGCAAATTGATGGCCGCACTCGCTTTGCCCGTCGCTACAACGTGATCGTTGACACACAAGGCTATGAAGCCGACGTGGAAGAGGACTGGACGTCATTCCGATCAACAGATGCTGTGCGCACGTTGTACCGCACCGTCGCCGAACACGTCAGCAAGGTGGCGCAAGAACTCGCCGCCGAGATCGTCGAGGCGACATCCGAAGACGCCCTGACCCAGAACCGCAGCGAACTAGCCACGCTTGGACAAGGTGCTCGCATCGAGGTGGCCGAGTTCACCAAAGTCGTGGCGCAGGCGCATCCAACGGTGTCGCCAGAGTTCCTTGCTACCGCCGTCAAAGCCGTTATCCATCTTGAGAAATCGAAAAGCGGCGCTGCATTGCTGCAAAAGCTATCGACGCTGCCCGCCGATGACATCGATGGTCTGGACAGGCTGCTGGCGGAATGGTCGATCAAGGATGCGCTGCGCGTTCTCGATGAAATCGACAGCCGCATCGGCGTAATCGAAACCATCCAGCGGCTGGCCAATGACTCCACCACCGACGAATTGCACACCCTGCATCCCTTGATTCTGCGCTCGCGCTGGGTATTCGGGCCGGAGTTCGAATCGCAGGAGTTCTGCTCCAACGCCACGTTGAAAACCGTGGCCAGCGAATTGTTCAAGAACACCGAAGCCCAGTTCATCAACGACCGCAATCGCCCGGACATTGTGGTGCTGCCGGAGAACACCACATGGCAGATGACGGGCATTGAATCCTTCGATCCCGCCGATACCACGCTCACGCAGATGCAACAGGTTCTGGTGATCGAACTGAAAAAAGGCGGCTTTGAGCTGACCCGGAAGGAAGTGAATCAGGCGAATGGTTACGTGCAGGACATTGCCTTGTCGGGGGCTATGTCAGGATCACCTTTCGTCTATGCGTGGGTTGTCGGCCAGAAAGTGGCGGCAGGCGTTGGACGCGAGCAGGAAGTGGGCGACGGGAATAGGAAATTCGGACGCGTTCGCGCAACCACGTTCGGCACCCTCGTCGATACCGCCAATGCGCGCTTGTTGAAGCTGCGCAACGTGCTGGCCACCCGGTACGAAGGGATTGCAACCGATCAGTTACTCAATCGCGTGCTGTCGCAACCCGTGCAGACGGGCATCATATTTGCCGGCAAGGAGGAGGGAGCATGAGCAGCAAGCTCCCCATCAACCTGAGCGATCTGCTGCGCCAGCGCACGGTCGAGGGTGAGCGCATCGAATACAAGGCCGGGTGGAACCCGGACGCGATCATCCGCACGCTGTGCGCGTTCGCCAACGACTTCGAGAACCTGGGCGGTGGCTACGTGGTGATCGGGCAGGACTGCGATGCCGACGGCAGGCCCATCTTTCCGCCGGTAGGTCTGCCCGACAACCAGCTCGACAAGATCCAGCGCGAACTGCTGGCGCACTGCCAGTTGATACAGCCGCCGTATTTTCCGGTGTTGAGCCTGGAAGTGGTCGAGGGCCGCAACCTGATCGTGCTGCAAGCGCCGGGTGGACAAACGCGACCCTACAAAGCGCCGGAAGCGGTCACGACGAAGCACAAGGTCTGGAAGTACTTCATTCGCCGGTACAGCAGCACGGTCGAGGCCAAAGGCGACACCGAGAAGGAACTGCTGAGCCTGGCTGCCAAAGTGCCGTTCGACGACCGCTACAACCAGTTCGCGCGCGTCGATGATCTTGCCAAGCCTTTGATGCAGGGTTTCCTGGAGGAAGTGGGCAGCGCGCTGGCGGCGGATGCGCCGGGGCTTTCCGTCGAGGCGCTGGGGCGGCAGATGAACGTTGCGGGCGGCCCTGCCGAATCGCCGTGGCCCAAGAACGTGGGCCTGCTGTTCTTCAACGAAACACCGGAGCGGTTCTTCCCCGGCGTGCAGATCGACGTGGTCTGGTTTCCCGAAGGCGCGGGCGGCGACCGTTTCGACGAGAAGATTTTCAAGGGGCCGTTGGCACGGATGACGCGCGAGGCGCTGGGCTACATCCAGCGCAACTACCTGCACGAAACGGTCATCAAGCATCCCGACCGGGCCGAAGCCACGCGGGTCTGGAACTTCCCTTACGCCGCCATCGAAGAGGCCGTGGTCAACGCCGTGTATCACCGTTCCTACGAGGAACGCGAACCCATCGAGGTGCGCATCAGCCATGACGAACTGACCGTTCTCAGCTTCCCCGGCCCGGATCGATCGATCCGGATGGAAGACCTGAAGGCGGGCCGCGCCGTCAGCCGCCGCTACCGCAACCGGCGCATCGGCGAGTTCCTGAAGGAACTGGAGATGACCGAGGGCCGATCCACAGGTATCCCGAAAATCCTGAAGGAGATGGCAGCCAACGGCTCGCCCGCGCCGCTGTTCGAGACGGACGACGACCGGCTTTCGTTCGTGATCCGGCTGCCGTGCCATCCGCTGTCCCTCGTCCCCACGGCTGGTGCAGGGGAAGTCACAGGGGAAGTCACAGGGGAAGTCACAGGGGAAGTCGAGCGCCTGCTGCGTGCCGTGGGCGGCGAGATGTCCCGGCAGCAAATTCAGTCCGCGCTCGGCCTCAAAGGCGAGGAGCACTTCCGGAAAGCCTATCTGAAACCGGCCTTGGCCACGCAGATGATCGAAATGACCCTGCCCGACAAACCCAACAGCCGCCTGCAACGCTACCGCCTGACGGCCATCGGGCGACAGTGGCTGGAGGCGCATCCCGGCGGGGATTCGGCCTGAGCCACCCGCACTCCCTCGGCAGCCCGCTCCATTGCCATTTGATACAATGCGCGTCTATTTGGTGGCGGCGATGTCCGCCACCACCATTCAAAAAACCAACCGCTCCCGGTTGGTTTTTTTTTTGCTGGCAAACAACGTAGGTTTTTGATGTCCGGAGGCTTCGCTGCCATGACCCCGAGCCAGATCGACCGCTTTTTCGCCACCTTGCAGGCCGCCAACCCGCTGCCCGCCAGCGAGCTCGAATACACCAGCGTGTTCGAGCTGCTGGTGGCCGTGCTGCTGTCGGCGCAGGCCACGGACGTGGGGGTGAACAAGGCCACGCGGCGGTTGTTTCCGGTGGCCAACACGCCGCAGCGGATCATCGACCTGGGCCTGGAAGGGCTGGAGGGCCACATCAAGACCATCGGCCTGTACCGCAGCAAGGCGCGGCACCTGATGCAGACCTGCGCCATCCTGCTGCGCGAGCATGGCGGCGAGGTGCCGCGCACGCGCGAAGCCCTGGAGGCCTTGCCCGGCGTGGGCCGCAAGACCGCCAACGTGGTGCTGAACGTGGCCTTCGGCGAGCCCACCATGGCGGTGGACACGCACATCTTTCGCGTGGCCAACCGCACCGGACTGGCGCCGGGCAAGACGCCGCTGGCGGTGGAGCAGGCGCTGCTGCGGCGCGTGCCGGCCCAGTACCTCACGCACGCGCACCACTGGCTGATCCTGCACGGCCGCTACGTGTGCGTGGCGCGCACGCCGCGCTGCTGGCAGTGCGCGGTGGCCGACTGCTGCGACTTCAAGCCCAAGACGCCGGCGCCTTGAGGCCTGGCGGGGCGCCGCCCGCACACCCCTACCCCACGCCAGCCCGGTCAGGATGGCAGCGTCGTGCCAACCCACGGCCGGCACAGGTGTCGCCACTCAGCTGGCGGCCGCGGCCTCGCCCCACGGCGCCTGCCAGCCGCCGCCCAGGGCCTGGATCAGCCCCACCGCCGCCTGCTGGCGCTGCAGCTGCAGCTGCAGCTCGCTGCGGCGCGCGCCCAGGGCGTTGGCCTGCGCGGTGACCACGTCGGTGTAGGCCGACAGCCCCGCCTGGTAGCTGTTCAGGATGCGCTGCTCGGCGCCGCGCGCGGCCAGCGCGGCCGCATGCGCATGCTCGATCTGCTTGGCCAGCGCGGCCATGGCGGTCAGCTGGTTTTCGACCTGGCCCAGGGCCGTCAGCACGCTTTGCCGGTAGCTGGCCGTGGCCGCCCGATGCGCGGCGCGCGCCTGCTCCACCGCGGCGTCGCGCGCGCCGGCGTCGAACAAGGTCTGCACCAGCGCCGCGCCCAGCGACCAGGCCAGCGTGGGCGCCGAGGCCAGCGTGGCCAGGCTGCCGGCCTTGCCGCCCAGGCCCGCCGAGAGGTTGAGGCTGGGAAAGTAGGCCGCGCGCGCGGCGCCGATGCTGGCGTTGGCGGCGGCCACCGCGCGCTCGCTGGACGCCACGTCGGGGCGGCGCAGCAGTAGCTCCGAAGGCATGTCCAGCGGCAAGGCCGGCACAGTGGCCTGCCAGGGCGCGGGCGCCAGCGTGAACTGCGCCGGCGGCTGGCCGATCAGCAGGGCGATGGCCTGCTCGGTGGTGTCGCGGCTGGCCTGCAGCGCGGCACGGCTGCCCAGCGTGTTCTCCAGCGTGCTTTGCGCCTGCAGCAGGTCGGTGTGCGCCGCCACGCCGGCCTGGTAGCGGTTTTGCGTGATGCCGACGGCACGCCGGTAGCCGGTGATGATCTCGTCCAGCAGCTGCAGCTCGACGTCGGCCTCGCGCACACGAAAGTAGGCGCTGGCCAGGCTGCCCTGCGCGGCCAGGCGCGCGGCCGCCAGGTCGGCCTGGCTGGCCTGCACGCGCGCGCCCTGCGCCTGCACGCCCGCCGCCAGCCGGCCCCACAGGTCGGGCGCCCAGCTGGCCGTCAGCCCCAGCGTCGCCGAGCCGCCCGCCGGATCGCCGCTGCGCTG
>Ga0116193_1001052_pt1 | contig 24128 bp, 11 predicted proteins | sample AD_UKC115_MetaG_FD_89892 | JGI IMG/M metagenome (GOLD analysis project Ga0116193, IMG submission 89892) | Active sludge microbial communities of municipal wastewater-treating anaerobic digesters from Hong Kong - AD_UKC115_MetaG | ecosystem: Engineered > Bioreactor > Anaerobic > Digestate... | reverse complement strand
CCGGCGAGCCGTTCCTGACGGCGGATGGCTGCCTGCGTCGCGCGGTGAACGCCGCGGTCGAAGCGGTCTGCGGCATCACGCCGCTCGCGAGCACGGCGGGCGGCACGTCGGACGGGCGCTTCATCGCGCCGCTCGGCGCCGAAGTCGTCGAGCTGGGGCCAGTCAACGCGAGCATTCACAAGATCGACGAGCACATCGACCTCGCCGACCTCGAGCGACTGCCGCGGCTCTACCGCGCCGTGATCGAACGCTGGCTCGCTGCATGCTGAGCCGCCGCCGGTTCGTCGTCTTCCTGCTCGCGGCGCTCGTGCTGGCCGCGCTCGTCGTCACGCGCCGCGAGGTGGCCCGTTCCGGCGCCGGCGAACTCTGGCAGGGCCGTGGCGGCGAGACGACCGTGTGGTTCAACCGCGGTGCGCTCGAGCCGCTCGGCGTGCGGCTCGCAGCAGCGATCGACGGCCGCCGTACGGATGCCGATCGCGGCGACTACCGAGCCGTGCGCTATGCGGTCGATGCGGATTCGACGCTGCGCTTCCGCCTGCGCGGCGAGGTGTTCGAACGGCTCGAGGATGGCGCGCTCGCGCATCGCGGCGGGCCCGTGCTCGAGCTGCCGGATGGCCGTCTCGATCTGCACGGCTTCCGGCTGGTGCGCGGCGAAGGCCGCGATTTCGGTCTCGCCGTGGCCGATGCGGCGGGCACAGTCTGGTTCCACCTCGACCATGCGCAGGAGTACATCGAACGGCAGCGTGGCGCCTGGGCAATCGGCCACATGGATCTGCGCCTCGCGCCGGCATTCGCCGTGCGGCTCGGTCGTCCGGAACTGGCCAGCATGGCGGTCGGTGGCCTCGAGGTCGAGGGCATCGCCGTCGCACCGGTCGCAGAGGGCGATGGCCTGGTATCCAGCGCCGTGGCCGATCCACCGGGTGCCTGCGCGGTGGTTCTGCCGTCGTCCGCGGCGCGTCCCGACGTGCGCATCATCCGGCTCGCGCAGAACTGGGACGAGGGCACGCCGGACGGCGTGAATTTCCATCGCTGCGGTCGCGACGACGGTCATGGCGGCCACACGCTCGCCTGCAGCGCGACGAGCATCGACGGCCTCGTCGTGCTCTCGCCGGATGCGAGCCTGCAGAACGTCGGCAAGGCCGTCGCGGCCTGGCATCCGAAGTTTTCGCCACCCGCACCGCCGTATGCCAACGACCAGCATCCGGTGCTGGTCTGGAATCTCTACCGCCTCGAAGCCGACGGGCGCCTGCGCCCGCTCGGCATCTCGGCTGCCAAGCATGCGTTCCACACGATCAACCGCGGCTGTCCATGCCAGCAGGGCGAACTGCTGTTCCCGGGCTGTCAGGACACCTACAGCGGCTTCAGCAACGACTTCGGTCCGGCGCTCGGCCCGCGCAGCGAAGTCGTGCCCCGGCGCGGGCTGTGGGGGCGCTGCGGTTCGCTGTTCGACCGCGATTGCGACGGCAAGCCCGATCCCGGCGAGGGCGAGGTGCCCGATGCGGCCTTCAGCCGCGACAAGCATCTCGTGGTAACCGAAGCAGAACTGTCCGCGGCCAGGCATCCGGGTGCGCGCTGGTTCCTCGAGTACTGGTACGTCGTGCGCGACAACGCCACGCCTTACGACGGCATCGGTCTCGTCGAACTGACGTCGGAAAAGGTGCCAGGCCACGGCACCGATCCCGACGCCTGGATCTGGCGCTTTTCGACCGGCGAATTCCGCAACGGCCCGATGGCCGCCTACTGGCATGCGCTCGCGCCGGCCGCGGCGCACAGCCGGCTCGTCGATCTCGACGCGCCGGATGGCCGCGTGCGCGTGGTCGGCCGTGCCACGCCGCTCGGCGAGGGCCGCTGGCGTTACGACTACGCGGTCTTCAACCTCGATTACACCGAAGCGGTGATCGAAGGCAAGGCGCCGGACCTGCGCGTGCGCGACAGCCATGGTCTCGATGCGTTCGGCGTGCCGCTGCCGAAGGACGCGGCCGTCGCAGCGTCCGGTTTCACCGACACCGATGCCGACCCGGCGAACGACTGGCCGGTCACGCACGCGGACGGGCGCCTGCGCTGGCGTGCGCCGGGCGCGGCGGATCTCGGCTGGGGACGCAGCTTCGCGTTTTCGCTGACGACCGACCGCGTGCCGGTCGAGGGCCGCCTCGAACTCGGTCATCACACCGGCAAGCCGTTCGATGTCGTCGCACTCGTGCCCGGCACGGGCACGGCGCAACGCTGACGCGCCGGGAGACCCGGCGTCGCGGCTCAATGTGCCGGCACGAGGTCGAGCCGGTGCTCGGCCGGTCCCGGCAGGAGCGGCGTCGGCCGGCCCGCGACCCAGTCCGCATGGCCCGTGCCGTGAAACGGTGAGAGCGGATGGCCGCTCTGTCCGCCCGGCATCATCAGGTAGGCGCGATCCTCGTGACCCGGCGCGATCGCGAAGCGCTCGGATGCACCGAATGCGACGCCCTGCACGCGCGGCATGTTGCTGTCGCCCGGCAGCGGCTCGACCGGCATGTCGAGCGCACGGGTGAGCAGGCCGGGCAGGGCGCGCGACAGCGGATGCCGGATCGCCACCGTGTTGCGCTCGCCCCAGGTGCGCGCGGCGAGGCCGCCGGGCTCCTTGGCCAGATCATCGACGACGCGCCGTGCCGCGGCGTGCAGCAGCGCATCCCAGTCGGCGAACTGCGGATCGAGCAGGTGTGCCGGACGTGCTTCGAGCAGCGCCCACACGGCAGCCTCGTAACCTTGCGCCGACGGCAGCGTGAAATCCTTGAAGCGGTGTCTGGCGAGCGCGGCGAATGGCGCGAGCACGGCGTCGATCGCGCGCTGGCGGAAGGCGCGCACGAGCCGGTAATCGACCGCATCGACGGCTGCGTGGCCATGCCAGCCGGCCGTCTGGCGTTTGAATTCGGCGAGCGCCGGATCGTCGGTTCCGGCGAGCGTTGCGGCGAGCAAGGCCTGCCAGCGCGCGAGGAGCACCGCGCGGTCGTCGAGCTGCACGGCGAGCAGGTCGGCCGGCGCAAAGGTTTCGCGCTGCAGCAGGTCGTCGCGGATCTGCTGCGCGCGGGCGCCGAGGTCGTAACCGCCATCGCCCATCACGCCCAGCGCATCGCCGCCGAGCGTGCGTGCGTTGGCCGTCCACAGACGATGCGCGGGTGGATCGACGATACGCGGGAATTCCTCGGGCTCGAGCCAGCCGTTCCAGCCCACGCCTGGCTTCGAGAAGTCCGCCGGAAACAGCGGATCGAAGCCTTGGCGGCGCGGAATCGCGTTGCCGGTCAGCGTCCAGCCGATATGTCCGGCCGCGTCGCCGACGACGAGGTTCTGCGCCGGCATGCCGATGTGCGGGCCGAGATCGAGCGCACAGGCGGCCTCCGTGCAGTGCTCGAGATCCAGCAGGCCGAGGTTCAGCACGCGCGGCTGGTGTGCGGTCCAGGCCAGTGCCAGCGGTACGCCGTCGACATCGGTCGCGGCGACCGGCCCCCAGCGCGTCTCCTCGATGTCGAGGTTCTCGTCCGCACCGCCATGCACGTGCAGGACCTCGCGATGGTGCTCGAACGTCGCCCAGCCTTCCGGTACACGGTACCGCTCGGGACGCTGCGGATCGCGTTCGATGCGAACCCAGTCGAGCCAGTCGCCGTAACTGTTGGTGAAGCCCCAGGCGATGTGTCCATTGCTGCCGGCGATGAGCGCCGGCGTGCCGGGCAGGCCCACGCCGTTCAGTTCGATGCGGTCGGCGCCGGATGCGGCGGGATAGCGCAGGCGCACCCGGAACCACAGATTCGGCACGCCGAGCGAGAGGTGCATGTCATCGGCGACGAGGGCCGCGCCGTCTGCGGTCAGTGCACCGCCGACCGCGAAGTTGTTGCTGCCGGGCAGGAGACCGGCATCGACCGGCAGCAGCGCGGCGGTGGATGGCCTGGCTTCGAGCAGGTGCGGGTCGAGCGTACGTAGGTCGAACACCTCGGCACCGGGAATCGGGATGGCCGGCAGACCGCTGCCGTCGAGGGCCGCATCCCAGTTGCTGCCAGGCTGGACGAGGAAGGCCAGCATCGCTGGCGGCAGCACGGCGCGCCAGCGCGCGAGATCGAGTTCGCGCTGATTGCGTCCGTCGCCGTTGAGGTCGAGGAACATCGCATCGATCGTCAGCAGCGTATCTTCCTCGCGCCACGCCACGGGTGTCGCGCGCAGTAGCAGGTATTCCCATGGCCGCACCGCGAGTGCGCCGAGCCCGGCGTTGACGCCATCCCGGTAGGCGGCGAGCAGTTCGCGCTGCGCCGGGGGCAGCGCGGCGAGCGTCTGCGCGGCGCGTGCGCGGAAGCGGTGCAGGCGGTGCTGGCGATCGATCGGCAGGGCGGCCGCACTGACCAGCTCGGCCAGCTCGCCGGCCGCCGAGCGGCGCAGCAGGTCCATCTGGAAATAGCGTTCCTGAGCGTGCGTCCAGCCGAGCCCCCAGGCGATATCACGCCGGTTCCTCGCTTCGATTGTCGCGGTGCCGAGCACGTCGCGTTCGATGCGTATCGTCTGCGCCGGGCCGACGACGTGCTGCTTGCCGTCGAGCCGCGCGAGACTGCCGCGCAGCAGCAGCCAGGCCGCGCCGGCGAGGACAGCCACGAGCAGGACGAGCACGACGAGCAGGCGACGCAACCGGCGCATGACGAACTCCGCAGCAATGGGGAGCGCACGTTAGCAGCTTTGCAGACGCGTGCCGCAGGCCAGAGACGGTTGTCAGCGGCCGCCGTTGCGCGCGCGATGGCGCCGTCGCTTAGCTGCGACCAGGGCATCGTCTGCCAATGCGCCATGCAGGTCGAGGTTCAGGCGGTTGACCTGCAGCAGCGACGGGCACTCCCGGCGCAGCGTGTCGATCACGGCCTGCTGCATCTGCGTGTAGTACGGCTGCCGGTAATAGTGCAGGAATACTGGCACCTCGTAGGGCCGGAAGCCCGGCACTACGCGGATCGGCATGTCCGGTTCGAGCAGGTGTACGGGCAGCACGACGCGGCCGATGCCTTCGCATACGGCATCGATCAGACCGTAGATGTCATGGAAATACACGCGCTCCATGCGCGGCACGGTGCTGCCGGTCTGGCTCAGGAAGAACTTCTCGGTGAAGTTGTCGCGCGGGTCGTGGTCGATGTAGCAATGCTCCCGCCCGCTGTAGCGCGAGGACTCAATCAATACGCTACGCTCGACGCCGATCGGCACGTTCTCAATGCCGGCACGTTCGCATTCGGACAGCGAGACGCAATAGTCCACCTTGCCGTCGATCAGCATGTCGTGGAGCACCTCGATCTCGGCCTTCATCGCATGGCAGCCGAGCTTCGGATGCGCGCGCAGCACACTGCCAAGTGCCGGCACAACCACCGAGCGCAGCGCCGACGAAAAGGTCGCCACACGAAAGAAGCCAGCGATTGCATCCCCGTCTGTACCGACCAAGCTGGCGAGCAGCTCTCGCTCCTGGTGCTCTAGCGTGATCCCGTAACGCTGCAGGAGGCGGCCGGATTCAGTCAGTTCCAAGCCGGCCGGCTGGCGTATGAACAGCATCTGGCCGAGGCGAGATTCGAGGTTCTGGATGCGTTTGGTCAGTGCCGGCTGGGTGATGTGCAAGAAGTCTGCAGCGCGAGAGAAATTCAGCTCCCGCGCAAGTACTAAGAAGGACTCGAGCAGTGGCGAAGACAGTTGAATCTGCATGGAGTGTGCTCTGTATTTTGCATCGGTTCAGGAATCCCATAACTACAAGTTATCGCTAGGTATAGCAACTTTCATTGGCCCTTATATGGTCGCGTGATTAGAGTTGTAGTAAGGGATGGAGTAGGGGGGATGAACGTTATGAGCATAGCCAGGATTCTGCCATTCCGGCGCGCACGTTCGGCACCGGAGCGGTCTGTCGTGGTCGCTGAACCGACAGAGGCCCTTATTTCGCGCGTGCGCCGCGGTGATGCGGGTGCCGGCGACGACTTGGTCCGCCGCTTCCTTCCCCTACTACGCCAATGGGCGCACGGGCGCCTCCCGCGCAGCGCTCGCGATCTGCACGAGACCGACGATCTCGTCCAGCTCGCCTTGATGCGTGCACTCAAGCATATCGATAGTTTTGAGTACGACGGTTCAGGCAGTTTCCTTGCCTACCTTCGGCAGATTCTTCTGAATCAGGTGCGTGACGAAGTACGCCGACTCGCGCGACGCCCGGATGCTGCTGAGCTCGACCCAGAGCAGCCGGATGCTGAGCTTCCCTCACCGGTCGAGCGCTTGATCGGCGAGCATCGGCTGCGAGCTTATGAGCTGGCGCTCGCCAGCCTTCCCAAGCGGCAGCAAGGCTTGGTAGTGATGCGTCTGGAGTTCGGCATGAGCTATCCGGAGATCGCCATCGAGGTCGGTAGTACACCTGATGCCGTACGCGTCATGGTCGCCCGAGCCCTCGTACAGCTCGCGACGGCGCTTGCACCGCACGCCGACGCAAGCTGAGCCCGCCCCTCGCAATCCGGTTCGGTTTCCGGACTGCCTGACATTTACTCCGGCTAGGACCGTCGATCGATCCGCCATGCGCTATCGTTTTGACGGCCGCACGCGCCGTAGTGCGGGGTCTGCTGCGAGGTGCCTCCATGTACCGTTCCGGGTCCGCCTTCCTCCTGGCGCTGCTCGCGTTTGCCGCCTCCGCGCGCGTGGACGAAGCCGCTCCAGCGTCGACCACCGAAGCCTATGCGCAGCTCGTGCTCGGGCAGCGCTATGTCGAGGCCCGCGTGTATGCCGAGGCCCGGCGCCGGGATGACGCGGTCGATGGCCTGACCCTGCTCCTCGACCTAGCTGCCGAGGCGTCACGCGAGGATTACTCCAGCGAACTGGATGGCTGGCTCGCCGACTACCGGCGGGCGGTCGAGGCGAAATTCGGACCGCGCTCGAAAGCAGCCGCGCTCCCTCTCGCCCTGGAGGCCGACAAGGCCGTGCGCGACAACCAGCTCGAGGAGGCGGTTCGTCTGGCTGACGAGGCGGTCGCGCTGCTGCGTGACGGCGGTGGTGACCTCCCCCGGGCGCAGGCCAGTCTCGTGTTGGCCATCGCGGCAGATGCCGCGAGCACGTTCCGGCGCTACGAAGACGCCCTGCAGCGCGCGCGTGACGCGCGGGCCGCGGTAATGTCGCCACGCGACACGCTCGAACGCTTGCGTTTCCTGCGCGCCAGCTACTACTACTCCGACCAGGAAGAGCGCATCGGCGAGATCGACGCCGCGGTCGATGACGCGCGCAGCGCGGTCGCCGAGGCGGCCAAACTCGGCCCGGCCGGGCTGCAGTTCAAGCTGCGCCTGCAAGCCATGCTGGTCAAGCAGCTCGTCGTGCGCGGCGATTACGTCGAGGCCCAGACCTTGGCCCATGACGCGCTGAATCTGCTCAGCGACCGTCCCAGCTCGCGTTTCCATCGCGCCTATCTGTTCACACATCTTGCGGAGGCCGAGGAGCACATCGGTGCGCGCGAGGCGGCATTGCAGCACTACGACCAGGCCGTAGTGCTGATGAGTGAGGATCCATTCCTGGCCAAGGATCCCGCGCTCGGCGGCATTCTGAACAACCAGGCGCGTCTCGAATCACGCCTCGGCCGCCATGAAGTGGCCACCGCCCATGCCCAGCGTGCCCTGACCGTATTCGAGGAAGGGATCGGCAAGGACAACGTCGGCATGGTCGATGGGCTCGTCGTGATCGGCGACGTCGCGCTCGCGGCGGGGCGCACCGAGGAGGCCGAACAGCACTTCCGGCGCGCGCTCGCCCTGGTGACGACCCATCTCGGCGAGGGCCATGCGCAAGGCGCCGGCTCTCTGGCCGGGCTGGGGCGCATCGCGCTCGTCCGCGGCGAGCTGAAGCACGCCCAGGAACTGCTCGATGCCGCGATTCGCCAGCACGACGCGAGCTACGGCAGTGCGGTCTTCGCTTGGCGTTGTGCTCTCGCGCTCGCCGAGGCGCGCAGCGGCAACGTCCGCGAGGCGTTCGGGCTCGCGGCCGACGTCGAGGAATCGCGTCTGGACCTACTGCGCCGTCTCGCGCCGATCCTGCCTGAGGCGCAGGGACTCGAACTCAAGCGCGATCAGCAGGGTTGCCCGGGCCTGATGCTCCAGCTCGCTGCTGCCGAGCCGGACCCGGCCCGCATCCGTCGGGCCTGGGGCCTGGTTGCAACTGCGCGCCAGTTCACCACGCGGCTGGTGGCCGCCCGCCTTGCCAATGCGCGGCAGGCGGCCGACGCTGCGGGACGCGAACGCTGGCAGGCGTGGACGCGCGCCGCCCAGCGCTATGCCCACGCGCTCGCCCTGCGCGACGAGGACCTGCTCGGACAGGCGCGCGAGGCCTTGGCGCGAGCCGAAACGGGACTCGGCGAGGCCGCCTTGCGCGAGGCCACGCCGCCGCGCCCGCAGGATCCGGTCGAGAGCCTGCAGCGCGAGGCACCCGGCAGCACGTTGGTCGCCTTCGCCGATGGCCCGGGCTATGCCATTGCACCGGCCGCGCGCGAGGCCGAGCCCGGACCGGCCCGGCGCTATGCGTTCGTCGCGCGGCCGGACGGCACGGAACTGCACGACATCGGCGGTGTGGATGCGATCGATGCGGATGCCGAGGCCTGGTATCGCCTGGCCAGCCAGCCAGGTCTCGCGGGGCTCGATGTTCGTGGTGCGGCGCTCGTCGGGCGCGTGGTCACGCCGCTCGGTCTGCGCCCGGGGCGGGTGTTCGTGATTGCCGCCGGTGCGTTAAATCGCGTGGATTTCGCAGCGCTGCCTGACAAGGATGCCTACCTCGTCGAGCGTGGCTATCGTTTCCATGGTCTGGAAAGCGAAGCCGATCTGCACCTGGCCGCGCTGCCCGTGCCCGCTGCACGTGTGGTGCTGGTCGGTGCGCCGGATTTCGGCCCGGTCGCTGCGGCGCTCCCGGCGAGCCGCGGGACCTGTCCGCCGGGCACGACGGCCGGCCTGCCGGGCCTGGCCGGCGCGCGTGCCGAGATCGACGAGATCGCGGCGCAATGGAAGGTACAGCCGGAGACCTCGACGCTGGTGCTCAGTGGCGCCGCGGCGACGCCGAAGGCCGTGCTCGCCGCGGCCGGAAGTGCCGACGTGCTGCACTTCGCCACGCATACCGTCGAAGTCGATGGCGGCTGTGCGCTGCGCGGCAAGCGCGGCATCGTATTGCTGCCGAAAGCGGTCGCCGATCCGCGCACCGCGCTCGAACGCAGTGCCGCCCTGGCGCTCGCCGATGCGAACCGTGGCGCGGACGGCCTGCTGCTCGCACCGGCCATCGCCACGCTCGATCTCGGTCGCACGCGCTGGGTGGTGCTGTCTGCCTGCGACACCGGCCTGGGCCCGGATTTCGGTGATGAGGGTGTGTTCGGCCTGCGTCGCGCCTTCCGCCTCGCCGGCGCGCGCACTGTTGTGATGAGCCTCTGGAAGGTCGACGATCACGCCACCGCGCAGTGGATGATGGCTCTCTACCGAGCACGTCTCGCGGAGCACGCCAATACCAGTGAGGCCGTCGCCCGGGCCCAGCTCGCGGTCCTCGCCGAGCGCCGCGCCGCGGGCCAGCCGATTGATCCGTTCTACTGGGCCGGTTTCGTCGCGGTCGGCGACTGGCGTTGAGGGAGGAATACGGTCGGCCGGCGTTCGGATTCCGGTTGCGTTATCGTTTCATTACGACAGAGCCCGGTACCAGCCAGCCGGGCTGGATTCAGCCATGAACTTAAACGAGCGCGAACTCGAACGGATCGCGGCACACATTGCCGACGACGAGAGCATCGACTGGCGTCTGCTCGCGCGTCTGGACACGCGCGAAGCCGCCACTGGCAACGGCTTGCGCGAGCTGTCCAGCTTGGCCCAAGTGTTTCGCTCGATGAACCTGCAAATGCCGGTCCGCGAGCGCGGTGCGGTGCGTTTCCGCTTCGCCGGTCTGGATGTCATCGAGAAGATCGGCGAGGGCGCCCACGGCGAGGTCTGGCGCGCCTACGATCCGCTGCTCGACCAGCAGGTCGCGCTGAAATTGCGCAAGCTTGATTCGGGCGTGCTCGCCCATCAATTCCTCGAGGAGGGTCGTCAGCTCGCGCGCATCCGACATGCCAACGTGGTCAGCGTCTACGGCGCCGCGATCGACCAGGGCAGGGCTGGCCTGTGGATGGAGCTGGTGCGTGGCGAATCACTCAAGAATGTGCTGCGCGAGCATGGTCCACTGCCGGTCGAGGAGGTGATAGCCATCGGCATCGAGCTGTGCTCGGCACTCGCGGCGGTCCATGCACATGGCTTGGTGCATGGCGATCTAAAGGCCGAGAATGTGTTGTGCGATGCGAGTGGTCGCACGGTATTGACCGATTTCGGCGCTGCAAGGGACATCGTATCACCGGCCCGCGGTGTAATCAGCGGTACGCTGGCCTATCTCGCCCCAGAACTGCTTGATGGCGAGCCGGTTACGCCGGCCAGCGATATCTACGCGCTCGGCGTGCTGTTGTTCCACCTGCTTAGCGGTCGCTTCCCGATCGAGACCACCGACCCCGTTGAGTTCAGTCACTGTCTTCGCGCAAACCGCCACCTGCGATTGAAAAAGCTAGTGCCTGGGTTGCCTCGGCGCATCGCGCGCCTGATCGAGCGCGCTATGGCTCCGTCGCCTGGTGGACGGCCTCACTGCGCACGTGAGTTCGCCCGCCTACTCAGTTTAGCTACGGCACCAGCCAGTAGCCGCCGCCTATTGCCCTGGATGGCGGCTGGGCTGGGCGCTATCGCCCTGCTGGTCGCCATTGCTGCCCTGCGGCAGCCACTCGCGCCGCCATCGCTTGCGGTCGAGGCGAGCTTGCAGCGTCTGCTCCCCCGGGGTACGGAAACGCTTGTCGATGGCAGCCAAATCGCCGTCGGCGATAGGCTCGTGCTGCGCGTGGCCAGCGAGCGCGACCTGTGGATCTACGTATTCGACGACGATGGTAGTGGGCGCGCCGCGCAGCTTTTTCCGCTCAGAGAGGGCGGTCCTACAAATCCAGTGACGGCGGCAGCTGAACGCCAACTTCCTGGGGTGGGCCTGAGTTGGCAGATCGACCGTAAGGCAGTACAGGATGAGTTCCTCGTGCTGGCATCCGAGCAGTCGCTGCCCGAGGTCGAACAGCTAGTCGCCGATTGGGAAAAGGCACAATGGCTCGGACCGAGCCGCGGCGCGTTGACGGTAACCAGCGCCCCGATCACCGGCGAGCTGCAAAGTGCCGCCCTTAGGGAGGTTGTTGCGCGGCTCGCCGATCACTCGAATGTGCGACGTTGGCACTGGCGTCTGCCCCAGCAACAATAAACCCGCTGTTGCTTCGTGCACATGCCAGTTGGGTTGTGCGCCTCGCCGTCTTGATGTGCGACACTTCGACTTCGATTATCGCGGGGGCGATATGCACATCCGACTCGTCTCATGGATTCTAGTTTTTAGCTTGTTCGGCCTACCGCTGTCCGTGCTCGCCAGCGATGATCGCATGCATCGACTGCTGGCTCATGAGCACTATGCAGAAGCTCGTGAACTTGCCTTGGCTGCCTGTGATGCGACCCGCGACGGTGACGTGGGTCGCCACCTTGCCGCATGGCTCGATCTGCTCGACGTTGCCATCGCCCAGCGCGAAGTTCGCACGGTTGAAGTCGGTGAGTGGCTCGATAAGACAGTGCAGTTGCTTGAAGCACACGTGGATCCGGAAGATCCGCGCTGGATCAAGCCACTTGCTGTGCGAGTCTTTCGCATCGCTCACCGTGTCGATCCAGCGCAGCCGGAGGTTGCTCTCCGGCTGAAGAAACTGCTCGAAGCTGAGCGGCAGGCCAGTGCGACCGCGTCCGATCGTGAATTTGCATGGCTTGCGCTTGGCGTGGTTGCGGCGAATGACTCGCGCTTCGAGGAGGCCGCTCAAGCGCAGGAGAATGCCCGCGCCGTGCTGGCAAAGCCACAGGGCGACTGGCAGCGCGTCCGCCATGCGTTGGCCGAGGTGCTCTACGGCAGCTATGCCGAACGTGCGATGCGTGCCGATGCGCTGGCCGTGGCCGAAGCCGGTGCCGCAGAGATCGAACATGTCTGCGGCGCGGACTGCCTGCAGTACGCGTTTGCGCGCATGACAATCGCCCAGGCACGCTACTTCCGTGGTGATGTGCTTGGTGCGCGTGCCGATCTGGAAATAGCCCTGCCAGTCCTGAGGCGCTGGCCGGACCGGCGCAGCGATCTCGGCTTCGCGATCAGCCTGTATGCGCACACCCTGCGTACACTCGGCGATCTTAATAGCGCACGCGATGCCTACCTCGAGGCGATACGGCTGGCTGAGACCGAGCAGACGCGCAATCCAGCTACCTTATCGGCGCGCTTGAATGGGCTCGGCTCGCTCGAGCGCATGGCGGGGCGGCCCGGATCGGCGCGCGAACGCTTTGAGCAGGCACTCAGCGCGTTAGCCCCGGCTGGTGAGTCGGCGGATCGTCACCGCATGCCGATCTATGTCAACCTCGGCGAACTTGATCTGTATGAGGGGCACCTTGAGACGGCTGAAGTCCATGCTCGTCATTCTGCCGAAATCGGTGGGCGGGTCTATGGCCCGCATCATGCGAATACCCTCGTGTCGCATCGCCTTCTCGGTCTGGTTGCGCTGCACCGTGGCGATAGCGCGCGGGCGGTAAGTGAACTTGCGCCGGTCGTTACTGACCTCGAAGCACAGTATGGTTCTGAATTCCCGAGCCTGCAGCCGGCGCGCTGTTTACTGGCGTTAGCCAAAGCTCGTACCGGTAAGGATGATGAAGCCTGGGATATGGCGTTGTTGGCCGAGCGCCAGCGGATCGCTGAGATCCGTCGGGTCGCGCCCGTGCTCAGTGATGGACAGATGCTTGCCTTCAAAAATGGCGAGACCATGTCCTGTGGCGGATTGGTCCTGGCGCTTGCCATGCGTAACGCCGCTCCGGAGCGAGTCGCCGTTGCCTGGCAGCTCGTAGGTGAAACACGTGGTTTGACCACGCGCCTTAAGTCCGAGCGTCTGGCGATGGCGCGGGAGGCTACTGACACCGCCGGTCGCGAGCGTTGGCAGCAGTGGGAGCGCGCCGCGCGCTTGTATGCCGATGCGTTGTTGTTCGGTAGCCCCGCAGACATACAAAATCTTGAGAAGGCGCAGCAGGCACTCGTCGCGGCCGAGAAAAGCCTTGGCGCGCCAGCATTGGTTCGTGCCGGCATCGATCCGGTTCGATTCGATCTCACGACTGCGCTTGCCGCTCGGCCGTTGAGTACGGCCATCGTCGCCTATTGGCATGCAGATGACTTCAATCTCAGCGAGACGGCGCGAGGTGTATGGCTCGAGCGTGATGCGCTATATGCCTTCGTCCAACCGCCTGGCGCGGTAGCGATGAAGCTGGTTGCGCTGGGGCCGTCGGCGGTACGCGAAGCGGAAGCCGGGCGCTGGTACCGTGCCTTACGCAATCCGGCGCTTGGTATACCGGAACTGATGGCGGCTGGCGAAGTGGTACGCCGAAACCTTTGGGATCCGCTCGGGCTGCCATTTGATGCGGGATCGGTATTCATAGTGCCCGATGATGCTGTGTTTCGTCTTAACTTTGCGGCACTTCCTGTGGGTGATGGTTTCGCCGTCGAGCATGGTGCGCGCTTTCATCAACTCGATAACGAGCGCGATCTGCTCGGCCCCCCCGCGTCCGTCCATCGTTCACAACTGGTCCTTGTTGGCGCGCCGGACTTCGGTCGGCCCGCGCCCGCTTGTCGGGATGGTCTCCCCTCGCTGACTGGCGCCGACGAAGAACTACGGCGTGTAGCGGCACTCTGGCCGAAAGGCCAAAGTGTGCGGCTGAGCGGCAGTGCCGCCAGCAAGACGGCGCTGCGTGACGCGGCCGGCCACGCCGATGTTTTGCATCTAGCGACGCATACAGTCCGTTTAGACGCGGGATGTCCGGCCACCACAGCCGTGCGCGGCGCTGCGGTGGTCGGTGGTGAACATGTCGAAGAGCCTCTGCAGGTGGACCGTGTCGCGCTCGCGCTTGCCGGGGCAAACCATTATTTCGCCGACGGCAGCCATGTTGGTCTGCTCAGCGTGCCCGAAATTCTCGCCCTGCCACTGGATGGCACCCGTCGCGTGGTGCTCGCCGCCTGCGACTCGGGAACCGGGCCGGTCTTGCCAGAGGAGGGCGTCTTCGGTTTGCGCCGTGCATTCCGCCTCGCCGGTGCGCGCGCGGTGGTGATGAGCCTCTGGGCAGTCGACGATACCGCTAGCGTTGCTTGGATGGAAGCGTTCTATCGTGCCTCGGCCGCACCAGACGGCAATCTAATCTCCGCGGTGAGTGCCGCGAGTCTTGATGTGATCACCGAACGACAGCGGACGTCACAGAGCACCCACCCGTATTTCTGGGCGGCGTACGTCGCCGCTGGCGATTGGCGCTAGGGAAGGAATCCATATCCCGGGTACTCCCCGGGTGTTGTTCGGTTGTTGCGTGATACGCCATTGGACGCGCGCAATGGCAGACGACTGCCATGGGAAGTGAGCGGAGCATGGCGGTCCATCGACATACACAAGTCATGGATTTGAAAGGCCGATCGCTACAGCGCCCGGTATTGCATGCGAGCACGGACGGTCGTGTGGTCCTGTCTTCGGATTGTGCTTGGGCATCCGTCAAACGTGAAAGAATGTTACGTACCGGCCACGCACCGTGGCGCAACGGATCCGACGATCGTGCGCGAGTATGCTGAGACGAGCCATCCGGAAGGAGCGGTGAGCATGGACCCGAATCGACAGGCGGATCTGCCGCCGGAGGCGACGGTCAGCCTCATCCAGCGCATCCGCGACGGCGACGGCGACGCGCGCGAGCAACTCTTCCGCCGTTATCTGCCGTTGCTGCGGCGCTGGGCACACGGCCGGCTGCCTTCGTCGGCGCGCGATCTCACCGATACGGACGATCTCGTCCAGGTCACCCTGCTGCGCGCGCTGAACCGCATCGAGGAGTTCGACGTCCGTCATCCGGGCAGCTTCCTTGCCTACCTGCGCCAGATCCTATTGAACGAAGTGCGCGGCGAGATCCGTCGTCTCGGCCGCACGCCGCAGCGCGACGCGATGCCCGAGGAGATCGGCAACGACGATGCCCCGACCGTGCTCGAACAGCTCGTCGGCAGCGAGCGCCTGCGCGCCTATCAGTGTGCGCTCGCGCAGCTCTCGCGGCGTCAGCAGGAAGTGCTGGTGATGCGCCTCGAATTCGGCATGACCTATCCGGAGATCGCCTTCGAGACCGGCAGCACGCCGGATGCGGTACGTATCATGGCTACACGCGCCGCGGCGGAGCTCGCGCGCCGTCTGGGGGAGCAGCATGACTAGGAACAGCCGCGAGCTGGAAACGCTCGCCGAGCAGATTCTCGATCAGGGCGAAGTCGACTGGACCCGACTCAGCGCGCGCACGCGCCTGGATGCGGCCGAGACCGTCGATGGACTGCGCCTGCTCGAAGATCTGGTCCGTGGCTTCCGGCATGCCCAGGTCGACGGCGATACGCGCGTCGCGACGCGAACGAGCGCGACGCTGTTCCGTTTCGCCGGCCTCGAAGTCCGCGAACTGCTCGGGCGTGGCAGCAACGGTGAGGTCTACCGAGCCTACGATCCGCTGCTCGATCAGGACGTCGCGCTAAAGCTGCGCCATGCGGGCTCCGACAGTCTCGCCCACCAGTTCATTGCCGAGGCGCGCCGGCTGGTCCGCGTACGACATGCGAACGTCGTTTCGGTCTACGGCGCGGCCATCGATGGCGACCGTGTCGGCCTGTGGATGGAACTCGTGCATGGCGAGACGCTCGCCAGTCGCCTCGAGCACGGCCCGGCCAGCCTTCCGGAGGCCCTCGCGATCGGCGCCGAACTGTGCGCGGCGCTGTCCGCCGTGCATCGTCACGGTCTCGTGCATGGCGATCTAAAAGCCGAGAACGTGCTTTGCGAACCCGGCGGACGCATCGTGCTTGCCGATTTCGGCTCGTGCCGCGAGATCGTCGCGGCCCGCTCCGCGGGCGTGGTCTCGGGAACCCTGCAATATCTCGCACCCGAAGTGCTGCGTGGCGGCCCGACCACGCCGGCCAGCGACGTCTACGCGCTCGGCGTGCTGCTGTACCGCCTCCTGAGCGGACGCTTCCCGTATCCCGGCGAGCGCTATGAAGAGCTCGTCGCCCAGCAATGCCTGTCGGCGCCGCCGCTGGTGAGTCAGCGTGCGGGACTGCCGCGCGCTCTGGGCGAGGCCATCGACCGCTGCCTTGCGACGGATCCGAAGCGCCGACCGGCGAGTGCAGCCGATCTCGCGCGTGCACTCGATCGGGCGATGCAGCCGCCGGTCTGGCGGCGGCCGGCCTTCCTTGCCGTCACGGCGATGACCCTCGCGACGCTCGCGATCGCCGCCGGCTTCCTCGATCGCATTCCGATCCCCGAATGGCGCAACGAGTTGACGCTGTACCGGGTCGCGTCAGGCAAATCTGCAGCGATCTCTACCGGCACCCGCGTGCAGGTTGGCGACGGCCTGCAGCTCGCCTTCCGCAGCAACGAGCAGACCTGGCTCTATGTGCTCGACGACGATGGCAGCGGCAATGCCGCCGTGCTGTTCCCGGTCACCGGTTTCGAGCCGGACAACCCGCTCGTGCCAGGCGCATTGTTCACCCTGCCGCGCAACGGGGCGCAGCAGTTGAGCTGGACGATCAGTGGCGGCGCACCGCGCGAGGAGATCCTCGTGATCGCCTCACGCAAGCCGCAGCCGGCGCTCGAAAGGCTGTTCGGAACCGGCTGGCAGGCAGCCAGCCTGCCGAGCGCCATTGTCGCGCGCGGCGCCTCGACACTCACTCCGGCTGCCGTGCCCGGCACGCTCGACAGTGCGATTCTGCAGGCGGCCCTCGCCGAGGCGCAGAAGGCGGGACCCGGCCAGATCCAGCAGTGGCATTTCGAGCTGCCGCATGCGGATTGATTTGCGCACGACGTACGCGCAATCTGTATGAGCGCGACGATCGTCGTCGGTGAACGCAAGGCACGCTGATCGCGTGCCCGGCAGCACCGGTGCGGCGGTCGGAGGCGTATCGTGGTGATGCCAGACCGGCATCCAGGCTCGATCAGGAACGATTGACGCTGGCAACCTGCAGCGGCGAGGTATCGCCGGGAACGGGAGTGGCGCTTATGTTCCGGAGCACGTACGTTTCCCATGCACGTATCATGGTGGCGGCCTTTTTCGCGGCGGTCATCTGTCTGCCGGGAAGGGCCGCGACGGACCCTCTCGACGACGTCTACGTTGCAATTGCCGATGTCGACCGCGAGCGCGCCGAGGCCCTGCTCGACGCGCAGGATGCTGCCGCCGGCGCGGATCCGGCGGCATTGACCGCATGGCTCGGCGCTCGCCTCGACCTGCTCGCTGCCGACGATACGATCGCCGGGACGGATATCGATGCGCTCCCGGCACGCCTCGATACGCTCGCCGCGCGTATCGATTCGGTTCCCGTGGATTCCATGGCCAGCACCGATCTCCGCGCCCGGCTCGCCATCGTGCGTGCCTTTCTGACCAAGGATACGGAACGCGCCCTGGGATCCGCGGCCTCGCTGCAGGCGCGGGCCGGTGAGCGGCCCGAAACGCGTGCCGAGGCCGCACACTGGCGCGCCCGCGCTGCGCTCGTTCTCGGTCGCGCCGGTGAAGCCGAGTCCGCTTTGCGGGTCGCGCTTACCGACTGGGCGCGACTGGAAGGGCGCCGCGCGCGCTGGCGCGAGGTCGACGATCTCGCCTTTCTCGGCGAAGCCCTGGAGCGGTCCGGACGGTCTGAAGAGGCACTGTCCGCGTTCCAGCATTCGGCCATCCTGGCCGCGCGCAGTTTTCCCGATAGCAGCACGTTGAGTCTGCGCGCCGGTAACCGGTATGCGGGACGGCTGGAGAGCCTCGGGCGCTACGGGGAATCGATCGAAGCGCGCGAGACCGTACTTGCTGCGGCACGCCGGCGTTATGGCAATGGAGGCGCCATCGTCGCCGTGGCCGAGGCCGGGCTGGGCGCGACGCTGCAGAAGCTCGGCGACTATCCGGCCTCACGCCGGCATTTCGAGGTCGCCGAAGCCCTGCTCAAACCCGGTACCCGCATCGATCCCAGGGATCGTGTGGTGATCTCGAACAACTACGCCAACCTGCTACAGGAAATGGGCGAGACCGAGCTGGCTCTGCGCCATTACCGGGACGCGGTCGAGCGTTTGTCCGAGCTCCCCGCGCCGACCCGCATGCGTGCCGTGCTGCTCGCGAATATCGGCAATACCGAATTCCGTCTGGGGCGTTATGCCGCGGCCGAGACAGATTTCCGCGAGGCGCTTGCCCTCCGCGAGCAGGTCGAAGGTGGGCAGCACGTGGGCATCACCTATGCGCTGGAAGGACTCGCTGCCACGGCTCTCGTGCAGAAGCACTTCCACGACGCCGAGATGCATTTCCGGCGTGCGCTCGACATACGCGAACGGGCCTTGCCGGCCGATCATCCGCTGCTCGCGGTCGCGCGCTTCGGCGTCGCCCTGTCCCTGTGGGGGCAGAAGGACACCGCGGGGGCCTTCCAATACGCCCTGCAGGCGGCTGAGCACCAGCAGGCCCTGCTGGCGAACGTGGCCAGCGAGTTCTCCGACCGCCAGGGTGTGGCGTTCCGCGACTTGCTCGTGCCCGCGGCGGCGCTGGTCGTCACGCTTGCCGCCGAGCGTGGCGATGCCGACAGCATCGCGACCGCCTGGCGTCTGGTCATGGCCGAGCGCGGCATCGTCGCGCGTAGCAGCGCGCGCCGCCTGGCCGCTGCGCGCTCGGCCCAAGACACCGCCCTCGCGCCACTGTGGCAGGCGTGGAGGGAAGCCAACACCGCACTGACCGCCGCCTGGCTGAGTCGCGATACGAAACCGGAGCGGCTGGAAGCATTGCGCGTCGCAGCCGAGCAGGCCGAGCAGGCATTCTGGCGCCGGGCCGGCAATGCGCACGGCGGTGACCTGATCACGACGCCGGCACTCCCCGAGCTCGCCCGTGCCCTCCCGGAGCACGCGCGCCTGGTCGCCGTCGGCGAGGGGCTCGCTGCAGATCCGGCACGGGCATTGATCGCCGGGCACGGTCAGAATCCCGAGGAGTGGTATGCATTCGACCTGACCCGTGAAGGAACGCCGCGGCTCCTTCGGCTCGGTCGAATCGAGGCGCTGTCTGCCGAGGCGCGTGCCTGGTATGCCGCCCTGCGCGACCCGTCATCGGCCTTCGGCGAGTTGCGGCGCCGTGGTACGGCGGTGCGTCGCGCGCTCATCGACCCGCTGCGGCTTGCGGGCGATCCGGGCCTGCTGTTCTTCGTGCCGCAGGGTGACCTGTTCCGGGTTAATCTCGCCGCGCTGCCGCTCGAAGATGGCTACCTCATCGAGCGCGGCTGGCGCGTGCACACGTTCGCGCACGAGAGCGACCTGCTCGTGCAGACCACGCCGCACTGGCGTGGCCGTGCCGTGCTTGCCGGTGCGCCCGATTTCCGGCCTGCTGATGCGGGTATTGCGATGGCTTCGCGCCAAGTATGCGTGGGTGCATCACAGCAGGGATTCACCGCGATCCCATATGCCGGGCAGGAGTTGCTGCGCCTGCAGTCGGTACTGGCCGGCACGGGTGACGACGGTAATCACATCGAATTGCTGAGCGGCGCCGAAGCGACTACCGCACGGGTGGCTGCCGCACTGCCCGGAGCGACTGTCGTCCATCTCGCCACGCACGGCTTCAGTCTCGACGAAACTTGCGCCGCCCAAGGCGCTAGCCGCGCGGTCACGCTCGAGGCAGCGCAGGGCGATGCCCTGGCGCGCCCGGCGCTGTCCGGTCTCGCATTCAGTGGTGCGCGTCTCGACGGCCGCCTGTCCGCCGAGGGCGTACTCAGTGCCGAGGATCTGGCTGCACTCGATCTCTCGCGTACCGAGTGGGTCGTGCTGTCTGCCTGCGATTCGGGACTCGGACCGATCGACCGTGGCGAGGGCGTGTTCGGCATGCGCCGTGCGTTGCGCCTGGCCGGTGCGCGTACCGTGGTGATGAGCCTCTGGGAGGTCGACGACGCTGCCACCGCCGCGTTGATGGAGGCGCTCTACCGCGCCCGATTCTCGGCTCACCGCGACGTCCCTACCGCACTCGGCGATGCGATGCTCGAGGTCATCACTGCACGGCGCCAGGCTAGTCAGTCTGATCACCCGTACTACTGGGCCGCCTTCGTCGATGAGGGCGGCTGGCGCTGAAGCGCTGCATGTTCGCTCGCGCGTTTCATTGACATTACATCCACGATCCAGTCCGCGGGGGAACATGGTATGACGCATCGCACCGTCCGGGTGCTTGCCGGCGCATGCGCATTTGTAGGCATACTGCTAAGCGTCAGGGTGAACGCAATCGCGCCGGACTGCGTGCAGAACGTAGCCCAGTTGCAGAGCAAGCTCACCGCCGCCGCCATCGACAACCAGCCAAACTACATCGGGCTGGAAGCCACGACGTACAATCTGGCGACACCGCTCGTGATCAACGTCACCGACGGTGCCTCGCTCACGATCGAAGGCGGATATGCCGCCGGTTCCGGCTGTACCGGGCTGCCCACCTCCGTGCCGGAAAACACCATCGTCAACGGCGCCAACGGTACCAATCTGCGAATCGTTTCGCAGCGCGGTGACCTAACCATGCGCAATTTAACGCTGTCCGGCTTCAAGCCGACGGCTGGCACGAACGCGATCTTTCTTGGCACGAACAACGGCAACGACGTGTTGCGTGTGGAGCGCCTGTCCATCTCTGGCAACGGTGTGAATGGTATCAACGACAGCATTCTCGCCCTTTATCCTGCCGGCGGTTTGGAGTTTCACGATAACATCGTGCACGACAACACGAACGCCTTCGCAGCGGTACGTGTGAACGCGTTCTATGCCGACTTGCCGATCAACATCGCGAACAATACTGTCACTGCGAACGCCGGCCCTGGCATGTCGATCGCAATCTATTCGCTGCTGCCTGCGATAATATCGAACAACATCTTCTGGAATAACGGAGTCAGCGACCTCGTTGTTGATTCCGATGTGAGTGACGACAGGCCGGCGGCTTTCAACAATACATGGCTCAATTGCAGCGGCTGTACCAATCTGTCGTTCGCTTCGGACAATAACAGTACGGCTGATCCGGAACTCACCACGTCGGCGCCAAAATACCGCCTCGGCGCCGGTTCTCCTGCGATCAATTCAGGCATCCCGATGCCGCTCACGCTCGGAGCGACCGATGCCGCGGGCAACACACGTGTCGTCGGCAGCGCGCCGGACCGCGGCGCGTATGAGTCGGCGATCAATGATCTGCCGGCGCATACATACATCGTCACGTCCACCGCGGACGACGTAGCCAACATCCTCACGCTGCGCGGTGCGATCACCGCGGCAAACGCGGCGGGCGTGCCGGCGGCGATCCATTTCCACTTCAGTGCCGGTTGTCCGCAGATCATCTACCTGGCGGCACCGCTGCCTCCGATCACGGTGCCAATGATCATCGATGGCTACAGCGATCCGGGTGCGGCGGTGAATACGGCCAATCCCGGCGCAGTCGGCAACATTCCATTCAACGCCACGATTTGCCCATTCCTGTTCGGCAACAGCTCGCCCGCGCCACTCAATGCGCTATCCGTGAGCGACACGGCACCTTCGACGGTTCACCTGGAAGTGCGTGGGCTGCGCCTGGAGAACTTCCAGACCGCGATCGATCTGTCCGGCGGCAATGGCCATTGGATCCATGGTAACGCGTTCGCGGGCCCGTTCATTTTCAACACTGTAATCGGTAACGGCGTGGGCGTGAACCTTGACGGCGGCTTCGCCGACGTGATCGGCGGACCGGCGGTTGCCGATGTGAACCTGATCAGTGCGAGTAGCAGCGTCGCCGGCATCATGATCAGCGGCGGTCTCGGCTCAGTGAACAACTGGTATCACACCGTGACCAACAATTCGATCGGCGGCGACCCGACCGGCACGATATCGGGGTGGGGCAATACCAACGCCGGCATCTTGCTGCAGTACACGCGACAGCAGGACGTGTTCGCGAATTGGATCGTGAACAACGGCGGGGACGGTATCGTGTTGGAAGGCGCGAACTACACGCTGGTGCAGTCGAACCTGATCGGCTCGAACATCACCGCAGGACTTGGCAATACGGGCATGGGCGTGCGCGTCAAAGGTGGTGCGAGCAGCAACTGGATCGGTAGCACCGAGCCCGGGTTGATCGGACGCGGCAATGTCATCAACAACAATGGCGGCGCCGGGGTGCTGATCGATCTCGATGCCGGAGTCTACAATGAAGTGACAGACAACATGATTCTGAATAACGGCGGTATTGCCGTGGATCTCGCGCTACTCGGCCGCACCGCCAACACCGGAACCGAAAACAGCGGACCAAACAACCTGCTGCATAAACCCACGATTACCGGCGCGGTGTATTCCTCGCCTGGCACCATCCACGTGACCGGTACGTTGCCTGTTTCGTCGCCGAACCAGTATCGCATCATTAGCTTCTACGCCAACGGCAGCTGCACCGGTGATGCGACCTCGCCGCTCGGCAGTCGTGCCGTTCAGGCCGATGCCAGCGGCATGATCGCTTTCTCGCTCGACATCCCAGGGCCAAGCTACGGGCCGGCTTGGATCACTGCTACCGATGAGGGCTACACTGCAGGCCTCAAGAATACTTCGGAGATTAGCAACGCACGCCACCTGACACCGGTGGATTACATTTACGACGACAGCTTCGAATGCTATTGATGGCGGCCCATGTATCCCGGCAAGGACGGACGAATGACCTCGAGCACTCTGCAGCGGCCGTGGCGGAGGTTTTGTTCACGAAGGGCGGCCCTTGGTATATGCCAAGTGAAAGGGCTGGGCAGAGCTTTGGTTGTATCGCTGGCGGCAATCTTGCCGTGTTCGTCGATTGGGCAGCGCCGGAAAAGAAGGCTGCAAAAGGGGATAGCGCTGCGCCGTGCTGCTCACTTCGGCAATGACAAACTCCGTCTGCAACCCTATGTCGAGGCCGATTTCTGCCTGGCCCTCGAACTGCGTCAAAGGGCTAATGGCACCCAGCACGTCGGAATCCCCTGCGGCCTCGGGGGGGGGGCTGGGTGCCGTAGGGCTGACAGAGGCGATCTACCGCGCCCGGTTCTCGGCTCACCGCGACGTCCCCACCGCACTCGGTGATGCGATGCTCGAGGTCATCACTGCACGGCGCAAGGCCAGTCAGTCCGATCGCCCGTACTACTGGCTGCCTTCATCCGTGAGGGCGGCAGGCGCTAGCCCGCGCCGGAATCCGCAGGGTAGGCTGCGCGCTGTCCGATCGTCCCGCTTCCAATCCGCCACGAAGCGGATCGGAAGCGCATCAGGCTGAACATACCCCAACGCCGTTATCTGGCTTTTGTTCGGTCCGCCGGAATTGCTGCATTGGGGATGCAGTTCTTGGCGCGCCGGGGAAAATGATGTCTAGACTGATGAGTACGCTCCGCTTAAGCGGAGTGCTGATGGTGTCGTGGGCCGGTCCGGCGTTTTCCGTCTGCGTCCACGATGCCACGGAGCTGGCCGCGCAGATCCAGGCGGCGCAGTCGAACGTCGATGCAACTGAGATCCGTCTCGTAACGGGTAATTACATGCTGAGCGGCCCGCTGACGTACAGCGGCGCCAGCGCGCTTACTCTGCGCGGCGGTTTCGCTGCCGCCGATTGCTCGGGCAAGCCGCAGGCCGACGGCGCGCTCACGGTCATCGATGGCGGCGGCGTGCCTGGCCGCTACGTGTCGATCGTATCGGCAGGCAACATCACCCTGCGTTCCCTGACGCTGCAGAACCTGCGTGGCGATCCGCAGCATGCCGATGCCGTCGGCCTCGCCTCGATTGGCCTGGAAGCGGCCGCCGACGTCGAGAACGTTATCGTGGCCGGTAGCGTGGCGACGGATTCGATCCTGAAGCTGATGGCGCCTGGGCATGTCCACCTCGCCAATACCCTGGTCCATGGCAACAGCGCGACACAGGCCGCCCTGCTCACGACACCATTTCCGTTCGTGCTCGTACCGGCCGTGCAGGCGCTGAACAACACGATCGCGGACAACACCGGCAAGGGGCTGGTCACGGCCCTGTATGCGGCTCCGCTGCCGATCCAGATCCACAACAACATCCTCTACAACAACACGGT